>TARA_B110000503_G_scaffold111394_1_pt1 | contig 14215 bp, 14 predicted proteins | sample TARA_B110000503 | Tara Oceans TARA_B110000503 (sample SAMEA4397472) | marine metagenome | biome: Polar Biome; feature: [SRF] surface water layer (ENVO:00010504); material: water (ENVO:00002006), including particulate matter (ENVO:01000060) such as... | depth 5 m | reverse complement strand
GCATATCTTCTTCTTTCAATTTAGATAGTTTAAGTGAAAACTAAATACTGAATGGTGGTTATGAATATTAAAGAGCATATAAATAAACTAACCTGAAAATAACATAGCTTATAGTCGCTATTAAGATTTTTTTCTGTGTTTAAGATACTATTCCATTTGTCTTAGTTAATTAATTAAAATTTATTTAAAAAAAGCATATAAATTCAATTTTTGATATTATTTTTGCGCGAAATTTTTAATAACATTATATAATGAAAAATCAAGACAACGGAAATGCTCAATTAAATTCAGTAAGAAATGAATTTAACGATAGAATTGTAACTAAATCATATTTAGGAAGAACTAAAAGAGTTGCTTGGACAGGCCTAAGGAGATTTAGAAGTATCTAAATAAATATTCAAGTCTCTGAAATATTTCTTGAAGCCGAAAGCTATATGCATCAATATCATATCCCTCCTTCAATTCAGCTATTTCTAAACTACAAAATCAGGGAAGTTTATAGGTCAACACACCCCCTCTGTACAACACCACTTCTCCACTAGTATCAAAATCTCTTATAACTGGAGTTACATGTACTGTTGTTCGGTCAAGAGACTGATACCATCTATAATTACTCTGAGTTAAATCGCCACCAATGAAAGACTTTAACTCCAATTTTCATTTATTTTTTTCTGAATACAGCTGGAAAAAACATGTTTGTTTTTTTTTGAATTTCTGAATAGTCAGGCCTTTTTTGTCTTGAGTAATATTCTGAGGGAATTGCCCCAGTATAATAGACAAGTGTGTTGTACATGATTTTAGAAATATAAATAAGAGAAACAAGTAATCCTATCCAAATTATTTTTGATTCTTCAATTGAGTAGAAATAAAACAATGATGGTAAAGAAGAAATAATTAGACAATTCCATACCATCCATTCTGCAAAATAATTTGGATGACGCGAGTATTTCCAAAGACCAACATTACAAACTTGTTTTTTTTTGTTCTCTAAGAAAGCTTTTCTTAAAAAATTTTGCTTTTGTAGATCTGCTAAATGCTCAATTATTAAAAAAACTACCCAGAGTAAGTAACCAAATATTTCTAATGGAGATATAAAATCTTGAGGATTATAACTTTGTATAATTGCAGGAAGTGCTAGAAAAGTTACATTAGCTAAACACTGAATCATAATTTCATATTGTAATGAAATATCAATATTAGAGTACCCTGATTTTTCCCATCTTAACCTTTGATATTCGTATCTAGAAAGCTCTTTATTTAAGTACCCTTTTTTAAGCAATATGATTGCTCCAATTCCCATCCTTAATCCAGCAATTAAGTACATGCCAGAAATAATGTACTTTCTAATCCAATACCCTTCTCCATTTATTAATACTAAAACTCCAATACAAACAAGGCCCCAAGGCCAAGCTATATCTACGTAAGACATTCTCTTTGTAATAAATGCAGGAATGCTAACTACAATTATAAAAAGTATTAATTGCGTAAGACCATTAATAGAGCTTATTGCATTAAATGTTTCACTCAAATAAAGAATAATGAAACATACTATAAAAGGAGCGTAACCTAATACGCGATCAAATATTTTGTTGTGCTTATACATTACTTTAAAATTAACCAAAAACAATCTTAACCGATAGTAAATAGACACTTAATTTTTAGAGTATTATACAGATATTTTATATTTTTAACTTATTACTATACAAAAATAACAGAGTGTAATTTTTAATATGACAAGAATAGAGACTATTATAGAAGCGACAAAAAATTATGTAAAAGCGACTTTAAAAGATGCTGAAGGTGGTCACGATTGGTTTCACACTTTACGAGTTTACAATAACGCAAAACTGATTGCTGAAAACGAAAAGGTTGACAATTACATTGTCGCTTTAGGTGCGCTTTTGCATGACATTGCAGATAGTAAATTCCATAACGGAGATGATACTGTTGGACCAAATATGGCTAGAGATTTTTTAGTTTCACACAATGTCGATAGCTCAGTTATTGATAATGTGATTGACATTATTATAAACATTTCATTTAATAAATCTTTAGATAACAACAAAAACTACAAGTCCCCAGAACTAGATGTTGTTCAAGATGCGGATAGATTAGACGCTATAGGGGCTATAGGAATTGCACGATGCTTTAATTATGGAGGGTTTAAAAATAGAAAACTTTTTGATCCTTTTATTAAACCCAATATGAATTTAAGTAAGAAAGAATATAAAAACTCTACTGCACCAACAATTAATCATTTTTATGAAAAACTTCTTTTACTTTCTGATAAAATGAATACTAAAACCGGAAAAAAAATCGCAAAAAACCGTCATCAATTTATGATGGAATACTTAGACCAGTTTAAAGCAGAATGGAATGGCAATAAATAAATATAGAACCATTTTCTTTCTTATTGACAGAGCGAATTAAAATACCTGCTTGGGAGTGCTCTAACAGTATCTGACAAATCTCTCATTTTCACATAAGTTTCTTTTAAATGTTTATCGGGTTTTGTGTAATTAAAATTCTTGTGTCTCCAAAAGGCAACTCCAGCAGCTGCATAAACTGTTAATGGCTGAAGAGCCAGCTGTTCTATTTTAGTTAGTTTTATGTTGTTTGTGTAGCCTTTTAAAACAAAAGCTGCACGCGAGAAATTAATATTCTCACCCTCAATACATAAACTAATCAAGAGCATAGCGACATCAAACACTCTATAATAATAAGTTGCTTCTTCAAAATCCATAATCGTGGCCTTCGTTTTATCTGGGCTTACAATTATGTTACTATCAAAAATATCAGAATGAATAAATGCTTTTGGCAAATCTGCGTTTAAGTGTTTATCAATATAGCGCTGCGTATCTTTCAACCAAATATCAAAAGGTGAATTCAAGGCATATTCTTCTACCTCATTAAAACGTTCTTTACCGCACCACATAATTTCTCGAAGATAATTTGGAGCAGGAATTTTATGTAGCCTTGCTGTATCGGCACCAATTTGCTCTAACAAATGCATTGGTAAATTGCACATAATCTCACCTTCAATATATTTTTTAACCATGATAGGTTTATCGTTAAATATTGATAAACTTTTATTCTGTGATGTATGCACTATTTCTGATGTAGCAAAGTCGTTATTTTTTAGATAGTCAAGTAATTTTGTTAAGTCTTGCGTCTCTTCAATAGTTTTTTGCTCTGAAATAGTGAGTACAATTATTCCAATTTCAGATTCAATTTTATAATTTGTATTTTCAGAACCTCCATCTAAAATTTGATGTTTTTTAATTTTAAAAATTGAATAGGGGTTTAAAATTTCAAGTATCTCCCTCTTATTTAAAATTGAATTATGGGCCATTTTATATCATATTGTTTTGATTAAATATAGTAATAAAATATGCATCAAAGCTGTTTGTATTGCCCTCCTCTACTGCCATTTCTCTATTAGTATCAATTTTAATTAGATTTAACAATGACTGATGCTAGGATTATAAAATATAGGTGTCTAAATTTCATAATAAGAATTTACTTTGATAAATAACTGAATGGGAACTATTAAAGAATAATTCCTTTTAAAAGTTTGAATTATACAATATTATAAAATTTAATATTGCATATAAAGTTGCAGGTAAAATAGTAATCAATTTATCTTTTATTTTAATTCTAACAAATATAGCTCCAATCATTAGAATGGTTAATAAAAAAGAACTGGCAGCAACAATGTTTGAACTGTTTATCAGAGCCCCACCATTATCAACTGATTTTACAACAAATAGAGATCCAAAAATTAATCCAGTCCCACCAATAAACTGAAAGCATCCAATTAACTTGCGTTGATTTCCATAGCCCCATCTCTGAAATTCAGAAATCATTCTTTTGGATTTAAAAGAAGTAATTCCGTAAACAATAAATGAAATACCCGAGAAAAGAGAAATAATAAATGTTATGCCCATTCCTTAAATTACCCCATAATTAAATGCAGCAATGAATAGAGATAGAATTAGGAGTATAAATGATGGTACAAACTTGATCCATGGATTTTTTACTTTGATGTGAGAATACTGGGCACAGATCATTAGAAATGCCATAGCAAGTGAAGAGGCAACTAAAAGGTTGCTCATTTCATAACAAATCCCTACAATTAAAATTGTAGCTAATGATATTTTAGAAGCGCCAACGATATTTCTTAACAGATCAGAAATACCATAATGTTTAAATTCTTCAACTATATTATCATATCTAAAAACCCACACAATTATTACAGATACTGAGACTATAAGTTGTGCTAAAATTACTATGTTTTCCATTATAAAAAGATTAATATTATTTTTTAAAGATATTAATTATATTCCAACTGGTAGTAAAATAAATGTTAGGGATTTATTAAATTTGATATAAATAGTTGAAAATTTATGAAGTTTAAAGAAGTTACACTTTTTGGTGCTACCGGTCTTATTGGAGGCTATTTGTTAAAAACTCTTTTGAAGGATTCCAATATCCATTTAATAAATATTGTAGGAAGAAAACCATTTTATTTAAAGCATGATAAAATTAATAGTACAGTTGTAGATTTTAGAGATATAAACTCTCTTTCAAATTGCATTAATAAAAGCGAAGCGGTTTACGTCTCAATTGGGACAACTATGAAAAGAGTTAATGGGAATAAATCAGAATATAGAAAAGTTGATTTTGATATTATTTATAATATTGCAAAGGCTTGTAAGCAAAAAAGTGTGAACCACTTATTATTCGTTTCATCTCTTGGGGCTAATCCAAAGGCTAATAGTTTTTATCTGAGTTTAAAAGGTGAAATTGAAAATTCAATTCATAGCTTAAAATTAAACTGCACATCAGTATTTCGACCTTCGGTATTAATAGGAAAGAGAAGTGAAACAAGGCTAGGGGAAAGGATAGCTCAGACTGTAATGTCCCTTTTGAAGTTTTTCATCCCTTCTAATTACAAGCCTATTAAAGCTGAAGATGTGGCTAAATCCATGATCAATGTTTCAAAAAACAATAAACCTGGGTTTCACTTATACCATTACAAGGAAATAAAAAATAACTTGTATTAATCGATCTATTAAACGAATTTAATGATGCTAAAAATTATTGAAATTTTATTTGGTATTGTTTTTTCGTGCATTGGAGTCATAAATTTATTTTGGGGTAATGATCCAGTTTATGGATTTTCAATAATATTAATTTCACTACTGTATTATCCGCCATTTAACAGCTTTATTGAATACAAAATAAAAAGAAATTATTTAAATTGGATTAAATTGATAATTGGGGTATTAATATTTTGGACTAGTTTGGGTGTTGCTGATTTATTTGATAAAATAAACCTTATGATCAATTATTTATCTTAATTTAGATTTTTAAATTCTTGTATTGAAAAATATTATAAGTATAATTTTTGTTCTTTTATTGAACATTCCAACTTTGATAAGTTTAGATCATTTCTTCGACTCTTATCATCAAGAGTTGTGTCTTGAATCAAAAGAGCATCTTCATGAAAAAGAAGTCGATTGTGTAAGTTGTGATTTTCTTAGAAATTTTCAAGATATAAGTTTTGAAAATTCTTATTTTAATTTTGAAAGCCCTCAGTATTTTTCAACGTACTTTTTCTCTATAAATTTAATTTTCACTTCAAAATATTTTTTAAGTTATTTCTCTAGAGGCCCTCCCTCTAAATAGTTTATTTACATATAAATTATTTATCAACTTAAAAAAAATCAATGAAAAACTCATGCACGAGTATTTTAATAATACTCTTATCTCTACAATTTAATCAAGTATTATCTCAACAATCCATAAACGATTCTATAGTATCAGTCGACTTAGAAGAGATCGTTATCTCCACTCCTTTTAATGAATCAAAAAAGAACAATATCATTAAAGTGAATAAATTAAACTTAGATAAATACAACCCAATTAATAACCAAAATTTATCAAAATCGATTAATAAATTACCTGGGCTTAGCTTTGTTTCTTCGGGACCTAACATATCCAAACCTTCAATAAGAGGCTTGAGTTCTAACAGGGTGGTTGTATACAATCAAAGCATTAGATTAGAAAATCAGCAATGGGGATCAGAGCATGGATTAGGGTTAAGTAGCTCAAGTGTAAGCTCTGTAGAGCTTATCAAAGGACCTATGTCTATGCTTTATGGAAGTGATGCAATAGCAGGGGTATTATACTTATCACCTGAAAAATATTCTAAACAAAATGACATTAAAGTTGATTACAGCTCTTTTTATAATTCTAATTTCAATGGATTTACAAATAACCTAGGGGTTAAAGGGTCAATAAATAATTTAAGTTATTTGATTAGAACAAATAAGGTTGATAACGAAAATTATCAAACACCAGATTATGAAGTTGAAAACACTCATTTTAATGAAGAAGATATAAAGATTGGTGTTGGCTATAAGAACAGCTTTTTTGAGTCTGACTTTAGAGTGAATTATTCAAACACTCAAATAGGTATTCCTCATTTAATAGCAGTTCCACTTACAATTGATGAAGCAGAAATAGGTCATGAAGAAGAGAGTAGTTATCAGGAATTAAATAACACTATTTTATCATGGAACAATAAAATAAAACTTGACAAATCGGAACTTCACTTAACACTTGGTTACACAGTAAATAAAAGAAAAGAATTTGGGGAACACGAAGAAGAAGAAGAAGAAGAAGAAGATCACGGGGATGCCCCTTTAAACATGAACCTAGAAACAAGGACTGTTGACCTTAAATATGTATTTCCAAAATCAGATAAATTTGAATTTATAATTGGAGGAAATTTTCTATCTCAAGAAAACAGTAATAATGGAGAAGAAATTTTAATACCTGACGCAAAAAAATCCGATACTGGAATTTTTGGACTATCTCATATTCATTTAAATTCTTGGGATATAATGTTAGGAGTTAAAAGCGACAATCGAGAAATAAAAATTGAGGACAATAATTTTAAATTTTCTAGCCTAAACACTTCTTTAGGGTTTAAAAGAAATATTGATAATCAATCTATTTTAAGAATTAACCTCTCTAGTGGTTATAGAGCCCCTAATTTGTCTGAACTTTTTTCTGAAGGTGTTCATCACGGATCAAATCAGTATGAAATTGGGAACTCTAGTTTAAAAAAAGAAAATAATTTTCAGTCAGATTTGTCTTTTGAATTCTTTCAAAATAAAAACACTTTTGGTATAGATTTGTTTTATAATAAAATGGATAACTATATTTATTTAAATCCAACAGGAGGTACAATAGATGACTTTCCAGTTTTTATTTATGATCAGTCTGATGCCAATATATATGGTGGTGAGTTATATGTCTCTGTTTATACAAATATTAAATGGCTATCTTTTGATTCCTCAATTGAGTATTTAAAAGGAGAAAAATCTAACGGAAGTAATTTGCCGTTTATTTCACCGTTGACAATTAAGCATTCATTTAAGTTAGATCTAGAAAAAAATATTTTTGAAATTGACTTTTTGGCTAAAGGAAAACAAAATAATGTAAGTTACTTTGAAACTACTACGGGTTCTTATTTTTTAGCCAATATTTCAGGTTTTCACAATTTAACTTTCATTAACGATGAGTTAAATTTTTATTGGTCAGTAAACAACCTTTTCAATAAAAAATATATTGATCATTTGTCTAGGTTCAAAAATCTTGGATTTATAGAAATGGGAAGAAATATTTCTGTAGGATTAAGTTTTAAATTCTAGTATGTAATAAATTAAAGGTAATTATTTAATTCTCAACCAAAGCTTGCTATTACTGCCTCAGAAGGAATAGCAAGCTTTTTTTAAGTAAACTTATTTAGTACCTTTATTGAAATGTTTTTTTAATATAAGTTTATGAAAACGAGTGATCTCAAATACTTATTTGCCTATACCATTCCTATAGCAACATTAATTTCAATCACATCAGAAGGTGTTTTTACCTACACAACCCTTGTATATACTTTCTTTTTCATTCCAATTTTAGAATTTATTTTAAAAGATGTTGATTCTAAAGTCCAGTACTCAAAATCTGAAACAGAAAATAAGCTATCAAGTAGATTCTTTGATATTTTATTGTACTTAAATATTCCAATTGTATTTGGACTATTAGTGTTTGGTCTTTTTAATTTAACACAATTACAATTAGATACTTCAGAAATTATTGGCATGGTTTTATCCCTCGGGATTTTACTAGCAACTAACGGCATTAATGTAGGGCATGAGTTAGGACACAGAAAATCAATAATTGAAAGAACTTTTTCAAAATTATTATACCTACCATGCTTGTACATGCATTTTTATATCGAGCATAACTTTGGACATCATAACAATGTAGCGACCCCTAAAGACCCTGCTACTGCAAAATTCAATCAAACAGTTTATGGTTTTTGGATAACTTCTGTTATTGGTCAATATATCAACGCATGGAAGATTCAATTACAATTATTAAATATAAATAATAAGAGTTTTTTTTCTTACAAAAATGACATGTTATATTATACTATTTTTGAAATCACTTACTTGATCTCAATTTATTTATTCTTTGGAATTTATGGTTTAATGTTTTCAATAATTATAGGAGTCCTAGCATTTCTCTTTTTGGAAACTATTAATTACATAGAGCATTATGGTTTAGTCAGAAAGAAGCTACCATCAGGAAGGTACGAAAGGGTGCAAACACACCATTCTTGGAACTCAAATCACTTTATTGGGAGAATAGTGCTATATGAGCTAACAAGACATAGTGACCACCATTATAAGGCATCAAAAAAATATCAAATTTTAGAAACCAAAAGTGAAAGTCCACAGCTACCATACGGATATCCAACATCTATTATATTAGCCCTTTTTCCGTGGTTATGGTTTTCAATAGTTAACCCTCTTCTTGACAAAGAAAATTAAGATGATAAAACTATAAAGATTCCCAATAATTTTAGCTTAAGCAAATAATCTATGGATAACTTAAACATTTCAAATTTTGATAAAATTTCATTAGATGAAATGAATGGGGTTTCTTTAATGAAAAGAGTAGACACAAAATTTATTCTTACGCAATCTCAATTATTAGAAATACTATCTCAAATTCAAGAAGATTATAAAATCTTAGAGATAAATGGCGAAAGATTAATGGAGTACTCTACACTCTATTTTGACACTCAAAATAAAAATTGCTTTAAAGATCATCATAATGGAAAATTGAACAGGTTTAAAATCAGGATGCGGAAGTACTTAGTTTCTGATTTATGTTTTTTAGAAATTAAGAAAAAAAATAATTTAGGAGTAACTAATAAGACCCGCACAAAAATTAAAGATTTTGAGACCATATTGTCTTCTCAGTCTAAAGAATTTATTTCTAATAGTCAGATTAATAATTTATTGTTAGAGCCAGTTTTATATAATAATTTTAACAGAATGACTTTAGTAAATAAGTATTTTTCTGAAAGAGTAACAATCGATACCAATCTTTCTTTTCGATCAGAAGGCAAAGAAAAAAAACTAGATCAGCTCATAGTTATTGAAGTTAAACAAGAAGGCAAAAGATTAAACACATCAATAAACTCTGTCTTAAAATCTTTAAAAATAGCACCTACTAACTTCAGTAAATATTGTATTGGGGTAACAAACACATTTGACAAAATTAAATCTAACAGATTTAAAGAAATCAACTTAAAAATAAATAAAATAAATATTTAAAAAATGGAATTTCTAGACATACCACTATTTGATAATGATTTTTACAAAATGATGCTAAGATTTTTTATAAATCTTTTCTTTTTAACTGGAATTATAAAGTATACATACTATAAAAACTCATTAAAAAAAGATTATTTATTTACCTTTTATGCAATTGGAATTATAGTTTTCTTTCTCTGTTTTACATTAAAAAAATATGAATTAGATTTAGGGATGGCGCTTGGGCTATTTGCGATATTTGGAATATTGAGATATAGAACAGTCCCATTAGATGTTAAGGAGATGACCTACCTGTTTGTTGTTATAGGGATTTCTGTAATGAATGCATTGTCAAATAAAAAAATGAGTTACGTTGAGATTCTAACTGCAAATTCAGTTATTTTATTTGCTTTATACTGGCTTGAGTCTTATTGGGCAAGCAACTCTATTTTATCAAAAACGATAGTTTATGAGACAATAGAGAATATCCATCCAAATAACCATGATAAGCTTAAAAAAGATCTAGAAAACAGATTAGGGGTTGAAATTATTGATTTTAAAATTGGGGATGTCAATTTTTTAAGAGATACTGCAGAGATTACAATAAAATATAAAGCTTAATTATTTAACATGATCTTAAAAAAAGTATTATTTATCTGTCTAATTGTTAGTCTTCAAACTTTAATTGCACAAACTGATGAAGAAGGACTGGAAGGTTGGGGGATTGCTGAAGTGTCTATTAAGGCAACTAAAAAAATATCAATAGATGTTTCTGAACATGTTCGATATAAATACGATGTTTCTACTTTGGATAATTATTTCACACAAGTAGGAGTTAATTTTGAGCTCTTTAAAGATTTAAAAATTGGCACTAAAGCTCGTTTTATAACTGAAAATGATTCAGAAGGAAACGTTCAAGGTTTAGAGTCTCATTTTCGTTATCAGGGGGAAGTTAGCTATAAGCATGATATAGGAAAAATCGGTATTAATTACAGGCTTCGTTATCAAAATAAAAATGAATTAGGATTCTCTGATATACCTAATGAATATATTAGATTTAGAATGGGATTAAATCATAAAATAAAGTCAATTAAATCAGCACTTAAAATTGAAGGAGAATTATTTAATCAGTTTAAGAAAGGCAATGAAGATAATGGATTAAATCGATATAGATTAACAATGAAATTAGAACATAGATTAAAAGGTGATAACGAGATAGGTATTTTTTATAGAATCCAAGAAGATATTGACAGAATTGATCCAATTAGCAGAAAAATACTTGGATTTAAGTTTGCTCACAAATTTGATTTAACCAATTAACCATAATTAAAGATGAAACATTTTTTTATACTATTATTTATTATTTCTTTCAAAATTTCAAGTTTCTCACAAAACACTAAAGCTGTTTTTACTGATTTAGACGTATTTGATTTACAATATGTAAAAAACCCTCAAATCAGCCCAGATGGTTCTCAAATTGTTTACAGAAGAATGACTTTTGACATTTTAAAAGATAGAGCTGTTGGTAATTTGTGGATGGTTAATTCTAGTGGAATTAATAATCAAAAACTAACCTCTAGAGAATCTTCTGAATATGGAGCAATTTGGTCTCCTAACGGAGATAGATTAGCATTTATTAGTTCAACTGATGAAGGGTCGGAGATTTATATATATTGGAAAAACACATCTAAATTTGCTAGAATATCTCAACTGGAAGGTAGTCCATCAAATTTAGCATGGTCTACAAATGGGAGGGATTTAGCTTTTACAATGAAAGTGAAAACCCCCCCACCTATATTAGTTAAAATGCCAAAAACACCTAAAGGAGCTAAATGGGCAAAAACAGCTAGAATTACCGACAGACTTTATCATGAATCAGATGGCCAGGGGTATATTGATACGGGCTTTACACATGTATTTTTAATCTCGTCTGAAGGCTCAGGAATTGCACAGTTAACTTCTGGAGAATTTAACCATAGAGGTCCTTTATCGTGGTCAAAGGACAATTCAAAAGTATACTTCACCTCTAATAGATCTGATTCCTGGGAGTATGACTTTAGAAATAGCGAACTGTACTCAGTTAACGTAGAAAATTATAGGATTAAGGCGCTAACTGACAGAAAAGGTCCAGATTTCAACCCTAAAGAATCTCCAAACGGAAAATATGTAGCCTATTTAGGATATAAGGATAAGGTTCAGGCCTATCAAAATACTCAACTTTCGATAATGGATGCTGATGGGAAAAATAAAAGAGTATTGAGTTTAAATGTAAACTCAAGTATTAACTCTTTCCAATGGGATTCAAATAATAAAGGAATTTATTACAGTTATGATAAATTTGGAGACACTAAAATTGCATACCTGAACTTAGATGGATCTTCTAGAGACTTAGCTGAAAACTTAGGGGGAAACAGTATTGGAAGACCTTACGGAGGAGGCTCTTTTTCAGTTTCAAATAATGGTGTAATTGCATATACAAACACAAGCTATAAACACCCTTCAGAGCTTACCATTGTTAAGGATAAAAAGTCTAAGCAAATAACTAATCTAAATTCACAATTATTAGAAAATCGAATTTTAGGAAAAGTTGAAGAAATTTGGTATAAATCAAGTTTTGATAATCGTGATATTCAGGGTTGGGTGGTGTATCCGCCTAATTATGATTCATCAAAAAGCTATCCATTTTTAGTAGAAAATCACGGTGGTCCTATCTCAAACTATGGAAGCAGGTTTTCTGCTGAAATGCAATTATTTGCAGCTGCAGGGTATGTAGTTTTTTACCCTAATCCTAGAGGAAGTACTAGCTACGGAGAAGAATTTGCCAACCTATTACATCATAATTATCCTGCTGAGGATTATTTAGATGTTATGGATGGGGTTGATTTTTGCATCAACAATGGAATTGCTAAGGAAGACAAACTTTATGTTACTGGAGGAAGCGCTGGAGGTTCAATGACCGCATGGATTGTAGGAAAGAACAATAGATTTGAAGCCGCAGTTGTCGTAAAGCCTGTTATGAATTGGATCAGCAAAACACTTACAGCAGATAATTATTTTCAATATTCAGATACTAGACTTGCAGGACAACCATGGGATAATTTTCAAGAATATTGGGATTTTTCACCTATTTCACTAGTTGGAAATATTCAAACACCTACAATGGTCATGGTAGGGATGGAGGATTTAAGAACTCCGCCTAGTGAAGCAAAGCAATTATATCATGCATTAAAACTAAGGAAAATACCAACTGTTCTAGTGGAGATACCAGAAGCTAGTCACGGGATTGCAAATAGACCCAGTAATTTAATAACAAAAGTTGCACACGTGTTAGCTTGGCTTAAAAAATATTAATAATTATCACTCTAAATCAATTGGTAATTTATCTAATAATTTTTTACCAAAGAAGAGCCAGACAATCACAAATAACCACCAAATTTGAAAATAGAGATCATTTTTTGGAGTGTTTTCTAAATCCAGATATGGCAGTATAATGGACTCAACGAGCACGTTAATTAAAAACAAATCTAGAAACCCAATTAACCAAAGTGTTTGTTTTTTCAAAAGAGTATTATTTACATAAATTTAACAAATTAGACTTATAAATTTTATCGTAATTCATTATATTTATCAACCTTAAATAAAAAACTAATTTAGATGGAAAACTTTTCGAACTCAAACGGGGAAGGATCAGGAAAATGTCCTTTTGCACCTGCTTCAAAAAAACATACTTCAGCTGGAGCCTATTCAAACTCAGATTGGTGGCCTAACCAGTTGAATTTAAAAATATTACACCAAAACTCACCTGTAACTAGACCTACAAAAAAAGATTTCAAATACTCTACAGAGTTTAAAAGTCTTGACCTAGATGCGATAAAGAAAGATCTTTATGATTTAATGACTGACTCACAAGATTGGTGGCCTGCAGATTATGGTCATTATGGCCCATTTTTCATTAGAATGGCATGGCATAGTGCAGGTACATATAGAATTGGAGATGGTCGTGGAGGTGCTTCTGCAGGAACTCTTCGATTTGCTCCCTTAAATAGCTGGCCAGATAATGGCAACTTAGATAAGGCTCGTCGTTTACTTTGGCCTATTAAGCAAAAATATGGCGATAAGATTTCTTGGGCAGATTTAATGATCTTAACAGGAAATTGTGCGCTAGAATCAATGGGCTTTAAAACATTCGGATTTGGTGGAGGACGTGAAGATGTTTGGGAGCCAGAAGGAGATATTTACTGGGGACCAGAATCTGACTGGCTTGAAGACGAACGTTACAAAGGAGATCGAGAATTAGATAACCCTCTAGGAGCTGTTCAAATGGGACTTATTTATGTAAACCCTGAAGGACCTAACGGTAACCCTGACCCACTTGCTTCTGCAAGAGATATTAGAGAAACTTTCGCTCGAATGGCAATGAATGATGAAGAGAGTGTTGCTTTAATAGCTGGAGGTCATACTTTCGGTAAAACTCATGGAGCTGGAGACACTTCTCATGTAGGTCCTGAGCCAGAAGCATCAAGTATAGAACAAATGGGTTT
>TARA_B110000503_G_scaffold143737_1_pt1 | contig 14238 bp, 2 predicted proteins | sample TARA_B110000503 | Tara Oceans TARA_B110000503 (sample SAMEA4397472) | marine metagenome | biome: Polar Biome; feature: [SRF] surface water layer (ENVO:00010504); material: water (ENVO:00002006), including particulate matter (ENVO:01000060) such as... | depth 5 m | reverse complement strand
TTATGATTTAATTATTACTGAAAAAACAACTACTGATTCTACGGTAGCTATAGCAACTCAAACTACTGCTCCGGTGGAAGGATTTTTTAAAGTATTAGCAATTAATCTAAATGAAATTATAATTGATACTAATTTAGTTATTACAGATGTTGATGATTGTAGAGGCCGATTAACTAAATTAGTTCCTGTTAGAGCTAGTAATTATACTGATGCAAATACAATTGCACAAGCAGGATCAGCAAAAGGTTCTTTATTATGGATTGACGGAGATGCAAATAATAATTGGAATGTTATAAAAAACAATCAACCATTTAATCTATTGCAAAAAATTACAGCAGAAGAAACAGGAGCTGGCAACCTCTATGCACAGAATTTAGCAGTAGACGGCCGAAATGTAACAATGGCAGTTGCATCACCTGCTGCTGACATTGACGGAAAAGTGTTTATATATACTCGTGGTAGTAATAACCAAAATTATCAATTCAGTCAAATTATTGAACCGATTGATATTATAGCTGACAGTGTTAAAGGCTTTGGTAAGGGCATTGCATTAAGTGCTGATGGAAATTATTTAATAGTAGGTTCTCCAGATGCTTCAAATGTAAAAACTAAATTTAAAGGCAATTATAGTACCACAACTGATTATCAAAATAATGAATTAGTTAGATACAGTGATCAAATATGGGAAGCATTAGTTGATATTTCGGGTGCAAAGTCTGCATTACCGTTTGGTAGTTTTGGGTCAATAATTGAAGTATTACAAAATAATAATATTACAACAGGCGAGATACAATTTAATAACTTATTACTAGGTAAGTATCCGTTTGAAAATGATGTTACTGATCATATTCTTGTTAGGGCGCCTGCTGATCAATATAAAGCTACTGGTGTAGGAGATACTGTATTTTTAGATTGGTATTTAAACACAACAGCTAATCAAGATCAAACCTCACTAACTCCAAGACAGCCATTTAATGGATTATATCCTGAAATTACTGAAACATTTTTAGAGAGTGGATTGGTTGTACAACGTAAAGTAGATGTAGTACTATATGTTAATGCTATTACTACACTGCCACAGGTTGGTCAGCAAATTGACGCTACTGGGGCGTTTGGCTATGTTTCATACATATTTGCAACTGATGGTAAAGCAACAATTTATGTTGAAAATACAGTAGGTACATGGGACACATCTGGATCGTTATTTCTAGAAACAGGAGAGTTTATTGGACTGTTTGAAAAAGTTGCACCAATTGAACAACTTGATACAAGCGATGAGCTAGGCGGATACTGGTGGTTTGATATAGGGCAAGAACTTACATTCTTTAATGTAAATGAAGATGAAGGCAGAGCACTTGCAGTATACAACATTATTCCATTAGGAAAAGAAGACGTTGGCGCAGCAGGCGGCAATATCTATGATTTAAATAATACTGCACTCTTTGCTGGAGAAACTAATGTTAATAGTTACATTAGAACACTATCGTATCAAGGATCTCCGGGTGCAAACGGCACATTAACTCCTTTCCTTAGTGAGTTGTTTGTAATTAGAGCCCCGGCTGACTTAACTGATCAATTAATTGTAGGTGACACAGTTGGACTAGAAATAGTTAACTTGCCAAGATATAATAACGGGTATTATGAAAACATAACTGTAACTGGTTTACAGTACTATCAAACTAATAAGAAGCACGAGCTGTATGCATTATGGGACGGATACATAAACTTTGAATTAGAAAATTCAGATGACTTTGGTAGACCATACGAGCCAAGAATTGGCCAATTTGTAAGAGATAGAAGAACTGGAGCAACAGCAAGAGTAACTTTCTATCAACGTAACGGCGTGTCTGCTACTATATTTGTAGATAGTAAACAAGGTAATTGGTCAATAGGAACAACATATGGACAGTCTGCAGATATTGAATTTTTAGGATTATCAACTGACCCTAGTCCGGTGTATTCTGTAACACGTCGATTAGGTGATATTAAATCAACAGCATTAGGTAACGCTGAATTAAATATTGGCAAACTTTGTGTATTCCAGTTAGATGGCGTAATTGATCCTATACCTCTAATAGATACATATGTTGGCGCAGAATATATTATATATAAAGACTTTGAAATATTAGGTCGCCCAACACAACCAAATGTTCCAAGCGCAACTAATCTTGACTGGAGAATCTCATATAACGTTCCTGCAAATGCAGATGGAGTATCTAACGGATTAACAAATTACGGATTCTATACAGTATATGCAAGAGAAAACATCTCAACATTTACTAGTATCGGTGACTTCATTGTTCCTGAACAGCTCTTAGATTTAAGATTAGGTTCTAAGATTAAAATTGCAAAAAATAATGATTTATATAAAGCATTTATAGGATGTCAAGGCGACGGCACTTCGGCCAATCCTGGCAGGATTTATTTTGTAAACAACGGAGTAGATGAACAAGGTATTAGTTATAACTGGGAACTTGCTAAAGACAAGCGTTATAAAGGCGAGTTTGGCGCAGAGAAGAATTATATTGTTGGAGATATTATCTTTTTTGATGGAGAGTTCTATATTGCACAAACTAATGTACAGTCTGGAGATAACTTTGATATATTAGATTGGAGTCTTGCAACGTCTGATTCAATCCGCAGTATTGATTATATTGGATATGTTCCTAACGATACACAGTTTGTACCGGGCAATGATTCAAGTTTACAAATTAATAGAACTAACCTAATAAAGTTTGGCCACGAGTTTGATGTAAGTGATAACGGCGAAGTATTAGTAGTAGTTGCTGAATACGCATCTCCAGCAATTCTAGAACCTGTCGTAATTAATCAAAGAATCGAAAGCGTTAACATTATTGACGGTGGATCTAACTATACTACTGTTCCAAAAATTTATGTTAGTAACGGATTAGATGACAGCAGTGTAATTGAAACTGAAGTAGCTGAAGTAACAGTTGAAATTGTAAACGGTTCAATTGTTAGTGCAACTGTAGCTAAAAAAGGCAACAACTACACTACCAGTGCTAAAATAATTGTAGAACCTGCAATCGAAAGAAAAGTAATAGTTTACCGCAATGTTAACGGTAACTATCAAAAATCTCAAGAATTATTAGCTGACTCTACAACATCACTATTTGGTGCTGCAATAAGTATCAGTCAAGATGGCAAACTGATTGCCGTTGGTGCTCCGAACGATAGTAATGATGTTGAAGAAAGCGGAGCTATATTTGTTTATTCACAACAAAATGGACAATTTGTTTTAACACAAGAATTACAAAGTACTCAGCCAATGAGAGGCGAGATGTTTGGAGCTTCACTAGAATTTGACGGCCGAACATTATTTGCAAGTGCGTATAACGCTTCGAGCGATGACGATACTACGTTTGACTTCGGATCAACACAGTTTGATAACTCATTTACTAATTTTAAAAATATTATAGCAAACAACGGAGTTGTATATGTATATGACAGAATTGATGATAGTTTAATATTTGGTCAAACACTTGATTATCACACATATGACTATCCTGCCGAGAACAGAGAAGTTGCTGCACCGGCTAGATTCTTTGGTAGAAATATTCTAGCAAAAAATAATCATTTATATTCTGCACTTCCTGCATATCCAAATAGCGACGGCAAAATAGGATTAATATTAGACTACAGAAGACCTGAATTAGTTAGAACTTGGGAATCATACCGTACTCCAAGTAAAGCAGTAGATATATCAAAGATCAAGCGTGTAATGCTTTATGATAAAGACAAAAATGTTATTATAGAAAATCTTGATTATATTGATCCTGTACAAGGAAAAATTGCAGGAATTGCAGACGAAGAAATTAGATATAAAACAGTATTTGATCCAGCAACGTACACAACTGGCACAAGTGCAGTAGATGTTGATGCAACTGAACACTGGGGTCCGTCACAGGCTGGACAAGTTTGGTGGGACTTAACAAATGCTAAGTTCTTAAATGTATATCAAGGAAATATTATATACAAAACTAATAATTTTAATAAATTATTTTTAGAATCTAGTATTGATGTTTATGAGTGGGTTGAAACAAAATACACTCCACAACAGTGGGACAAACTATCATCTGAGCCAGAAGGCGAAACACTAGGTGTCTCTGGAATTTCTAAATATGGAAGTAATATATATGCACAAAAACGAGTATACGATAGCATTGCTCAGTCATTTACTAATTACTACTACTTCTGGGTAAAAAATAAAAATACTATTCCAGACAGTGAGCACCGCTCTTTAAGTGTTGATACAATAACAAAATTAATTGAAGATCCAGCAGGTCAAGGATACAAGTTTATCTCATTCCTTAGCCCGTCAGAATTTACATTATTTAATTGTAATAAATTAATTAGTGCTTCTAACGTAGTATTAAGTATACAGTACTGGACTTATAGTGATAGATATTCAGGTATACACAATCAATATCAATTATTAACTGAAGGATTAGATACTAGCAAACCGTATAGTGATATTGAAAATAAGTGGTTTGATAGTTTAGTTGGATATGATAAACAATCTCGAACAGTACCTGATACTACGTTATCAGTTAAAGAAAAATATGGTATTTTAAACAAGCCAAGACAAAGTTGGTTTGTAAATAAAACAGAGGCTCTAAAACAAGTTATTGAACGTGTTAATCAAATAATGATTAATAATTTGATTGTTGATGAAAAAGACATTAACCGTTTGTTAGACAAAGATATTCCTCCATCTGCAATAACACGGTTATATGATACTACTGTTGATACTGCAATTGATCTTAATTTTGTAGGAGTTGCTAGAGCAGAAACTGCAACACTTTCATTATTAATTGAAGATAGTAAACTTACTAGAGTTGATATTATTAATCCTGGTAGAGGATACAAGGTTGCTCCTACATACGAAATTATAGGAACAGGAACAGGCGCTGAAATAGAACTATCAATTAATAATTTAGGACAAGTTATTGCGGCAGAAGTAATCGAGCAAGGAATTAATTATAATGACAATGCTTCAATTATTGTAAGACCATTTGCGGTACTAGTTAATGCTGATGAAAACATTAGAGGTAATTGGGGATTATATAATCGCAATGTTAATGGTGATTGGATTAGAGTTAATAGCCAAGCATATGATGTTACTAAATATTGGGAATATACTAACTGGTATGCAACCTCGTATAATAAATTTACTGAAGTTGATTTTGTTATTGGTCAGTCGTATGAACTTGAAGCATTAAATGATAAGTTTGGTGATATTGTTAAAATTCTTAACGTTGGCGGCGGCGGTTGGCTATTGCTGGAAAAGATTGACAATCAAGACACTACTGATTATACAATAAATTATAAAACTATTGGTAAGCAAAACGGAACTATACAATTTAAAGATAATCTGTATAATTTTGATGCAAGTAGAATTGGATTTGATACACAAACATTTGACACACAATTCTTTGATGCGCAGCCGATTGTTGAGATTAGAATTGTACTAGAAACACTACGAGATAATATTCTTGTTAATGATTTAGCAACACAGTATAATGAATTATTCTTTGCAAGCCTGCGCTATGTCTTTTCAGAGCAAGGATACGTTGATTGGGCATTTAAAACTAGTTTTATTAAAGCTCAACACAATGTGGGATTATTAGAACAGCATGTGACTTTTAGAAATGATAATTTATCAAGTTATGAAAGTTATATACAAGAAGTTAAATCTTACAAGTCAAAAATTAGAGAGTTTGTATCTAACTATGCGCAGATTGAAAGATCATCAAGTGTTGTAACAGACTTTGATAGTCCTCCAAGATACAGTGCGTTAACAAACCTTATCGAAACAAATAATGTAAGAGTTATAGATGGTATATTATTAGGATCTGGAGATCAGTTTGCTAGCTACCCTGCAAAGCATTGGTTAGATAACGTTACCTATAAAGTGACTAGTATTGAAATTAGTGACAAGGGTCAGGGATACACAAGTGCTCCTATAATAACATTAGAAGGTAATGCAACTGCAAAAGCATCATTAGGCCCTAACGGTGTTATTTCAAGTATTATTATTACTGATCCAGGAAGTGGTTATCTAGTTTCGCCACAAGTAACTATAAACGGTTCACTACGTGATGGCGGCACTCCGGCTACTCTTGCTGCAAAAATCGGCGACGGATTAGTTAGAACAACGCATACTATTGTTAAGTTTGACAGAGTTAGTGGAACATTCTTAATAACTCAATTAAATGAAACCGAAACTGCCAGCGGTACGGGCTCTAAAACATTGTTTGATTTAAAATGGCCAATGGATTTAAGAACTAATACTATAGAAGTAAACGTTAACGGGGAATTAGTACTTAACAGTCGGTATATTTACAGCAATGTAATAAACACCGCCAGTGGATATACCAAATATTACGGTCGTGTTCAGTTTATTGATCCGCCAGCAAATAACAGTATAATAGAAATAAATTATAAAAAGTCAATTACTTTGTTAGATGCACAAGATCGAATTAGTCTATTCTATAATCCAACCAGCGGCCAAGTTGGCAACGATATTGCACAATTAATGACAGGTATTGATTACGGTGGCGTTGAAGTTAAAAGTTATGAGTTTGGAGGCCCTCCGGGATGGGATTCAGATGCATGGTACGACGGTGCTTGGGATATATTTGATGAAACATTTGACGAAGAAACTTTTGAAACAGACGGATCTACACTAGTATTCCAATTAGCAAAGCCGTTAGATAGAAATGTAAAATATAATGTTTATATTAACGGAATAAGAGTTGACGACGAAGCGTATGACGGCACTAGTTCTAATTTAGGCAATAAAAATGCATTCATGCAAACAATTACCGGCAACGGCGTAACTGATACATTTACTATAGAAAATGAATTTAGTTATAGACAGTTCTTAGAAACTAACAGTCCTAGTGGAACAGATAATCCTCCAGCTGAAACTATCACAATCCGTAAATCTACTAGTGATGGTAGTTTAAAAATTAACGATGAAAGTTTTGATACTGCAATTACTGGCGGCGATCTAGCATACACTACTGCAACTGGTATTAGTGCTGATGCTATTAATGTTGACGGCGACGGATTTGTAACACCAACTACTAGTGCTGGCCCAGAAGAAACTGTCCCTGGACAGGTATTAGATACATTAGATATTAGTGTATATGAAAGACCAGTGGGCGGCTCGAGCTTAATACAAACTGTTGCATTTAGAGGCGATAATGTAACTCGTACATTCGATCTAAGACAAAAGCCGTTTACATTCGACAATGTTATAGTAAAAATAAACTATGAAATAGTAGAAGGCAGCGCATACAGATTGGATTATGAAAATAATCAAATTACATTCTATACCGCACCAACTACTAATTCAAATATTGTTATTATTAGTATGGGTGTTAGTGGCAGCAATTTATTAGATTATGATGAATTTGTTTCAGACGGAAGTACACAAGAATTCTTAACTTCGGTTGCATATACTAACACAGTAAGTGCATTTGTAACTGTTAACGGTGAACAATTAGCATTTGAACTAGCAGAGTCGGATGACACATATGCAATTGCTAATAATTGTGTTATTAGATTTACAGAAGCTCCGGCAGCTGATTTGTTAATACAGTTTGCATTATTTAATAGTGAAATGCAATCTTTTAGTCAAGTAACTGTAGATGAAATTATAGCTGACGGTAGCAGCACTGCATACCAAATTAGTAAAGCACCGTTTAGTCAAACACCTGCAGCATTCCATACTATTGTTACAGTTAACAACAAAGTACTAAATGCCGGGTACAGTGAAGTATTTACTGTAACATCTAGCTTAGAATATAAGTTAAAAGTATGGCAAGTACCAGTAGGGTCAGTTGAAGGTAAAGAAATTGAAGTTTATCTAAATAATGAAAAACTATCATTCTTGCAAGACTGGACATATGAAGGTGCAGGCTCATTTAATCCAAACATTACTCCTGATGCACAACCTGGAAGTACAGTTATCCTTAATAGGGGTGTTGCAGCCGTAGGCGATACACTAAAAGTTAACATTATATCAAACGGCGAGTATAGGTTTGGATACTTTGATAATGCAGTTGACTCAACTGAAACCTTTATTGATACTACAGGCGGAGATTCAACGCCGTCAATAGTTTACTTTGATGAAACATTTGTTGCTGGATCAGTAATTAGAGTTTATCAGTTTAGTAATCACGATAGTCAAGGCATCGACAGAGAAAACTATGATGTAGTTAGCCGTACTGAAATGACAGTAGGTAGCGAAGGATATTACGATTTTAGACTACTTTCAAATGGTTTATTAAAATTACGCCAAGCAGCAGTAAGTGTCGACTATGTATGGATTGCGCTAAATGGCAAATGGTTAACTCCGACTGCTGATTACATATTATTAGAAAATAAGGAATATATTAAGTTTATAACTCCTATAGTTCAACAAGATGTAATTGACATTATACACTTTAGCAATGCTCCTATATCAGCTAAGTTTGGTTGGAGACAGTTTAAGGATATGTTAAACAGAACTCATTACAAGCGTTTAAACAAAGAAGACAAATATACACTTGCTGAGCCATTAAATTGGTATGACAGATCTATTACACTAGTAGAACAAAGCGGCAACTTACCTAGTCCTGCTGCAAATTCAAAAATACCAGGAATACTATTTGTTAACGGCGAACGTATTGAATTCTTTAGACGCGAAAATAACGTTCTAAAGCAGTTACGTAGAGGAACATTAGGTACAGGTGTTAAGGCTTTGCATCCTGCAGGAAGCGCAATATTCAATCAAGGCATTGATAGCACAATTCCTTACAAAGATGCTCAAGAAACAGTAATATCAATTGCAGGCGAATATCAAGATATGTCGTTGGTATATCCTACTAATAGTCCTGATATGTCAGTAACTAGCATTGCTTATAACTTTAATAACAACACAGTGTTTCCATTAGGTGGACAAGTTGCAACAATAGATGGCACAGGTTTTAGACCAAGCGTCCAGGTATATGTACAAGACACTGCCTGCGACACTACATATATCAGTGACACCCAGTTGCAATTTATTACACCTGCTAAAGCAGTCGGAGCGTACGATTTGGTAATATATAATGATACTGAACTTTCGCCCTTATTAAGGGCTGCTACTAGTATTGTTGTTACAAAGGCATTACCGTATGTACAAATTTTACTACCGTTTGCACCACAACCTAACCCTGCTACAAGCGGAACATGGAATCCAGTAACTGAAACAGGATGGTATAAAGAGCCATTTGCAGAAGGCGGAATACCAAGCGAGTATTGGGAAGCACAAGATATTGAAGTTTTTGCAAACGGAACAAGATTGCGTAAAAACCCAGTAGAAGTATATGATGTTACACTTGGACAATTTAGTCCAGACGGTGACAAGTGGTTAGAAGCAGAATATGCAGTTAATAAAAATATTGGAGCATATGTTCGCTTAACTACACCACCAGAGGCAAATACTAAACTAACTATTATAAGAAAACAAGGTCAAATTTGGAATGAAATTACTGATTCAACAACAGGTGCGCAAAAACCACTGGGTCAGTCACAAACTGAAGTAGCAACTTTCTTACGTGGAAAAACAATTGATCTACCGCGATAAATACATTGACAGGAACTGAAAATGGCTGATAATTTTAAAGACAAACAAGGAATTTTACTAGAGGGTCACATCAAGATTCATGACCCAATATCTGGTGAAGTTCTTATAAACAAACGTAATGCTATTCATTATGAAAACATGAGTATTGCACTTGCTGAAAGTTTAGCAAATGCAGGCGAAGGTTGGATACATGAAATGAGTTTTGGTAACGGTGGCACTAGTGTTGACCCTACTGGAATTATTACTTACTTAACACCAAACAGCACAGGCACTAATGCTAGTTTGTACAATCAAACATTTACTAAAGTTGTAGATGATCGAAGTGTAAACAATATTGATCCTTCGAGGAACAAGATAGAAACTAGGCATGTTAGTGGTACAAACTATACTGATATTGTTGTAAGTTGTTTACTTGATTACGGTGAGCCCAATGGGCAAGATGCATTTGATACTGCATCGTCTACAGATAACTTATATGTATTTGATGAGTTAGGATTGCGCTCATATGATCCTGCAGGTACTGGTAGATTATTGACTCATGTTATTTTCCATCCAATACAAAAGAGCTTAAACAGACTAATCCAAATTGATTATACTGTTAGAGTACAAAGTTTAACTGGTTTCAACGAGGTATAATAAATGGCATATACAATTAATCGTACAGACGTTGCAAACAATGGTACTATCACTATTGAAGATAGTACCATTAATACACAAACTAGTTTAAAGTTACCAGGTCGTAATACTACTGCGTACGGCGCTGTTATTGCTGAAAACTTTTTACACTTATTAGAAAATTTTGCTGCTACAACGGAACCATCTAATCCTATAGAAGGACAACTTTGGTACGATAACACACTTGGTGTAGAATCAATAAAGGTTTACAACGGAACTAATTGGGTTCCAGGTAGTGGAATTTCAAAATCTATCAATGCTCCTGCTATTGCACAAACTGGTGATCTATGGGTAGACACTGATAATCAACAACTGTATCTATTTACTGGCGGCGGCTGGATTCTAGTTGGTCCTAGTTTTAGTGATGGTTTATCTACAGGAGCTAAGGCTGATCAAATTATTGGCCAAGACAATCAGTCATACATTATATTGCGTATTGAAGTCGCTGGAACAACAGTGGCAATTATGTCTGGATCAGATACACCGTTTATTCCTAAAACAACAATTGCTGGGTTTTCAAATATTAATCCAGGAATTAACTTAATTAATAGAGATACCGATAGTGACGGCCTTAGCAATTACAAGTTCTTTGGTACTGCTGAAAAGTCAGAAAATTTAATTGTAAATAATGCAATTGTTGCAGCAGCAAACTTCTTAAGAGGCGACACAACCTCAACTACTACTTTTCCACTTAATATTCAAAACAACCAAGGTGTTAATTATGGCATTAACGGAGAATTAACAATAGGAGTAGACGGAACAGCAGGGGTTATCAGTCATAATGTTGGCGGCTCAAGTATTGACATGAGGGTGCGTAATAATAATATTACAAGAACAGTTATACGTGTTGATTCATCATTAAGAGTTGGAATTAACACAGAAGCACCTGACCAAGAATTAGACGTTAACGGTAATATTCAATCAAGCGGTAGTATATTAGTTAACGGAACTACACAAAGTACTACTATTAACAATGGCGCATTGCAAGTTAGAGGCGGCACGGCTGTAAGACAGAACTTAAACGTCGGCGGCACAACTAAATTATTAAACACTCTTACTACTACAGATATTACACCAGATGATAACAACATTCGAGTTATTGGTGCAGCAGCAAACAAATTTAAAAATGTTTACGCTACAACATTTAATGGTAATTTAGTAGGTAACGTTAGCGGAACAATTACAGGACGTTCTACGGAATCAGATAAACTTACTTCTCGCACATCGTTTATTATGGAAGGTGACGTAACCACAGTAGTTCCTGTAGAATATGACGGACAATTTCAAGATCCAACGTTCGATAACGGCGTTGATGGTAACGGAGATCCGTTACCTCCAGGTGAATTTCCACTACAAAAGAAATTTAGAACTCAAATTTCTAACAACTTTATTGTTGGAAAGCCGCTTGAAACGACAGTTGATAATCGAGACTTGATATTGTTTGATGATGTTGAAGGAACAGCGCCAGGCCTAAAGCATATTACTAAAGAAAATCTTTTAAAAGACATTCCTAGAAATCCACCAGGTGTTATACTACCCTATGCCGGTGATACTGCTCCAACAGGTTGGCTACTATGTAATGGTCAAGAAATTGACAGAGACAGCTTTAGAATATTATTTGGAATTGTGCGTTTTAAATTTAAACCAGAGTCTCAAGTTGCGCCAGGCTTCTTTGCAGTTCCAGATATGCGCGGCAGATTACCACTTGGTGCAGACAACATAGGCGGCACTAGTGCCGGTATTGTAATAGCAGGATCTGCAGATATTATTGGTGCGCTAGACGGCGCAGAATCTAAAACAATTAATATTACTAATTTACCACAACACCAACATAGTTTAAAAGATGCAGATAACAATCAATTTTATGCTATACAAGATAGACAAGATCCTACAGGTGATACTAACGTAAGTCCAATTGACGGACCAACTGCAACTAACTTAGGACAACAATTGCCTAACAGTGGTAATATTATTAGCAGTAATCCGGTTGGACAGCCGTTTAATATTATGCCGCCTACAGTTACAATGAACTATATCATATATGCCGGAAGAGAATAATGAGCTATAAATTAAATAAATCAAACGGAGAGTTATTAGTTGATCTAGTAGATGGACAAATAGATACTACATCAACTGATATTACACTTGTTGGAAGAAATTATAAAGGATTTGGTGAATTTTTAAATGAAAATTACATTAAAATGCTTGAAAACTTTGCTAAAACAAGTGCCCCAGGCACACCTTTAGTAGGGCAACTTTGGTACGATACTGCTGAACAGCGATTAAAGATATATACCGGAGAAACATTTAGATCAGCAGCTGGTGCAGTTATTGGTCAAACCCAACCTAATTTAGTTGCAGGTGATTTGTGGATTGATAGTTTAAATAACAAGCTATACTTTTTTGACGGCGCAGATATTGTACTAGTTGGACCACAATACACTGCATCACAAGGTAAAACTGGAACAGAAGCGTTTACAATTTTAGATGAAAACGGACAAGATCAAACAGTATTGTATTTGTATATCAACGGAACCCTTGAAGGAATATATTCAAGAACACAATTTAGACCAAGACTAAACATTACAGGATTTCCTGTAGATCTAAATGATAACAACGTGCCAAAGCGTCAATTAATATACATAGGGTTTAATCCAGTAAGTACTGATTTTTGGTTTAGAGGAACAGCAACATCGTCAAGAAGTTTGATTAGTGATTCTTTAGAAGAATTTACTGAAGTTAACTTCATGAAAACTGATAGAAATACTAGTACCACTGGTTCTTTAGCTATTAAAAATGCAGCAGGACTAACAGTCGGAGTTAGTGATACAGTTTATGCACAACTAAAAGTTGATACGGGTCTTGTTACTGTTTTAGAATTACAACGTAGTGATAGAGATTTTGCAATTAGAACACGCCGCGGCAACACATTTGATACTCCGTTTTTTGTAGATACATCAGAAAAACGTGTAGGTATTTTTACAACAACACCCGAAGTAGAACTAGATGTAATTGGTAGCGGACAACTTTCTGGCAATTTAACAGTAGGTGGAAACCTAACAGTAAACGGTGACTTGTTATATTTAAATGTTGCTACTTTACGAGTTGAGGATATTAACATTGAGTTAGGTGTTATTAATGATGGTACAATAGGTGATGATACTCTAGTTGACGGTGCTGGACTAACAGTTAAGTCAACCGATGGTGATAAAACAATTACTTGGATACAAGCAACTGGAAACTGGACATTAAATCAAGATCTTGATTTAAACTCTGGCAAAGTATATAAAATTAATGACATTAACAAACTATCAGCTGATAGACTAGATGATAGTGTACTTTATGCTGAAGGATTAGTTAGATTAGGCACATTGCAGACACTAACGGTTGATCAACTTACATTAAATGACTCAACGTTATCTAGCACAGATCCAATTAACATATCGTCTAGCGGTATTATTACAATTAATAGTCAACGTATTACTGGAGTTTCAGATCCACAGATTGATGTTGATGTTGCAAATAAATTTTACGTTGATCAACAATTAGATTTAGAACCAGTTGTACTTGCACTAGACTTAACAGGATTTTCAAATCCTTCAGTTAGTTTTACTACAGATGGACCGTATGCTGATGTAAAAACAATACTTGATTTTATGTACCCGGCTACACAAAAAGCAAACGGAGCAGTAGCTAGAATTTACGCTCACTCGTACTCAAGCACAACTGTTACAGGTATTGATGTTAGAGACGGCATTACTAAGTCTTACGTTAGCGTTTACGTTGATCCACAAGACAGTACAACACCTCAATTAGAAAGTGTGCTGCAAGATGTTGATTTTTCACCTATTTCAGGTGATGCTAACCTTGTTCCACAGAGGGGTACAATGGAATTTATAGTTAATAGCGGAGTATGGCAATTT
>TARA_B110000503_G_scaffold12564_2_pt1 | contig 14247 bp, 14 predicted proteins | sample TARA_B110000503 | Tara Oceans TARA_B110000503 (sample SAMEA4397472) | marine metagenome | biome: Polar Biome; feature: [SRF] surface water layer (ENVO:00010504); material: water (ENVO:00002006), including particulate matter (ENVO:01000060) such as... | depth 5 m | reverse complement strand
GTTTCGGTTACAACAACCTCTTCCACTTCGGTCGTAGTTGATGTATTCGTAGTCGAATCGGGATCTGATGTTGAGGTTGAAGTATCGGAAACTCTAGTAGTTGTTGTACTTGTATCTGTTAATGTAGATGTAGCTGTGCTTGAATCTATGGTACTCGTATTTGTATCGGAAGTTGTAGTAGTTGTGCCTGAATCGGTAGTCATTGTTGCAGTTTCGGTTATTACAGTAACAACTTCTCGAACAGGAAAAGAAGTTTTGGCAGAAATGGTAGTTCCTAATGCGGTTACAATACTGACCTGAATAGTGGCCAAACCGTCTTTGGTTGCAGTAGCAAAACCATTATCATCTATAGTGAGAGCATCGGGAGGAGATACGGTCCAAATTAAATTGGGATTGTCAACTGGAGTAACACTGGTGTCGAAATACTTAGCAGTAAACTGAAATTTTTGCCCCACCTTAATGGAGATGATCTGGGGCGAAGTAATTCGTAGGGTTGGGTCTACATAATCATCTGTTACATCGGTTCCAATTCAGCTTAGATACAATAAGGAGCTGATAAAAAGCAGTATTTTTTTATACATCGTAAAAATTTGGTTAATACTAATGTATTCAAAGAAATCAAAAAGAATGCCAGATTTCAATACTTTAACAAAAAAAGAGAGAGAGAATTATCCTAGGATTCGAACAGCGTCTTTTGCACAGTAAGTTGCAATGAGCGATGCTCCAGCACGCTTAAAAGCAATCAGTTGTTCATACATAATTGCGTCGTATTCGATCCAACCTTTGGCCGCAGCTGCCTTGAGCATAGCATATTCACCACTAACCTGATAAGCAGCTAGGGGAACATCTATGTGGTTGCTTAAATCGCGGATGATATCTAAATAGGCTAAACCTGGTTTTACCATAACAATATCAGCACCTTCTTCGATGTCCAATTCTGCTTCTACAAGCGCTTCCTTTCGGTTATGAAAATCCATCTGATAGGTTTTTTTATCTCCAAAACCTGGAGCAGAGTCGAGTGCAGATCGGAAGGGGCCATAGAAACCTGAAGCGTATTTGGCACTATAACTTAGGATTCCAGTGTTGTGAAAATGTTCTTGTTCTAGAAGTGTTCGAATGGCCAAAATCCGACCATCCATCATGTCACTTGGAGCTACAAAGTCTGCTCCTGCCTGTGCATGCGATAAGGCCATTTGTGCTAATACTTCAACTGTGGAATCGTTTACAATAATTCCTTGTTCTACAATCCCATCGTGTCCAAAAGAAGAATAAGGATCTAAAGCTACATCAGTCATAACGACCATTTCAGGGACAGTTTCTTTAATCAGGGCAATGGCTCTTTGCATTAAACCGTCAGGGTTCAGCGCTTCTGTACCTTTATTGTCTTTCAGGGTATCGGGTACTTTCACAAACAGCAAAACAGTTTGTAGTCCCATGCTCCAAAGTTCTTGAACTTCTTTTTTCAAATGATCTAAACTCATCCGATAATAATCTGGCATAGAGGCTATTTCTTCTTTCACGTCTGAGCCTTCTACAGCAAAAAGAGGGACGATAAAGTCGCTTGGCGATAACTGATGTTCTCGCACCATACTTCTAACTGCTTCTGAACTTCGTAATCGTCTGTTTCGTTTTATTGGATACATGGTAGTGTTTTAAGTAAGGTCTTCTTTTTCATCAGCAATTCCATTTAAGAATACGTCTAATGTATTGGTTTCATTTTCTTCAGAATCTTCAGACGATTCTAGTTCAGGATTTTGATTGGGCTTTTTCATAGTTCCCAACGTCATCATCAGCATGGACGCTAAAATAACAACCAGTAACACCTGTTCGTCAATAATTGAAGCTGCTGTGTTTATAAAGGTAACTTCTTTGATTTGAAGGAATAATAAAATACTGATCAAACCTCTAGGAGACATATAGACTATAGGAGAGGGCTTTATTTTAAAGGTGGTAGCAATAAAATACAGATAACGTATGAGGAGCATAATTCCAAAAATCAAAACACCGTAAATAAAGGGGGTGACAGAAGAAAATTCTACTAAGCTAATTGAAAAACCAAAAAACAAGAAAAAGAAAGTTTTTACTAAAAAGGTAGATTCTGCAGTCAGAATATGAAATTCGTGCAGCCCTTTTTCAGTCTGATTCAAGTCCAAGTAGCGCTGCATAAATCCGGGGAGTAAGGCTTTAACATTGCTTAAAAACAATCCAAAAATAAAGATGGTTACTAAGGCGGGTAAGTGGAAAAACTTCCCAAAAGCATAGACCAATACAAGTAGCGCTAGAATAAGGAAAAATTTGACGTGGTGTTCAATTTTCTGCAAGAGCTGGAACAGGAGGTAGGTGATAATCAGTGAAACTACAATTACTCCGATGATTTGCAACCCTAAAGCAACTATAGATTCGGCACTAATTAAAGTTTGATTCGATTCGAATTGTCGAATGGCATAGTTAAAAATCATGATCCCTAAGATGTCTGAAAACGTAGATTCATATACTACAAATTCTTTTTCTCGATTCAAAAGCCCAGCAGCAGATGGGATAGCAACAGCACTACTGATAATGGCCAGGGGAATTGCAAAGATAATGGCAGTTTTATGTTCAAGGTTCAAGATGTTTTCAAAAGCCCAGCTTACGGCGATGATGTTGAGTATTAAAATGAGGGCAGCAGCAAAAAATCCTTTAAGGATTACGGGCAGTTTTTCTCTTTTAATATCTAGTTCTAATGCACCTTCTAAAACAATTAAAATTAAACCTACGGTACCCAAAACAGGGATTAATTTATCTAAAAACGCAAAATCTGTAAAACCGTAAAGATTGGTTATAGCTCGAATGATGATCCCAGTAAACATTAATAGAATAACTGAGGGGAATTTCGTTTTCCTTGCAATTGCATCAAAGAGGTAAGAGAAAATCACCAAAAGAGGAAGTACAATTAAAATCGATAATGTATTCATAAGAATTTCGTTTTTCTAAAGGTTAATTTAGTGAAAAGCTAACGATTTTTGATTTATGAAACCCAATTTTTAGGTTTCATGATCACTTCCATGAGCATTGCCTCTGGCGAATCTTTTTCAGGCTGATAATCGTAATGCCACTGAACCTTAGGTGGCAAGCTCATCAAAATACTTTCAATTCTACCGTTTGTTTTTAAACCGAAAAGGGTGCCTTTATCATGAACCAAATTGAATTCTACATAACGACCTCTTCGTATTTCTTGCCATTTTTTTTGTTCTTCGGTGTAGGGAAGGTCTTTTCTTCGATCTAAAATGGGCAGATAGGCTTCTAGAAAATTATCCGCAACATCGGTAACAAAAGCATACCATTCTCTAAGCGAAAGTTTTGGAGTAGGTTTTAAATAATCAAAAAATAAACCCCCCAAACCTCTTGCTTCATCTCGGTGTGCATTCCAGAAATAGGCATCACATTTTTTCTTGTATTCTGAATAGAATTTAGGGTCGTGTCGGTCGCAAGCATTTTTACAGGTTTGATGAAAATGAATTGCATCTTCTTCAAACAAATAATAGGGAGTAAGATCCAGACCTCCACCGAACCATTGATCTACGATATTGCCGTCGAGGTCATACATTTCAAAATACCGCCAATTTGCATGAACAGTCGGCGCCATTGGGTTTTTAGGATGTAAAACCAAGCTAAGTCCACAGGCATAAAAAGAAGCTTCACTAACATTCAAGTGCGTCTGCATACTTTTGGGTAATGTGCCGTGGACTCCCGAAATATTAACGCCCCCTTTTTCAAATACAACTCCGTCTTCCAATACGCGTGTTCTCCCACCCCCACCTTCGGGTCGTTCCCAAATGTCTTCTTTAAAGGAAGCACCTCCATCTGCTAATTCCAAAGCAGCAGTAATGGTATCTTGAAGTTCACAAATGTAATTGTAAAAAGACTCTTTCATGAATGCGTTTTTTAGCTTCCGTATTCTTTTACTGCGTCAACAAATGCTTGCGCATGACTGACGGGAATATTGGGTAAAATTCCGTGTCCTAGATTTACAATATAGCGATCTTTTCCAAATGCATCAATCATCTTCTTTACATCGCTTTTAATCTTTGGAATTGGAGACAACAACTGTGATGGATCGTAATTCCCTTGTAAGGTAATATTACCTCCAGACAAATACCGTGCGTTTCTTGCAGAGCAAGTCCAGTCTACTCCCAGTGCGCTAGCACCAGATTCTGACATTTCTCCTAGGGCAAACCAACATCCTTTTCCAAAAACAATCACAGGACATAAATCTTTAACTGCCGTTACAATTTGTTGGATGTAAGGCCAAGAAAAAATAGCGTAATCTTCGGGTGAAAGTAAACCTCCCCAAGAATCAAATATTTGTAAGGCATTGACACCCGCTGCAGCTTTTGCTCTAAGATAATCAATAGTAGTGTCGGTTATCTTCTGAAGTAACTCATGCGCCATTTCTGGCTCTTTAAAACAAAACTCCTTTGCTTTGTCGAAGGTTTTTGACCCTTGTCCCTGAACAGCATAGCACAATAAAGTCCATGGTGAACCAGCAAAGCCGATCAAGGGCACTTCGTTGTTGAGCTCTTGTTTGGTCATTTTGACCGCATCAATTACATAGCCCAAAGCCTCTTCTGCATAAGGAACTATAACTCGGTCTAGTTCTGCTCTGCTTCGGATAGGAGTAGGGATCCAAGGACCAACGTCTGCTTTCATTTCTACTTCAATATTCATTGCCTGTAGAACCACAAGAATATCACTGAACAAGATTGCTGCATCTGGACCAATCTGACGAATGGGCATTACGGTAATCTCTGTTGCTAATTCTGGTGTTTGGCAACGGGTAAAGAAATCATATTTGGCTTTCAGCTTCATGAAATCTGGTAAGTATCGCCCGGCTTGACGCATCATCCAAACGGGGGGACGAGCAACGGTTTCTCCGGCTAGAGCTTTAAGGAATAAATCATTTTTAATCATGAGGGTAGCTGTTTTTTTGTTTGGTAAATCATGTGCTCTATAGTAGGACTTGTAGCAATTATAATCTGTCTTTTAGATACTGTAAGCGCTTCAGCCGTGGTTGGTCCAATACAGACGCAAACAGTCTGTTTGAGGTTGTTGTCTTGAAGAAAACTTCGAACCCCACTTGGGCTGTAAAAGAGCACAATATCAAAAGCACCAATTGCTTTTGGTTTCAAGATTGTTTGGTACACTTCAACAGCATCAAGTTTGATTTTGTGTAGTCTCATTTGAGCCTCTAAATCAGATCTTCTTTCCTTTCCGCAGAAAAACATAAAATCTTCATTTTTTGCATTTTTAATGATAAAATCAGCCAAATTGGATGCATTTTCTTCAAAATGAGCTACTTTTAAGCCTTTTTCTTCTAAAGAGGCTTTGGTTTTTTCGCCTACGCAATAGCATTTTTTATTCTTCAAAAGTAGCTCGAAATCCGTTTTTGAAAAAACAGATTGTACCGCATTTTGACTTGAGAAAAGGAGTGTGTGATTTGCGTCATTATAGGTAAAAGGAATTGCTTCTGTTTCTATAAAATTTCGTTCTGTGTAGCGAGCTCCTAATTCGATCATTCTGTTTTTTTGAATGGGCGAAAGCACTTTAGTTGAAAGAATTTTTAAAGGATTGCTCATAAGGAAGATTTAAATTCCTGAAGTAAGGTTGCTGCTCCTTTTTTAAGCAAAGCGTTTGCGAGTTCAACTCCTTTGTTTTGAGCGGTAGATTTTCCAAAGGTTTCTGAAACAAGGAATTTTCGTTTACCATCCATCGAAAAAACGCCACCGTTAAAGTGTACCTGACCTCCTTCTAAAGTTGCAAGTGCTCCGATTGGCGCAGTACATCCACCTTCTAGTGTTCTTAAAAAATCTCGTTCAATCTGTGTGCAAAGTGCAGCATCGGGTCGATTGAATTGTTGTAGACTATCGAATATGGTTGTGTCGACAGTTCTGCAAACTACCATAAGCGCTCCCTGAGCGGGTGCCGGTATCATCCAATCTAAGATTTCAACGCGTTCTGTTTTTGTGTCAAGTCGAACTAATGCCGCTTCAGCAAAAATTGCTCCGTCCCAAGCTTCATCTTTCAATTTAGTTAAGCGGGTTTGTATGTTTCCACGTAGGGGAACGATGTTGTGATTCGGATAGTGCGCTAGCCATTGCGCTTTTCTTCTTAAACTCCCGGTTGCAATTGTTGCAGGGTTTTCAAAAGCAACGGCAGTGGCTTTTTTTACGAGAACATCTAAGACCGCACCTCGTTCCAATACTGCGGCTTGTTTAATACCTTCTGGTAATTGCGTTGGCACGTCTTTCATGCTGTGAATCGCAATATCAATTCGATTATTCAGTAGAGCAGCATCAAGTGTTTTAGTAAAAATCCCAACAGTTCCCATTTCATAAAGAGGTTGTACAAGGTCTAAGTCGCCATCGCTTTTAATCGGAACTAATTCGGTAGTATAGCCTTTTGCATTTAATAAATCTTGCAAGGTATGGGCCTGCCATAGTGCCAAAGCACTTGCTCGTGTTCCAATTCGAATCAGCTTATTCATGGGCTTTTATATCCAGTTGAAAAACTTCTTGAATTACATCCAAGGTTGAAGATGCTTTACTGGGATTTTCTTTGAGGTAATTGGCGAGCTGACCAGTTATTTTTTGAATCATTTGATCTGAAACGCTTACTGCTTCGGGTTTTAAAACCGCTTTCTTCTCTTGATTTTTAATTTCAGAACTTTGTTGAGCTGTTAATTTAGCCTTCAGAGCGCGCAATGCTGGCGCATATTGACGGTGCTCTAACCATTGTAAAAATTCTTCTTTAACTTCCTCTAAAATTATTTCGGCTTGAGGAATGTATTGTCTTCTATCTTCTAATGCTTTGTTGGTAATTTGTGAAAGAGAATCTAAATTAATTAGTGTTACATGTTCTAGCTCTTCAACATTCGAATGCACATTACTGGGGATAGAAAGATCTAAAATCAGAAGGGGGGTGTCTTTATGAATAATATCTTTCGATATCGTAGGTTGTTGCGCACCAGTTGCAACAATTAAGACATCTGTTTTTCTGATTTCTGTAGGTAATTCTCCGTACTCTTTAACCAAGACATTAAACTTTCCTGCTATGTGTTTGGCTTTTTCGTGGGTACGATTGATCAAAACAATATGATCGTTTTCGGTATGTTTGATTAAATTTTCGCACGTATTCCTACCGATCTTACCCGTTCCAAAAAGTAAAATATTTTTCTCTGAAATATCTTTAATGGTATTGATGATGTACTGAACCGATGCAAATGCAACAGAGGTAGCACCACTCGAAATTTTCGTTTCGGTCTTGATACGTTTACTGGCTTGAATAACGGCGTTTAATAAGCGTTCCATAAAGCCATGACCCATACCGAGTTTTTTGGATCTAAAAAAACCTTGCTTCAATTGACCAATTATTTCAAAATCTCCAAGAATTTGACTGTCTAATCCTGTTCCAACTTTGAAGATATGGTGAAAGGCAGCATTGTTTTTATGGGTATACCCGATTTCATTGAACACTGCTAAACTTCCTTTGGAGTGCTTACATAATAAATTAATCAGTTGAATAGGATGATTAACATGGGCATAGATTTCTGTTCTGTTACAGGTAGAATTAATGAGTATCTCTTCGATACCTTCTCTTTTGGCTTCCAGGGTAAGCGTGTCTTTTTGCTCTAAGCTTAAACTAAAATCTCCTCGAGTTTTTAGGTCAGCATTTTTATAACTAACTCCTATTGCGTAAAAATGTTTCTTGTTATTTGAAACTTCCATTAATTCATTCTAATCGGATACAAAAATAAGCGGCTGCTTTTAAAAAAAGTAACGCTAAAAGTATAATTAATAACGTAAAGCGTTTATTTTTGCAATGGAAACGCTCATAGACTATATAATATAGCCTTTTTCCAACTTGCACCTATCTTATTTAGAGTGTTTATAAATAAAAAATAATACGAATTATGCTTAAAAATAACGATGAAAGTAATGCGTCAAGAATGACTATCGAAGAAGGCTTTTATGTACTTCGTTTTCAAAACGATACCGATGAAGTAACCCGTGAGGTTCGAGAAATTAATAGCAGTTTTATTCAATTTCATTTTTGCATGAAGGGCCAAGGTGATTTCTTATTCAACACAGGGAATTATGTTTTTAATGTAAAAGAAGAGCACTCGATTTTGTTGTATAATCCGCAACGAGATTTACCTATAGATCTAAAGTTACAGCCCAACACTTGGATCATTGGTGTCGTTATTTCAATTAAAAAATTCCATAGCTTATTTTCTCAAGATGCAGATCACATTCACTTTTTGAGTCCAGAAAATAGCACTAAAAAGTATTATGACAACGGAAATATAAACCCCAGCATGGCCGTTGTATTGAGTCAAATATTAAGCTCCAATATCCACGAGAGCATGAAGGCACTTTATTTAAAAGGGAAGGTGTATGAATTGCTAAGCCTTTATTTTAATAAAAATGAAGATACTGATATTGAGCAATGCCCTTTCTTAATCGATGAAGATAATGTTCGTAAAATTCGATTAGCAAAGGAGATAATTCTCAAGAACATGTCCGAACCCCCCTCGCTTCAAGAGCTTTCAGAGGAGATAGGGTTGAGTCTAAATAAACTGAAAGAAGGGTTTAAACAACTCTATGGCGATACGGTTTTTGGCTATCTTTTGAATCATAAAATGGAAGAGGCTCGACGCATGTTGGCTTCTACGAATTATAATGTAAATGAAGTTGGATTGAGAATAGGCTACAGTACATCGAGCCATTTTATAGCAGCCTTTAAAAAGAAGTATGGAACTACTCCAAAAAAATACTTAATGTCATTATCTTTGCAGTAAAATAGCTGAACTGCAGTTCGATTAGCTACTATATGAAAGAACGTTTATGAAAGGAGTATTGTTGGTTAATTTAGGCTCACCAGAAAGCCCAAGTCCTAAGGATGTAAAAACCTATTTAGGAGAATTTTTAATGGACGAACGGGTAGTAGATTTACCCAAATTGTTCCGTACGATTTTGGTAAAGGGAATTATTTTAAACACCCGTCCAAAGCAATCTGCTAGAGCGTATAAGAAAATATGGTGGGACGAAGGATCGCCCCTAATTGTGCTTTCTGAAAGACTCAAAGGAAAAGTATCTGAAAAGGTTTCGACCCCTGTGAGTTTAGCAATGCGCTATGGTTCCATGTCAATTAAAAAAGGCCTTCAAGAGCTTGTTGATCAAGGAGTAGACGATATTTTCATTATTCCATTATATCCCCAATTTGCAATGGCAACAACCGAGACCATCTTGGTACTTGCCGAAGAGCTTCGAGATGAATTTTTCCCTCAGGTTAAGTTTACTTCTCTCCCTGCATTTTACAATCACCCAGATTATGTTCGAGTTCTTTCCAATTCAATTGCTGAAGGCTTACAAGGAAAAAACTGGGAACACTTATTGTTTTCATACCACGGCGTTCCAGAACGCCACATTCGCAAGTCCGATATCACAAAATCGCATTGCAAAATAAATGGTGAATGTTGTGTTACAGCATCTAAGGCGCATGAATTTTGTTATCGTCACCAGTGCTATGAAACCACTCGTTTGGTCGCCGAATATTTAGAATTAAAAGAAGGAACCTTTTCAACATCCTTCCAATCTCGTTTAGGTGTTGATCAATGGTTACAGCCCTATACCGATACAACCGTTGCAAATTTCGCCAAGAGTGGAGTGAAGCAACTGGCAATAGCCACTCCTGCATTTGTTTCCGATTGTTTAGAGACTTTAGAAGAAATCGGAATGGAAGCAGCGGAAGATTTTGAAGAAAAAGGAGGAGACCATTTACAAGTACTTCCCTGCATCAATGATCGCGAAGAGTGGATTAATGTAATGAGCCGTTGGATTGACGAATGGGCTCTAGCTGAAGAATCTTAATGGCTGAAAAGGCCGTTCAAATGGGAGCGGATCCCATTGGGAAACTTTTATTGCGACAATCGCTACCAGCTTCAATTGGTATTTTGGTGATGTCTCTTAATATCCTCATCGACACTATTTTTGTCGGTCAATGGATAGGACCCAATGCCATTGCGGCAATCAACGTGGTGCTTCCTGTTTCTTTTTTTATCGCTGCTCTCGGAATGTCGATCGGCATGGGTGGCGGTTCTATTATTTCAAGAGCCCTAGGGAGCAATCACACAGCTAAAGCCAACAAGACGTTTGGAAACCAACTTACACTGACCTTACTCTTTACCCTCAGTTTTATGACTTTGGGATTGGTCTTTATGGAATCTATAATTCCTTCTTTTGGTGGTAAAGGGGCACTGTACACTCCAGCAAAAATATACTACACGATTGTTTTGTACGGAGTTCCGATTTTGGGACTGGCTATGATGGGTAATAACACCATTCGTTCTGAAGGAAAGCCTAAATATGCAATGTATGCAATGCTGCTACCTTCGATTTCCAATCTGTTTTTGGATTACCTTTTTATAAAGGTATTCGGATGGGGAATGGAGGGTGCAGCTTGGGCAACAACCTTGTCCTATGGCGTGTGCATGTCTTATATCGTATACTTTTTCCTTTCAGGCAAATCAGACTTATTTTTGAAAATCTCCGATTTGGTACTTGATTTTTCTGTTGTTAAAGAAATTGGTTCCCTTGGATTCGTTACCCTAGCTCGGCAAGCTGTAGTGAGTGTAACCGTTCTTTTGGTCAATAACATTTTGTTTGAATTATCTGGAGAGTCGACCGTAGCGGTCTATGCAATCATCAGTCGGATGCTCATGTTTGCACTATTCCCTATCTTAGGAATTACCCAAGGGTTTGTCCCCATTGCTGGGTTTAATTTTGGTGCGGATAAAAAAGATCGGGTACTTGAAGTAATCCGTACGGCCTTGATTTATGCAACAGTTTTAGCCACCTTTGTATTTTTCGCAATCATATTCTTTTCTGAAGCCATAGCAAGTGCTTTTACACAAGATCAAGCGGTTATTACTAAAACAAAAGAAGTTTTGATGTGGGTCTTTTTATCAACGCCCATTATTGGAATTCAACTGATCGGATCGGCCTATTTTCAAGCCATAGGAAAAGCGATTCCCGCACTTCTTTTGACCCTAACGCGTCAGGGGTTCTTTTTTATTCCTTTGGTATTAATTTTACCACGGTATTATGGAGAATTTGGAATTTGGATTTCATTTCCAATTGCCGAAGTAGTTGCCACAATTGTTACCGCATATTTCTTGAGAAAAGAATTGAAACGATACAATAAATAGAAGCACTTCCGGTTTGGCTTTCTTTTTGTACTTTAGAACTTATAAAAATTGTCCTTTTGCTAGAATATTATAACTACATAAAATCCCTTCATTTAATTTTTATTATTACTTGGTTCGCTGGCTTGTTCTATATTCCACGTATCTTCATATACCACATCGAAGCACAAGAAAAAACAGACATTGAACGCGACATTCTAAGTGTACAATTGAAGCTGATGGCTAAGCGACTCTGGTATATTATTACATGGCCTTCGGCAATTTTGGCAAGTGTTTTTGCCTTTACTCTATTGTATTTAATGCCAAGTTGGTTGACCCAAGACTGGATGCTAATCAAGCTTTTCTTTGTTGGATTGTTGTATTTATATCATTATAAAACCCATCTAATTTTCAAAGAACTTCAAAATGACGAATTTCGGTACTCTTCTTTTTTTATGCGAATTTGGAATGAAGGCGCAACCCTTATCTTATTTGCAGTAGTATTTCTAGTAATTCTAAAAAGCAGTTTCCATTGGATTTTTGGTGTCTTATCAATTGTTGGACTTGCTCTTTTATTGATGCTAGGGATACGCATTTATAAGCGTTTTAGAAAAGATAAATAGCCATGGCAAGAAGTAAATTCTCCCTTAGGTCGCGCGTATTTTTTTCCATGATTTTATTGGTGGTAATGACTTCGTTGCTGATTCTCGGAGCAACCTTTTACCAATACTATTCTCAATCCGATGATTATAACCTAAGACGGCTTGAACGAAAAGAAACACAAGTCAAAAACCATTTATCCTATATTCTTGATCGCGACGATGCGTTCAATACGATTGGAGAAAAGCAAATTGATTTTTACAATGTTTTTGAATCCATAGCATTGATTCATCGAGTTGAATATGCCCTTTTTAGTATGGAAGGAGCGCCTTATTTCTATTCTTATGCGAAGATTGAAAATGTGGATCAAGACCAACAACTCGACCCAAAAATCACCCAAGAACTCTTGTTGAGCGAACGACAGAGAATCGCTGTTCAAAACGAGCAAGAACGGGGCAGGTTTCAGTCCTCATACAGTGTGCTGTTCGACACTCAGAATCAACCCTACGCAATTTTATATTTCCCCTACTTTGAAGATGTTTCTTTTAGCACCACAGAATTGAATACGTTCTTAATGCGCCTTTTCCAGATTTATTTCTTTATGCTGCTGGTTGCCATCGTCATCGCTTATTTTATATCGAGTTATATGACACGTCCTTTAGAAACAATTCGTGCGCGAATAGATCGTACCGGATTATTAAAAGGAAACGAAAAAATACACATATCTAACGCCAGTAAAGAAGTAGATAGTTTAGTGAATTCTTACAACAGCATGTTGGATGCCCTGGAAGAAAGTATAGCAAAATTAGCTCGTTCTGAGCGAGAACAAGCTTGGCAAGAAATGGCCAAACAGGTGGCGCATGAAATTAAGAATCCGCTAACTCCTATGCGACTTACCATTCAAAGTTTTCAGCAGCGATTTGATCCAGAAGACCCTAAGATCAATCAAAAAGTAATCGATTTTTCTAAGATCATGATTGAGCAAATCGACACGATGAGTAGGGTAGCGACTGCATTCTCAAATTTTGCAACCCTGCCGAAGCTCATTATCGAAACAGAAGATATTGTCGAAATCACAAGATTGTCTATTGATATTTTTGAGCCTGGAGTAATTCAGTACAGTAGTTCCGAAGAGCAAATCCTGTGGGATATAGATCGAACCCAATGGATTCGGATAATGACTAATTTAGTTCAGAACGCAATTCAGGCCGTGCCCCAAGAAAGAGATCCCAAAATTCAAGTCCGTATTCAAAAAGCAGCAGCAGGCTTGTGTATAGAGATAGAGGACAACGGGTCGGGAATCACCGCAGAAAATATTGATAAAATATTTCAACCCAATTTTACAACTAAAACTGGAGGAATGGGTCTAGGTTTAGCAATAGTGAAGAACAGCATCGATTCTTTAGGTGGCTCAATTCATTATGAAACGGAGCAAGATCGGGGGACAAAATTCATCATCCAATTAAAAAAATAAAAATGAGCACAGCTAACCTTCAGTTAAGAATTCAAGACCAAGTTGCATGGATTCAGATCGACCGACCAACAAAGCTTAATGCACTTAATAGAGCAGTTTTAGAAGAACTTAATCAAGTGTTTTCTGACCTTCGAACAGATGCAAGCGTGCGTGTTATTGTGTTGACAGGGAGTGGAGAAAAAGCATTTGTAGCAGGAGCTGATATTGCAGAATTTTCTGAGTTTGGACCCGTAGAAGGAAGAGCTCTTGCACAAAAAGGGCAAGATGATGTGTTTACATTCATAGAACAAATGAATAAACCTGTGATTGCGGCGATCAATGGTTTTGCTTTAGGCGGAGGATTAGAATTAGCAATGTCGTGTCATATACGAATTGCTTCTGCAAATGCAAAAATGGGCTTACCCGAGACCTCGTTGGGCGTAATTCCTGGATATGGAGGAACCCAACGCTTGGCACAGATTATTGGAAAAGGAAGAGCCATGGAATTAATCCTTAGTTGCCAGATGCTTCCTGCAGATCAAGCGTTGAATTTTGGTTTGGTCACTCAGGTTGTTTCTCAAGAAGAATTGTTGCCAGCTGCAGCTGCTTTGGCACAAAAGATTTTAAAGAATTCTCCCTTTGCTATTGGTCAGGCAATTCAGGCTGTCAATGCTGCTTATGAAGAAGGATTGAATGGTTTTGAGGCTGAGGTTAATGGCTTTGGAACTTGTTTTGGTTCTGAAGATTTTAAAGAGGGTACTCAAGCTTTCTTGGAGAAAAGAAAAGCAAATTTCACAGGAAACTAATCCAGTACAACAGCATCGGTTATTGTTTTTTCAATCGCATCAAAAAATGCAGTTGAAAGATCATCCGCGGGTTCTACTGGCTCGTGAACATCAAAAGTTATTTTAATGCCTAAAGGAAGCGGGAAGTTACCCCAACGATTAAACTTCCATGAGTTATTGATTGTAAT
>TARA_B110000503_G_scaffold58884_1_pt1 | contig 14261 bp, 11 predicted proteins | sample TARA_B110000503 | Tara Oceans TARA_B110000503 (sample SAMEA4397472) | marine metagenome | biome: Polar Biome; feature: [SRF] surface water layer (ENVO:00010504); material: water (ENVO:00002006), including particulate matter (ENVO:01000060) such as... | depth 5 m | reverse complement strand
TATCCATTGGTTCCTCCAATATAGAAAAAGGTGAATGGATTTGAATTACAATTTTTGGTGTGTATAAAGACTGCACAATAGTTGAGTTGTTTCAGCTTTGCGAATGTCAGGATATGAATTCAAGTTTTTTTGAATAGGAGAATGTTCTTGTATTTTGCGCTTGGGTTTTAGACTGTCAGACTTGTTTAATACCCACATAGAGGGTATATTTACTAAAGAATGCTAAAATGATTCTTATGGCTAAATATCTTATTTCACTTTTGTTATTAGGGGTCATTTCTTGCGGAGAAAAAGAGCAAATATCGGCCAGTGGCCTTATAGAAAAGACTGTAAATGCTCACGGTTGGCAGAGAGAAAAGCCGGCAGTAATAGCCTTTGATTTTAGGGACCACCATTATGAAATTCTCAGAGGTAAAGAAGGGGTGACCTATAGCCGTCTTGGCATAAAGGCAGGAGACACCCTATTAGATACTTGGAAGAATTTTAAGAATTTTGAACGTTTTGTAAATCAAAAACCTGTGGTGGTGTCAGATTCTATGAGGCTTCTCTATGAAGCTTCTATAAATTCTGTCGCTTATTTTACACAACTGCCATTGGGCCTTTCAGACAGAGCGGTACTTCCAAAATATACGGGAGAGACCCTTATTAAGGGGGTCTCTTATCACAGTCTTGAGGTGGCTTTTAAAAAAGAAGGGGGTGGGACAGACTTTGAAGACCTTTTTTATTATTGGATACATCCCCAGCATTTTACAATAGACTTTATGGCGTATTCTTATCATACAAATGAGGGGGGCACCCGTTTTAGGGTAGCCAATAATAAGCAAAGGATAGGAGGCATTCTGTTTCAGGATTATGATAATTACCGTCCAGAGCATGAATCTACCCCTTTAGATAGCTTGCCTTACTTATGGGAAATGCAGCGATTGAGCCTGCTTTCTAAAATTCAAAATCTAAATATAAGAGTTGCTACTCATTAAGTATATATCTTTAAAATAATTACAAACACATATAACCAACCTCTTTAATGAAAAAAATAATCCTACTATGTCTGGCTCTTACAGGAATGAATTCTTTGTTTGCACAGAAAGAAGAAACCTTTTCTACCGTATTAAAGTACAGAAATATTGGACCTTTTAGGGGTGGCCGCTCTGTGGCCGCTTCTGGAGTTGTCAAGGATCCACTCACTTATTATATGGGTAATACTGGGGGTGGTGTTTGGAAAACCACCAATGCAGGAGCCCACTGGGACAATATTTCAGACGGTTTTTTTAACACGGCTACTGTGGGGGCTATTGCAGTTTCTGAAAGCCAACCCAATGTGGTTTATGTGGGAACTGGGGAGCACGCTCCAAGAGGGGTTATGACTACCTATGGGGACGGCGTTTATAAATCTACAGATGCTGGAAAAACATGGAAGCACATAGGCTTAGAAAAAACCCAGCATATTTCTCGTATTCAAATTCACCCAAGCAATCCTGATATTTTATACGTTGCGGCCCAAGGTGCCCTTCACGGCCCTACTTCTGAGAGGGGTATTTATAAGAGTATAGATGGTGGACAAAGCTGGGAGAAACAACTCTATGTAAACAATCTTACAGGAGCTTCTGAACTGTCTATGGACATGAATAATCCAGAGGTTTTATACGCGGCCATGTGGGAACACATTCGCTATCCGTGGCAGGTGGTGAGTGGTGGCGTGGGTAGTGGCTTGTACAAAACCTCTGACGGTGGTAAACATTGGAAAAAAATTCATGAAGGCCTACCAGAGGAAAAGGGTAAAATGGCCATTGCTGTGTCTAGGGCCAATTCAGACTTGGTTATGGCCCTTATAGAAAGTGACACCAACAAAGACCTCAGTGGTTTATTTGTATCTAAAAATGCTGGTAAATCTTGGAATAAAGTAAGCGGAGACAATAGACTCACCCAAAGGGCTTGGTATTATATAGAACTCTTTTTAGATCCTAACAATGAAGATACGCTCTACGTAATGAGTGCCATGTCCTATAAATCAATTGATGGAGGCGCTACTTGGACAGAACTAGGGGGTACTCATGGAGATTACCATGACCTATGGATTAATCCTGGCAATTCCAAAAATATGGTCTTAGCAGACGATGGTGGCGCAGCTATTACTTATGACGGGGGTGCCCACTGGTCTTCACAAGATATTATGCCCACAGCTCAATTCTATAGAGTGGCGGCAGATAATGATTTTCCATATAATATTTACGGAGGTCAGCAGGACAACACTTCTGTAAAAATTCAGAGTATGGCATTGGGTAGTAGCGGTATTGGAGTAGAAAACTGGGAAGCATCAGCGGGGGGAGAAAGTGCCTTTTTAGCTTTTGATCCAGACCAGCCAGAAAAAGTTTTAGGAGGGAGTTATTTAGGTACTATAGAGGTTTTAGACAGCAAAGCTAAGGCTGCTACTCAAATTATGATAGCACCCATTCAGTACTTGGGTAGGCCCGCTTCTGATATGAAGTACAGGTTTAATTGGAATGCCCCTATTGTTTGGGCGGGTATAGACGCGGCTACCTTTTATCACGGGGCACAATACCTACTTAAAACTAGCAATTTTGGAAATAGCTGGGAAGTGATTTCTCCAGATTTAACTAAGAACCAAAAAGACAAGCAAGGCAATGGTGGCGGTCCTTATACCAATGAGGCTGTTGGAGCAGAAAATTACGGCACTCTAAGCTATGTAGCTGTTTCACCCCACAGCACAGAAGTGATTTATACAGCCAGTGATGACGGTCTGGTTCATTTGAGTAAAGACGGAGGAAATAGCTGGAAAAATATTACCCCGAAAGGTCTTTCAGAGAGTTTGGTAAATGCTGTTGAGGTATCTGCCTACCAGCCTGCAAGGGTTTATATTGCTGCAAATAGATATAAATTTAATGACCACAGCCCGGAGTTTTATGTATCTGAAAACTATGGAAAAAGCTGGAAAAAAATAAGTGAAGGCATTCCCTATGGAGCCTTTGCTAGGGTGCTAAGAGAAGACCCTATTAGAGAGCATTTACTCTATGCTGGAACAGAAAAAGGAATCTATATTTCCTTTAATGGAGGAACCTCTTGGGCTCCTTTTCAGTCTAATTTACCGCAAGTACCCATTACAGATTTGCTGGTAAAAGACCAAGACTTAGTAGTGGCTACCCAAGGCCGTTCTTTTTGGATTCTAGACGGTCTGGAGCTGCTTAGAAATTATAGTGAAGTTCCCACCACTGTATTGTATCCTGTAGCTCCTGAAATAATAGGCAATTGGCAAAGTAGCATGAGTGGTTCTTTAGAAGGTTTTACAGGCATGCAGGATTTTACAGGCATAAACCCAGCCAATGGAGCGGTCTTGTATTACAAGCTGCCCAATAACTTGGGCGATGCGCCCATCTCTCTTATTGTTAGAGACGCTTCTGGCGCTTTAGTAAACCAGTTTAGCAGTGAAAAAGACAGTACTTATGTGGAATACGAAGGAGCGCCAAGTGCTGCTAAAATACTCCCTAAAAATAAGGGGTTAAACCGTTTTGTTTGGACCCTAGATCACGCCCAGCTTCCAGGAATACCTACCGCTTACATAGAAACTAGTTATAGGGGGCATAGGGTGGTTCCGGGAACATATACCGCAACATTAAAAGTAGGGGAACAGCTCTTTACACAAGAAATTAAACTTAAAGACAATCCAAATTACGGATTGAGCACAGCAGCATATAAGGAATATGACTCCTTTATGGAGGCAGCTGAAAACACCTATACCCAAATGGCCCTTTTGGTAAACCGCCTTTATAAAGTATCTGGGCAATTAGAGGCACTTCTAATAAAAACACAAGATTTTACAGCTACTGCTGCTATTAAAAACTTGCACGCAGAAATAACTGATTGGGACGCCCTTATGATTCAAAGAAAATCTAAGGCTTATGACGATGTTGAGAATTTTCCTAACAAATTTACGGCAGAGTATCTCTATGTCATAAACCAATCTCACTCAGATATTCCAAGAATAAATCAAGGAGCTAAAGATAGGATAGAGGTCCTTAACGCCCAGTGGGAATCTTTACACACCACAGCAAAAAGTTTGTTAGAAGAAAAGTTGCCAGCTCTAAACGCACTGCTTTGGAAGTCTGGTATGGGCGCATTAAATGAATAAAAATTAAACATGCAGTTTTTCATGAAACACTTATTGTATACTTTGGCATTGGGCTTGTTATTAATAGTGCCTGCTAATGCTCAGAAAAAAGAAAAAGAAAAAGAAGAAACAAAAAAAGACATGGCCAGCCTGGTGAAAGGGATGACCTTAGACCTGGGACTTCTAAACACTTATTTTAATGAAGAAGGAAAATTATTTTTCCATATTCCAGCTGCAGTATTAGACCAAGACTTGCTTATGGTGAGCCGTTATGTTCAGATTCCTGCTAATTTTAATGCCTATAGCAATGCGGGTTCTAAGACCTCAGAACAGCTGATACATTTTGTGAAAAAAGCCAATAAAATTCAGCTTATTCAGGTGTCTTACTCCAATATTGCAAAGGGGGAAGATCCTATATATTTGAGTGTGGTTCAGAATAATTTTAATCCAATTTTGGCTGCCTTTGAAATTAAAAGTGAAGAGGGAGCAGGCTACCTCATAGAGGTTACTGATTATTTCATGGATGACTCTCCAGGGTTTAATGTGGTGAGTAGCAGTGATAAAACTAACTATAAAATGGGAGGGGTAGATAAGAAGCGCTCTTCTATAGACCGTGTGGCCTCATTTCCAATTAATACAGAAGTGACCCACACCCTTACTTATAGCACTGATAAAGCACCCCAAGGAAACCGATCAGAAACACTTAGTTTTCAGGTAAACCACTCTATTATTGAACTCCCTAAAGACCCTATGCCTGTTAGATATGAGGACCAAAGAGTAGGTTGGTTCTCCTTAGATAAAGTTAATTATAGTTCAGAGGCACTTAAATCTGACGCTTACCGTATTGCCAGACGCTGGCGGTTAGAACCCTCAGATATGGAAGCCTATAAAAGGGGTGAATTAGTGACGCCAGTAAAACCCATTGTGTATTATTTAGACCCTGCCACCCCTCTAAAGTGGCGTCCGTATTTTATAAAGGGCATAGAAGATTGGAACAGCGCCTTTGAAAAAGCTGGATTTAAAAATGCCATCATGGCCAAAGAAGCTCCATCTTCAGAGGAAGATCCAGATTTCTCTCCAGAAGACGCCCGTTTTTCTATGGTGCGATACGTAGCCTCTACCACTAGAAATGCTACTGGTCCAAGTGTATCTGACCCTAGAACGGGTGAGATTATTGAAAGTGACATTATTTGGTACCACAACCACCTGCGTTCTTATAGAAATAGGTATTTATTAGAAACGGCCGCAGCAAACCCCAAGGCTAGAACGCTAGACACTCCAGAAGAAGAAATAGGAGAAATGATGCGTAGGGTAATTTCTCATGAAATTGGCCATGCGCTTGGATTGCCCCATAATATGAAGGCTTCTAGTGCCTACCCAGTAGACTCTCTGCGTTCTGGAAGTTTTACTCAGAAAATGGGAATTGCTACCACTATTATGGATTATGCCCGTTTTAATTATATTGCTCAGCCTGGAGACCAGAATATCCGTTTTGTAAGGCAATTAGGCCCTTATGACAATTACGCTATTGAATGGGGGTATAGAAATTTCCCTGGTCAGAGCCCAGAAGAAGTTCGCGAGACTTTAAAAAAATGGGTAGACCGCTACAGCACAGATCCTCTGTATATGTTTGGTTCTGGTGGTAATGATCCCAATACGCAAACAGAAAATATTGGAGACGACCCAATTAAAGCGAGTAACTACGCCTTGCTTAATTTAAAAATAGTAGGTCAGAATTTAAAGGCTTGGACCCTGGAAGACGCTAGTACCTATAATGATTTAGAAGAACTTCATGGAGAATTCTTAGAGGTATATAGACGCTATATATACCATGTGCTCACTATAGTGGGTGGTGTAAATGAAACCCGTTTAAACAATAACCAGCCTGGCACTCCTTATGTGAATGTTTTAAAAGAAAGGCAATTAGCCGCTTTAGATTTTCTAAATCAATCACTTTGGAAACCCCAAGACTGGCTTATAGAGCGCGCGTTAGTTTCTACTTTTGCCAGTAGTGGCGCACTAGAGAAAGTAACCGATATTCAGAAGGGGGCTTTAAAAAGAATTTTAAGTGTGAAAAAGCTAAACCAAATGCTTTCATCACAGCAAACCTTAGCAGGAGCTGGCTTGTCTGTAGCCGCTCTTATAGACCGTTTGGTCTTGGATATATTTATAGAATTATCAGCCCCTGAGTTAAGTAGCCGTGAGCTTCAAAAAAATATGATTATACAGCTCTTGTCTTTAAATGAGGAGAAAGATTTACAGCCAGAAATTAAGGGGTATATATATCAAATCACTCAAGATTTAGCAGCTTATTTAAAGAAGGCTCAAAGAACGTCTGACCCTATTTTAAAGGCTCATTACAATTATTGTTTGTCTCTGGTAACCAATTCATAAACAATAGAAGAAAACAGCTTAAAAAACACAAAATATTGTGTAAAAGTGTCTTAGATAATTTTTTAAATGACGAAATTTACATCTTAAATGTAAATTGCAAATGCCCTTTAAAATAGATCCAGTTCAATTGGCAAAAAGAGGTTTTTTAAATGCACCCATTCCAGCAGGAATAGATTTGGTTGCAGCTATAAAGCGTCTTAAAAAGGAGAAAAATGCAGTCATTTTAGCCCACTATTATCAGTCTAAAGAAATACAAGACCTAGCAGATTATTTAGGAGATTCTTTGTATTTAGCTAAGGCAGCTCAGCATATTAAAGAAGACACTATTGTTTTTGCAGGGGTGCATTTTATGGCAGAGACTGCCAAGATTGTAAACCCTAGTAAAAAAGTTTTATTGCCAGACCTTAAGGCGGGCTGCTCACTAGCAGATTCATGTCCTCCAGACGGATTTTCCGCTTTTAAGGCCAAACATGCAAATGCCGTTGTGGTGACTTATATTAACTGCTCTGCAGCTATTAAAGCGCTTTCTGACATTGTTTGTACCTCTTCTAATGCGGTGGCGGTCATTAATTCTATCCCTATTGACCAGGAGATTATTTTTGCTCCAGACAAAAACTTAGGGAGGTATCTCATAAAACAAACAGGAAGAGACCTTATTCTATGGGATGGCGCCTGTATTGTCCACGAGGCTTTTTCTTTTGAAAAAATTGTTGCATTAGCCAAGGCCCACCCAAAAGCTAAGTTTATTGCTCATCCTGAAAGTGAGTCTCAGGTGCTTGAAATTGCGCACTATATTGGGAGTACCTCTGGCTTGTTAGACTTTATTCAAAAAGATCCAGCTACTACTTTTATTGTAGCTACAGAAGCCGGAATTCTTCATGAAATGCAAAAACGTGCCCCAGATAAAATCTTTATCCCCGCTCCTGTAGAAGACGACACCTGCGCCTGTAGTGAGTGTGCTTTTATGAAGCTCAATACGCTAGAAAAACTCTATTTGTGTATGGAGTACGAACAACCAGAAATCTTACTATCTCCTGAGCTCATTGAAAAGGCTACAGCGCCCATAAACAGAATGTTGGCCATTCATTAGAGATCACCATCGAGAAACCCTCAATATATTTTCGGCATCCATAAAAATAAAATAAGCCATATAAATACTTTTAGTTGCATATGAATGAAGACCTACAAACTTATATTCATACAGATGTCCTGGTCATTGGCTCTGGAATTGCTGGGCTGTCCTTCGCTATTAAACTGGCAGAGACAATTCCAGACAAAAATATATTACTACTCAGCAAAAGAGCCCTCTTAGAAAGCAATACCAAATATGCTCAAGGGGGTATTGCAGTGGTGCAAAACTTTGAACTAGACTCTTTTGAAAAGCATGTTTCAGATACTTTGGTGGCAGGAGACGGTTTGTGTGACCCAGCAGTGGTTCGTTTTGTGGTAGAAGAAGGGCCGCAACGTTTAGAAGAATTGGTGTCCTGGGGTACTCATTTTGACTTGGCAGCAACGGACCACGCAACCGCCTCTGATAAGTCATTTCATTTGGGAAAAGAAGGAGGGCATTCTGCCAAGAGAATTGTTCATTTTAAAGACAGTTCTGGTTATGAAATTCAGCAATCTCTGATAGCTAAGGTAAAGAGCTTCACTAATATTAGGGTGCTGGAAGACCATACCTTGGTAGATCTTATCACCAACCATCATTTGAAGGCTATTAAAAAAGGTACCGTCAACATAGAAGACTTAAGTAAGAGCCTTAATGAATCTCAAATATTAGAGAGTTCTGCAGAGAAAAAACAAGGTGAAAATCAATGTTATGGGGCCTATGTAATTTCTCAGAAGGACCATGAAATTATAAAAATTACTGCACAGGCTACTATTCTTTCTACTGGCGGTGCTGGACAAGTTTACGCCAACACCACTAATCCAGAGGGGGCAACAGGAGACGGTTTAGCTGCTGCCTACAGGGCTAAAGTAAATATTGAGAATCTGCATTATGTGCAGTTTCACCCTACGGCCTTGGCCCTAGCGGTGGGTACAGAAACCTTTCTAATTTCAGAGGCCTTAAGAGGAGCTGGGGCTATTTTAATAAACAGCCAAGGCCACGCTTTTATGGCAGATTATGACCCTAGAAAAGATTTAGCTCCCAGAGATATTGTGGCTAGGGCAATAGAATTAGAAATTAAAAAGCAGCGCGCGGCAAACAGGGCTAAGCTTTTGCATAAGTCAGAGGTTCCAGCAGAAAACTTTATTTATTTAGACGCTACTGCGCTAGGGCTGTCTATTTTTGAAGATGAATTCCCTAACATTTATAAGGCTTGTTTGTCTGTGGGTATAAATCCGCTCAGGGAAGGAATTCCTGTGGTGCCAGCGGCCCATTATTTCTGCGGAGGTATTGCAGTGAATGAACATTCTCAAAGTTCTCTTAAAGGGCTTTACGCTATTGGAGAATGTAGCCATACCGGCTTACACGGCGCCAACAGATTGGCTTCTAACTCCCTTTTAGAAGCCCTTGTTTTTGCACACAGGGCCGCTTTAAAAGTTGGGGAACGGCTCTTTAGCGCACCGGTAGCCCTTGCCTTTTTTGAGGCTTTGCCTCCTTGGCACCACGCTCTTGGAGACCTTGAGAAATCTAATAAAGCGATTAGTGAAGTAAAGCTTGCCCTACAGCAAACCATGTCTGAAAAGGGTGCTATTTTTAAAACTAATAAGGGTCTTTTAGAGGCAGAAGCTGTTTTGGCAGACCTCTATAAAAAGAGCAACCATTGGTACCACTATAAAAAATTGAGTTTGCAAATTTGTGAATTGAGAAACTTAGTGAGTGTGGCTTATTTAATTATTAAGCAATCACAGTCTTGTAAAGAAAACAGGGGTGGCTTTTTTAATAAAGATTTAGCGATTTTAAAAGACAGTAAAGCTAAATAAAAAGTATAGACAGACACTAGGGCTAAGAGACATAAACATGAAAAGACAATAAAGATGAAAAATACCCCCTTCAATGATATTCCTTTTGAGCAGCAATACAGCAAAGAAATAGGGCTGCTTATTGTAGCAGCTTTAAAAGAAGATATTGGTATGGGAGATTTTAGTGGGCTTTCCTGTTTGTCTCCCTCTTTAAAAGGAACCGCACAGCTCATTGTAAAACAAAATTGTGTGTTGGCAGGCCTTGCTATGGCAAAAAAAATATTTTATCAATTTGACCCTGCTTTGGAGCTTGAGTGCTATCACCAAGATGGAGATAAGGTGGCACAAGGGAGCACAGCCCTTAAAGTAACAGGATTATCACAGTCTATACTGGCCACTGAACGCTTGGTGTTAAATTGTATGCAGCGAATGAGTGGCATTGCTAGTATGACTCATGAACTGCAGTCACTTATTGCTCATACTCCCTGTAAAATACTAGATACTAGAAAGACCACACCCAACTTTAGAGTGGCAGAAAAATGGGCGGTAGCTATTGGTGGCGGTGTAAATCACCGCATGGGCCTATACGATACAGTGATGTTAAAGGACAACCACATAGACTTTTGTGGGGGTGTTTCCAAGGCTATTGAAAAGACAAAAAATTATTTAAATACCCACCACAAAGTACTACCTATCATTGTAGAATGTAGAAATTTGGAAGAGGTAAATGCTTGCATGGCTTACCCAGATTTACACAGAATACTATTGGATAATATGGACTTAGACTTACTCAGAGAAGCGGTTGCCCTTATAGATGGCTCTATTCCTACAGAGGCCTCTGGCAATATAACGAGTGAGACTTTAGTGCAAGTGGCAGAAACAGGGGTAGATTTTGTTTCTATGGGAGCCATTACCTATAGTGCCCCTATTGTAGATATGAGCTTAAAGGTCTTATAAAGTGACTAGCTTAAAGGTAAAGGTATCACCCGTTTTAAGCTGAGATAGGGCATTAATACTTTTTGCAGAAAGTTGCAATATCCTTGGGTAGCCTCCAGTGGTTTGTCCGTCTCTCATGAGCACCATTAGAGTGCCATCTGGAGTGAGTTGCACAGTTCCTGGTAAAACAGGGGTGGTGAGCTGTGAAATTCCGTGAGTGTCTATATTGGGAGTTAATTGATAAGCCATTCTGTTGTTGAGGTTGCTCACTGTGAAGACTTGTTTTTCAATAGCTGTTTTTTGGGAGGGAGATAGTTTAAGGTATTCTGGCCCTTCAAAAACTTTTATATGTTTGCTGTTTAAAGGGGTTTCAGTTTCTAATTTTATAAAGACTTCTTGGTCTTTAATACCTGTTTCATGTATTAGCTCCATTCCTTTTTTTAGCATAAAGCTGGGGGTGACATTCTTGCACATAGACTGGCTTCCCAATACAGGAGTTGTTTTAAAACCTCCTTTAATGGCCATATAAAGTCTAAATCCTTGCTCTAGTTTTCCAAAGTGAATTTCTTGGCCTGCTTTTATCCATATGGGGGTGTTTTGAAGGCTTTTTGATTGGTCTATGTAAATAGGCATTTGAGCACCAGAGAAGGCCACCCAGCTAGGGCTAGTAAATTGTAAAATAGGCCCAGTCATAGTTATTTCCAGTACAGAGCAATCCAATTTATTTTGGAGCAGCATATTGGCAGTTTTTGCACTCTCTGCGTCCATAACGCCTGCATTTGGTATCCCTAAAGAATGCCATTGTGGTCTCCCTAAGTCTTGTATACTTGTATATAATCCTGTCTCTTTTACTTTAATCATGACGTCTGTGGGACCTTTGCATGCGGCCTTGTTTTAAGTTTGTAAACGCCAGCTTCTTCTTCAATTTTTATAAGCTTGTACTGGTCTTTGGTAATAGATACAAAAGAAATGGTGTCTCCTACCGCTGCAAAGAAAGGTGGTTTTTCATTTACTTTAAAAAATTCTAAGGGGCAGTTTCCAATAATTTGCCAACCTCCGGGACTTTCCTGAGGATACACACCCGTTTGAATTCCTGCTATTCCAACAGATCCCTTAGGTACGCTCATTCTAGGGCTGTGTTTTCTAGAAATTTTTAATTGGCTCTCTAAGCCTCCTAGGTACATAAAACCGGGTAAAAATCCTATCCCATAAATTCTATAGCTCGGTTTTGTATGTGCCTTAATAATTTCTTTAAAATCTATTTTTAGGCTATCAGATACAAATGGAGCGTCTAAAGCAAATTCAGAATCATAGCAGACAGGGATTTCTATGTGCTTTCCAATAAATCCCTGAAGATTTAATTTAGAGTAAAGAATTTCTAATTCTTTTTGAATGCCTATAAAGTCTTTTATTTCTAATGGAAAAACTGCCAAAATAGAGGCGTAGGTAGGGGTGCATAGTACCCCTACAAAATTGATTTTAATAGCCGCGCTCAGTGCCGTGACTTCAGAGAGAGTATTTTCTGAAACTTCCATAGGCCACTGAATTAAAACACTATTTTCATTAAGCCTAAAAAAATTAATTTTGTTTGTCTTTTTCATGCGTTTTTTTAATTTTTTGCTATAAGCATTAATCTAGCCAATGTGTTTGGGTGGTCTCCATGTAGGCAATAGGTGTCTGCTGCCACCTGAACGCTACTACCGTCTATACTTATAAAATGCCCGTGTTCTAAGTGGGTTTTAAATTGTGTCAGAACCTCTTGATCTTTCTCTATAACACTCCCTGCTATTTTTCTAGACACTAAAAATCCCTCTGAGGTATATAGGCGGTCTATAAAGGCTTCTTTTTTTATTTTCAAACCTATAGTGGTGGCTTTTACATATAAAACACCCTCAGCCTGGGTGTATATTTCACTAAATTGGAAGGCAGCTAAGGCCTCCAAGTACCAGTCTGTTAAAATGGAGTTTTTACACAAATCATTGTAAAGCGCGCCATGTGCTTTTATATGAGGAATAACAGTGCTGTTGTAAATTTTTTTATAGACTTCGCTAAATAGTATTAATTGCTTTTGAATGCTCTCAATAAAAGCCTCTTTAGTCATTTTTAGAGACAGTCTTCCAAAATTTTCCAGGTCTGGATAGCTTGGATGAGCTCCACAAATAACATGGTGTTCTTGAGCCAGACGCATGCTTTTTTCTATGCTTTTAAGGTTTCCAAAGTGACCGCCACAAGCCAGGCTACAGGCATTTATATAAGGAATTATAGCCACTTCGTTAGCCATCCCTTCACCTAAGTCACAGTTTATGTGTGTGGTGGCTATTTTCATATTCCTATGAGCTTAGCTAAGGTTCTAATACTGAGGCCTAGAGTAAAAACAAAAATAATACCGTACAGTATATTTTGAGTAAGGGTGTTCTTAAAAACACCAAGAAGGGTTTTGCTATTACAAATCCATATGAGTGTGATCACCAGTATGGGCAATAAAATACCATTGGCTATTTGTGCAAATTGTATGACTATAATGGGGCTGTATGAGCTGCCTAGAGACAGGAGTCCCACGCCCATAACAAAAATCCAGACGGCTCTAAATTTCCAGTCTTTTGGGCCTACTTGCCAGTTAAAGCAGCTACTGGCTACATATGAAGCTGCTAAAGGTGCGGTCACAGCAGAAGTAATACCTGCTCCAAAAAGTCCTATTCCTATTAAATATTGAGCAGTGTCTCCGTATAGCGGGGCCAGCCCAGCAGACAAATCTAGTACAGAATTTAGCTTTTCTATTGACAGGCCTGCTGCGCTAACTACAATGGCCATAGAAACCAACCCTCCAAGGCCAATAGCTATTAGTGTATCTATTTTTGCTGCTTTTAAGTCTTCTTTTCTGTGCCATTTTTCCTTTGCCAGTGAGGCGTGTAAGAATAAGTTATAAGGCACTACTGTTGTTCCTACTAAGGCTATGACGGTGTATATGTTTTCATTGTTAATTTTTGGGGTAAATAATCCCTTTAAAAGCAGTAAAAGAGAGGGTCCTGTAAGTGCTGCAGTAATTACAAAAGAAAGACTCATTAAGAGCACTAAACCAATTAGAATAGTAGAAATTTGTTTGAGATTTCCAAAATAGAGCATTGAAAACGCAGTGGTTCCCACTATCCATGGAAAAAACACCGCATACTGGATTCCAAAAATAGCTTGTAAGCCTAGTACGGCTCCACTCATATTTCCAGCTTCATATGCCGCATTACCAATTACTATGGCTGCTAGAATAAGCGCAGTGATAGCTATTTTAAGAAAGGGGGTGGGCAATTGTTCTCTAATGACATCGGCTAAGCCTTTTTGGGTGACAATGCCAATCCTAGAAGCCATTTCTTGCAATAAAATGGTCATGATAATGGAAACTAAAAGCGCCCATAAAAGGCTATAGCTAAAACCAATTCCTGCAGCTGCGCATACAGTGACAGTTCCTGGTCCAACAAAGGCAGCCGCAACCAAAGTGGCAGGGCCTAAATTTTTGAGCATTTTAAACATCGGACATCTTTAGAGGGTCTAATGTAGTAAAAACATCTGCCTATAAGTGTAAAAAAACTGCTGAAGATTTATTTTGGAAGAATTGAAATGTTCCAAAAAACTTGAGTGGGTGATTTAGGAGCTGAATAGGCTTTTAAAGCTTTTAATGTCAGCTGTATTTCTGATAAATTAGCAAGTGTTTTTATCTGGAGTGTAATACTTCCTTGCGCTGGAATTTCAAAAACCGGAGCGTGGTGGTATAGGGTATATGGCATGGCGTTTTCAAAAAGCAAATTACTTGAGCTATTGTTGTGTAATGTCACAGAAAGCACTTGAGTATTTTCTATATAATGAATGTCAGAAGTAGTGATACTGGCTTTTAAAAGTGGCAGTAAATAAG
>TARA_B110000503_G_scaffold22909_1_pt1 | contig 14273 bp, 10 predicted proteins | sample TARA_B110000503 | Tara Oceans TARA_B110000503 (sample SAMEA4397472) | marine metagenome | biome: Polar Biome; feature: [SRF] surface water layer (ENVO:00010504); material: water (ENVO:00002006), including particulate matter (ENVO:01000060) such as... | depth 5 m | reverse complement strand
TCAAACTCACGCATTCTAAAGATAAATTGGCGCGCTACAATTTCATTTCTAAAGGCTTTTCCGGTCTGGGCGATACCAAAAGGGATTTTCATTCGGCCTGTTTTCTGAACATTAAGGAAATTCACAAAAATCCCTTGAGCTGTTTCGGGTCTTAAATATAAGTCGGTCGCGGTGTCTGCGCTTGCGCCAAGTTTGGTGCCAAACATCAGGTTAAACTGACGCACGTCTGTCCAATTCTTGGACCCCGAGTCTGGATCAGCAATGCCCAGTGATTCTATTAAAGCCTTTACATCGGCCAAGTCCTCTGCTTCGAGTGAGCGGGCCAGACGATCCAGAATGCCTTGCTTCTCTTCCCGATAACGCAATACCCGATCGTTAGTCGCCTCAAACTGTGCTTGGTCGAATGAATCGCCAAAGCGTTTTTTGGCTTTGGCAATTTCCTTTTGGGCTTTTTGTTCTATTTTTTCGGCATAATCTTCAACCAAGACATCGGCCCGATAGCGTTTTTTTGAATCTTTGTTGTCGATAAGGGGATCGTTGAAGGCGTCAACATGCCCCGAAGCTTTCCAGATTTTTGGGTGCATTAATATTGCTGAATCGAGGCCCACAATATTTTGATTCATATACACCATACTGCGCCACCAATACTCCCGGATGTTTTTTTTGAGCTCTACCCCGTTTTGTGCATAATCATAGACAGCGCTCAGCCCGTCATATATTTCGCTCGAGGCAAATATGTATCCATACTCCTTTGAATGAGCAATTACTTTTTTAAAAAAATCTTCCGTGTTGGCCATGGCGCAAAAATAAAAAATCCAAGAGGATAAGTTGTGGCGAACTTCTGTTTTTTTAAGAAAGATTATTTGAGATACATGGCCGCAGAGGCAAGTATTTGCTCCCCGTCATATAGATTAATGACATAACGCCCCGGAATCAAATCATCTTCAACGGCATCAACAAGAATACAAACGTCCATTTCTTGCTGGTCATAAACCACCTCTGAGGTTGCACTAAAATATAAAGTGGCGCCATTTTCTTTCACCTCAAAACGATCCCCCAGCAGGTTATTCTTGGGATTAATCACTTGAAGCCGCAGTGTATGGACCCCCAAAGGGGCTAATTCATTGGGCGCTATCGTAAAGCAACTCCGAATTTTGTCTGCACGACTCGCTCTTTTGGTGTCCACGATTTTTCCGCTCGAACGCACAATCACGGCAGCACTGCCTAAATCTAAAGCCTGAAGCCTAGCGCCACGAGCCAAAACCTCTTGCAGGGTCTTATTTTTTTCTGTCAAAATATCATTGGAGGTTGCGGTTTGTTCCAAAATTGTCTGTGTGCTATCAATCCGCTTATTCAGATTCATGGTGACTTGAATCAAACTGTCTGCGCGAGCAAATAGCATCGTACGCTCTTCTTTTAATCGGGCAATCTCAATCCGGTAACGCTTGATGATCGCCATACTTGGCCTGGCGGTTTTCACCGAATCCAACAAAATTTGGATGCGGGCGCGGGCGGCCAAAAGCGCTTGATCTTGAAGGTCGTATGCGGTAATGAGGTTGTTGTAATTATCCCCAATACTTACCAATTCTAGAGTGATGTTGGCTTTTTGTTCTTCTAATCCCATCAGGTTGGTCCGACTCTCTTGGTATAAGAAACTGGTATAAACACCAAGACCAAACAGCAGTGTTGACAAAACGATAATCGCTCTTTTAAATTTTTTTGTTGGTTGTTCGTTATCCATATAACTCTCCGTATAAAGTCTACTTATAACACCCATAGACCCTTTAAAGGTATGCTAAATATTTTATTTCCCAAGTACTGTCCAGGATGTGATCATCCGCTTACGACTGCCAAACTCTTGGCTTGCGTTGCTTGTCGCAATGCCTTACCCTTAACCCGATTTCATCAAACGGGCGACCCGACATTCGTCGATAAATTTTATGGACGTCTGCCCTTGGTTTTCGGCACTGCATTACTGCATTACCACAAAAAAGGATTGGCCCAAAAGTTAATTCACGCCTTTAAGTACAATGGCAACAAAGCCATTGGTTGTTGGCTGGCGACTTGGCTTGGACAAGAATTGGCGGCCCTCCAAATAGCCGATCAAATAACTGCTGTTGTGCCGGTTCCTTTACACCCCAAAAAGCAACGACAGCGCGGCTATAATCAAGCAGCAGTAATAGCGCACCAAATCGCCAAATGTCTTGACGTGCCTGTTTGGGAAAGGATCCTGCTGAAAACCACGCACCTCAAGGCGCAAGCCAAAAAAAACCAATGGGACCGATGGTCTCACGCCCACACCTTTGTTCTCAATCCGAAGGAATCTATACCTCCATCGCATTTGCTACTGGTCGATGATGTGGTGACCACCGGGGCAACACTTGAGGCCTGCGGCTTGCTATTGACCAAAACACCGGGCATACAACTAAGTTGTGCCTCTATCGCCATTGCCTAAGAAAGTTTACTTATTTTTGGCCCTATGAAGGTTATGTTAAGACATACTGTCCTGCTTTTTATCTTAGCAGTGAGTTTTTCCAATTGCGCCAAAAAAGGCAGTCCTACTGGCGGGGCCAAAGACACTATTGCCCCACAGATTGTCAGCAGCAGCCCCCAAAATTTTGCTACAAATTTTACTGAAACACAGATCAAAATTGGTTTTGACGAGTACATCAAACTCAAAAACATTAAGGAGAATCTTATCATCTCACCCCCTTTGACATACGACCCCCTTCTGAGCCCACAGACCTCATCACGGACCCTGGGCATCAAAATCATGGACACCTTGGCTCCAGAGACCACTTATGTCTTCAATTTTGGCAAAAGCATTGTGGACAACAACGAAGAAAACCCTTACGACTACTTTAAATATGTGTTTTCGACCGGAAGTTTCATCGATAGTTTGACCCTTTCCGGAGCAGTTTATCCTGCAGACCGACCAAGCCTGGAAGATTCGGCAACCCTATTGCTTTACGAAGCGACGGAGCCCAAACAAGATTCCATGGTCTTTAAGCAACGGCCTCGATATGTTGCAACCACTTTTGACAAAACATCCGAATTCAACTTCAGTAATCTGAAACCTGGCGCTTATTATTTGGTGGCCCTTCAAGAAGATCTCAACAATTATTCCTTTGAGCCCCAAACGGACCTCATTGGATTTTTGCCGGACCCTATTACACTGCCAACAGACAGTAGCTTTGTCTTGCGTTTGTTTCAAGAAACACCTGATTTTAAGTGGACCCGAGCCAGTCACTCGGGCAAGAACCGCATTGTTTTTGGCTTTCAAGGAGCTCACGAAAAATACGAAATCACCCCGCTTTTTGAGCCGCCGGCTGATTTTGATTTTGCCTGGACCAAAAAACCTGGTGTCGACTCTTTAAATTATTGGTTCAAACCGGCCTTTGATCTCGAACAATCAGACACCCTATATTTCAAAGCGCAATCCCCTTGGTCGACCGACACCTTGACCTTAAAGCTCCGTGATTTGTATGTCGACTCTCTAAAAGTTAGCCTCAACAACACAAGCGTCATATTGGCCCGCGACACCATTGCCCTTTCTGCTAATACGCCTATTCGCAGAATAGACCCCGAAAAAATAATCTTGATCAACCGCGATTCGGTGGTCTTACCATTCACTACTCAAATAGACACCCTAAATAATACCGCATTACTGCTGACCGACAAAACAGATGATGAATTGTATCGCCTGAATCTATTGCCTGGGGCTTTATTTGACTTTTTTGAGCAAACACACGATAGCCTCAATTTTGCGTTCCGCACCAAGCCCTTGTCGGATTATGGCACCTTAAAATTGACCCTAGAAGAGCCCGTCAATTATCCTGTCATTGTGGAATTGGTGGATCAAAATCTAAATATCGTGGCGCATAAGTGGCTGGCACAAAACGAAATCGTCTATTTTGATTATATCCCCCCCAGTAAATACCGCGTTCGGCTCATTGAGGACCATAATGAAAACAAGCTTTGGGATACAGGCCATTATCTGCAACAGAGACAGCCCGAGATTATTGTCTATATGCCAGGAATTCTGGATATAAGAGCAAACTGGAGCCTAAACGAAGTGTTCCCCAGAACTACGGGCGCCAAATAAGACTTGGGCACCTACCATATGCGTTCAAGACTTAACCCTTTAACTGAGCCGTCAGGAATTCTCTATTCATTCGGGCAATATTTTCAAGCGAAATCCCTTTAGGACACTCAATTTCACAAGCCCCTGTATTGGTGCAGTTACCAAAACCCTCTTTATCCATTTGCTCGACCATATTGAGCACCCGGCGCGTGGCTTCGACTTGACCCTGAGGCAACAAGGCAAATTGACTGACTTTGGCCGAGGTAAATAACATGGCGCTCGCATTTTTACAGGCTGCAACGCAGGCACCACATCCAATACACGTTGCCGCATTAAAGGCATTGTCCGCATCATCCTTCTGGATCGGAATCGAGTTGGCATCAATGGTGTTTCCTGAAGTATTTACCGAAATATACCCGCCCGCTTGCTGGATACGATCAAAGGCGCTACGGTCAACCATAAGGTCTTTGACCACCGGAAAAGCTTTGGCGCGAAAAGGTTCTATGACAATGGTATCTCCGTCGTTAAATTTGCGCATATGCAACTGACAAGTCGTAACGAATCGATCTGGACCATGAGGCTCACCATTGATTTGCAAAGAACACGATCCGCAAATCCCTTCGCGGCAATCATGATCAAAAACAACAGGCTCAATTCCGGTAGCAATGAGTTGATCATTAAGCACGTCAAGCATTTCTAAAAAAGACATGTCCCCATCAATCTGATCGATCTGATAAGTTTCCATGCGCCCTTTTGCTTGAGCATTTTTTTGTCGCCAAATTTTTAAAGTTAACTTCATAAGTCTATTTATAAGAGCGCGTTTTTACTTGAATATTGTCATAAACCAAAGGTTCCTTGTGCAGTTTTGCATCCGAGGGTTCCCCTTGATATTCCCATGCAGAAACGTACATGAAATTCTCATCATCACGCAAGGCTTCCCCTTCGGGGGTTTGGTATTCTTCTCTAAAGTGCCCACCACACGACTCGTTGCGTTCAAGAGCATCTTTGGCAAATAATTCGCCAAGCTCCAAGAAATCCGCCACACGCATCGCCTTTTCAAGCTCCTGATTAACCTCATTGGCCGTACCTGGCACATTGACTTCACGCCAAAACGCTTCCCTTAAGGCTTTAATTTCTGAGATGGCTTCTTTGAGTTCGGTCTCATTACGAGACATCCCACATTTGTTCCACATGATTTTGCCCAATTTACGGTGAAACGAATCAACCGTTTTGGTGCCTTTGTTGTTGATCAGACCATCAATGGTCGCTTTTACAGCATTTTCTGCGGCCTCAAACTCAGATGAATCTGTCGTTATGGCGCCTGTTTTGATGTCTTGTGACAAGTAATCGCCAATGGTATAAGGCAACACAAAATAGCCGTCGGCAAGCCCTTGCATCAGGGCACTGGCCCCAAGTCTATTGGCGCCGTGGTCACTAAAATTGGCTTCCCCTGCGGCATAACAACCCGGAATCGAGGTCATTAAATTATAATCTACCCAAACACCACCCATGGTGTAGTGCACAGCAGGATAGATCATCATTGGCGTTTTGTATGGGTTCTGATCGACAATTTTCTCATACATCTGAAATAAATTGCCATACTTAGATTCTACTACTTTTTCGCCTAAAGCCCTAACATCTGCATCCGATGCGTCCTTGATGTGCTGGATTATCGCTTGCTCTTTTCCGTAACGCATGATGGCTGTCTGGAAATCCAAATAAACGGCCTCACCGGTTTTATTGACGCCATAGCCTGCATCGCAACGCTCTTTGGCCGCTCTCGAAGCCACATCACGCGGGACAAGATTACCGAATGATGGGTAACGTCGCTCGAGATAATAATCACGATCCTCTTCGGCAATGGCCGTTGGCATTAATCGGCCATCACGCACTGCCTCTGCATCTTCTAATTTTTTAGGCACCCAAATACGACCATCGTTTCTCAATGACTCAGACATTAAGGTCAGTTTGGATTGATGATCTCCCGATACGGGAATACAAGTTGGGTGGATTTGTGTATAACAAGGGTTGGCAAAATAAGCGCCCTTTTTGTGAATTTTCCAAGAAGCGGTCACATTGCTGCCCATGGCATTGGTCGACAAAAAGAAGACATTACCATAGCCTCCCGAAGCGATTACTACGGCATGTGCCCCATGACGCTCCAGCTCTCCGGTGACAAGGTTCCGGGCAATGATTCCTCTGGCTTTGCCATCGACCAAAACTAAGTCCAGCATTTCATGGCGGTTATAGGCCTTGATCTTTCCTCGGTTAATTTGACGGTTCATGGCAGCATAAGCTCCAAGCAAGAGCTGTTGTCCGGTTTGCCCTTTGGCATAAAAAGTCCTTGAAACCAAGACCCCTCCAAATGATCGGTTGTCCAAAAGCCCTCCATATTCACGGGCAAAAGGCACCCCTTGAGCAACGCATTGGTCAATAATATTTCCGGAGACTTCGGACAAACGATGGACATTGGCCTCGCGAGAGCGGTAATCCCCCCCCTTGATGGTATCATAAAAAAGACGATACGTAGAGTCTCCATCGCCTTGGTAATTTTTTGCTGCATTAATACCTCCTTGTGCCGCAATAGAATGCGCGCGACGCGGTGAATCCTGGTAACAAAATGTTTTGACATTGTAACCCAATTCGGCCAATGAAGCGGCAGCACTTCCACCGGCTAAACCCGTTCCGACGACTATGATATCGATGTTTCGCTTGTTGGCTGGATTCACCAAATTAATGTCATTCTTGTGCTTTGTCCACTTCTCAGCTAAAGGCCCTTGAGGTATATTAGATGTTATTGACATAGTTGACTTTTTTAGTGGGCAATTGGATTAAGATGATGGTAGAGTGCGATAATAATAAAGCCCAAAGGAATCCCAACGGCGTAAACTTTGGTAAAGCCTTGTAGGGCTTTTGAATATTTATTGTTGAATCCGACACTCTGAAATGATGAGCTAAAGCCATGCCACAGGTGTACCGCCAGCAAAACGAATGAAAGAACATACAGTCCCACGCGAACAGGGTTTTCGAATTTATGCACCGTCTCTGCGTAGTATCTGGTAGGGTCTTCTGGATGCGACTCCACATATTTATGGATCATTTCGGGGATCCAAAAATCATAAAAATGAAGCCCCAAAAAGGCCAAGATTACCGCTCCGGAAATGATCATATTTCGTGAGGCCCAACTAGCACTTGCCCCGCCCTTGTAAGCCACATAGCGCACAGATCGCGCCGATCTGTTTTTCAGTTCCAAAACAAAACCCATGATGAAGTGAAAGACCACCCCAAAAATAAGAATGGGCTGCAGCAGCAATTGCACCAAGGCATTGGTTCCCATAAAATGGGAAAAACTATTGAAGGTGTTTGGGGCAATAACCGAGGTCAGGTTGATGACAAAATGCTGTCCTAAGAAAACAACCAAAAACAATCCCGAAAGCGCCATAGCGACTTTTCGGGCAATAGAAGAAGTGAGTAGACCCATAAGTTTTGTTCTATTTATGTCCCACAAAAGTAAGGCGCAAACAGATGAATCCCAAACTTTGCATTTCCTTTTAGGTAAAACATTTTCATTTAGGCTGTAAGCCCATATTATTCGATTTTAAAAAGCGTCTCACCGGTCTGATCACCGACACGAATTTCAATTATGTACTTGCCTTTTGGTAAGTAAGTTACATTATTTGGCGCTGCAGTCAGAGGGCCGTCCGCTGCTTTGTTGAGGCGCTTAATTCCTGCTGCACTCAAGGACAAATCATAAGTCCAATTGTTGTATCCTTCATCAACGGTGATTTCTCTTTCCATCAGGGTTTTTTGACCTTCTGTTTTGAGGCGTACTGTGGCAGATCCAGTCTTGGGGCTCATAAAGGCCATAGACAGCTCTGGGGTTCTTGGATCACTCCACTGGCTATAAGACTGCCCCCATCTTTTTGAATGCTTTATGGGTTCCAGCGCCCCTATTTGTATTTGATTCATCGCTTGCGTGTCCATGGATTGGAACAAAGAAACATCAGCGATATAAATAGAGCGGCCATGGGTTCCCAAAATGAGTTCTTGCGCCGTTTCATGAACCACAAGATCATGGCAGGCGACTTTGGGCAAATCCCCATCGAAGGCATGCCACTTCCCGCCAGTATCAAAACGCACATAAACACCATTGTCTGTGCCCACATATAATATAGAGGCTTGCTTAGGGTCCTCCTTAATGACGTTGACCGCCCCCAAAGGCAAATTATGGGCAATGGCCTCCCAAGTCTGTCCGTAATCCTCACTGAGGTAAATGTACGGGGCAAAATCGTCGCCGCGGTAAGCATTCAAGGCAACATAAACGCGGGCCGCATTGTGTTCAGAGGCCACAACACGACTGACCCATAGGTCTTGCGGCAGGTTCCCCGAAATGGTTGCCCAATCGGCTCCTGCATTGCGGGTCACACTGACAACGCCATCATCGCTCCCCGTATAAATCGTGCCAAAATGAAATGGTGATTCGCTGATCGTGGTTAATGTTCCATAAGCCACATTCCCCGCTTTAGCCCCTTGGGTGAGATCTCCAGAGAGGGTTTCCCAATGATCCCCTTGGTCAAAACTGCGGTGCAAGCGTTGACTGCCATAATACAAAATATCTTGATTGTGCGCACTGAGTAATACCGGGGTTTGCCAATTGAATCGGTTTGGCGTTTCACCTAGCTTGTGTTTGGGCTGGATATTAGTTTGGGTGTCTGTCCCCAAATTTAATCGGTAATAATTTCCAAATTGATAGCCCGTATAGACCACATTGACGTCCCGCTCATCGATTTGCACTTGCATGCCATCACCGCCCATAATCATCTTGTAGGGATATTCGCCAGACTGATGCCAACGGACACTCTCGGTAGTTCTGCTCGAGCCTTTCCAGACTCCATTGTCTTGTAGACCGCCATATACATTGTAGGGGGTTTGATTGTCTACATTAATGGCATAAAACTGGCCTACCGATGGCGTATTACATTTGACCCAATGCGCCCCATCATCGTAGGATATGTTGATGCCTCCGTCATTTCCATTGATGAGGTGTTTTGGGTTTTTTGGATTGATCCAAAGCACATGATGATCCCCATGCATATTAGCGGCATCTAAACTCTTAAAGCGCGCTCCGCCATCCTTAGAGGTCAATAAAGGGACCCCATAAATATATATCGAATTCGGGTCGTTTGGCGTAACGTGTATTTTTCCAAAATAGTAGCCATATGAATAGTACACCCCATCCAAGTAGCCTTCATGGGTTTTGGCCCAAGTGCGTCCAGCATCCGTACTCTTATAAACTTCAGCACCAATAACTGGTGTGTCAAATAATTGGGCATTTGCATCGGCCAAATAACGGGCTAAATCCGAAGGTTGTATGGCGCCTGATTGAACCATTTTCTTGACCGAATGGGCCGTATACTCCTCCTGGAAGCCATTGTTTCTCAAGAACTCATCGAGCACCTTGTCGTCGATCTGTGCAAAAGCGGCAGGACTCATCTGCGTAAACTGCTCCGCCTCAAGTCCTTTATTTATGGCTTTATCAGCCTCCTGATTTTGATGATCTTGATTGTCGACAATGGCATAAAGGACTGCGCTGTCATAAACGGCCAGACCAATACGCCCAACGCCTGCCCCCGTAGGGAAACCGCTGCCTTCTGCGGTCAACAGTTCCCAAGAACTTCCTGCGTCGACACTTTTGTATATACCACTTTGTGATCCGCTCCCTTTAAAATGCCATGCTTTACGGTCTTTTTCCCATGTTGCGGCATACATCGTATTGGGATTGCTTGGATCGGCAACCATTTCTACGACCCCAGTTTCTTCGCTGACAAATAAGGCGTGTGCCCAAGTTTTTCCGCCATCGGTCGTTTTGTAAATACCGCGCATCGCATTTGGTGAATACAAATGCCCAAGGACTCCGACCACGATGTGGTTTGAATCTTCAGGGTGAATCAGAATTCGGCTGATGTGGTGCCCGTCCATAAGGCCCATATTTTGCCAGGTCTTGCCTTGATCTGTCGATTTTAACAAGCCTATGCCCGCATAAGAAGAACGCGAGGCATTGATCTCTCCCGTACCTACCCAAATTGTGTGGGTTTGCCAATCTACCGCCAAAGAACCTACATTCTGTGTTGGACTTTGATCCAGTACAGGCGTAAAACTCGTTCCGTTATTGTTGGTATACCACACCCCACCACTGGCATATCCGGCATAAAACTCTTTGGGATCATTAGGATTAACCGCTAAATCAACCACACGACCACTCATGATGGTTGGACCAATGTTTCTGAAAGGCAAATTTTTGACCAGCGACTGATCACTAGCTTCTTCAATTTGCTCTAAATTGGCTTTGAGGTCTTGTGATGTGGTTGTAATATGCTGGCCATGTGCTGTGAATAGGCACATTATCGCCGTTAAAAAAGTAAGAAGAGTTGATTTCATGAGCTATCTCGTTGTCTGATAAGGTAGGCTAAGCTAAAGAAAATTCAATTAAAATACTTTTTGAGCGTCCTAAATAAAGCGTCTATTTTCAGTATTTTTGGACAGACTAAACTTCGACTTATGAAATACAAAGCGATCAACTCGGCTTTATTTGTGAAAAACCGCAAAAATTTTATGGCATCCATGGGACCAAAAAGTGTTGCCGTTTTTAACAGCAATGACCAGTATCCTGTGAGCGCAGATACCTTGCTCCCCTTTGCCCAGCACAGGGACATATTTTTTCTTTCTGGCGTGGATCAAGAAGAGAGTATTTTAGTCCTTTGCCCCGGCGCCATCGAGCCCAAACACAGAGAAATTCTTTTCTTAAGAGAAACTAATGAGCACATAGCGGTATGGGAAGGTGCTAAATTGACCAAAGAAGGCGCTCTTCAGACCACTGGAGTAGCGACCGTTTATTGGCTCGATCAATTCGATAAAATATTTTTTGAGTTAATGACCCAGGTCGACACCGTCTACTTTAACACAAACGAGCACTACCGACAAAGCGTCAGCACGCAAACACGAGAAGATCGTTTTATTGCCCAAACAAAACAAAAATTTCCGGCGCATAGCTGGGCCAAAAGCAATCCGATTCTTCAGCGCCTGAGATCTATAAAGGATCCTATAGAAATAGATTTGATCCAAACCGCTTGTAACATCACCGAAAAAGGATTTCGCCGTATTCTGTCTATGGTCAAACCTGGCGTGTTTGAACATGAAATTGAAGCGGAGTTTATTCATGAATTTATACGCAACCGATCTCAAGGGTTTGCTTATACACCCATTATTGCAAGTGGACCGAGTAACAATGTGTTACATTATATCGAAAACAACAAAGCCTGTAACGATGGAGACCTCTTGCTTTTGGATGTGGGCGCAGAATATGCCAATTACAGTAGTGACATGACCCGAACCATCCCCGTAAATGGAAAGTTTACTGATAGACAGCGTGCCGTATATAACGCCGTATTGCGGGTAAAGAATGATGCCACGGCAATGCTCGTGCCCGGCACCTTGTGGAAAGCCTATCACGAAGAAGTGGGGAAACTCATGACTTCAGAATTATTGACCCTCGGCCTTTTGGACAAAGCCGATGTACAAAATCAAGACCCTGAGTGGCCTGCGTACAAGAAATATTTCATGCACGGAACCAGTCACCACATGGGGCTCGACACCCACGACTATGGCCTATTGCATGAACCCATGGAGCCCAATATGGTCTTTACCGTGGAGCCAGGAATTTACTTGCCAGATGAAGGCTTTGGGGTACGTCTTGAAGACGATGTGGTCATCCAGTCCAGCGGCGCACCAAAGAATCTCATGGGGAACATCCCAATTGAAGCTGAAGAAATTGAGACCTTGATGCAAGCCCGCGCTTAGCTCAAGGCCACCCCTCATAAATGACGATTCTTTTCGATAGCCACAAAATTCATTATACCGTTTGCGGCCAAGGGCCTGCGGTTGTTTTTCTTCATGGCTTTTTGGAGGACCTCAACATCTGGGATACCATCACCGCGGAATTAAAGGACCATTGTCAAATCATCTGCATTGACCTGCCGGGCCATGGATTAAGCCCAGCGCTAAAGGAAATTCATTCTATGGAGCGCTATGCCCAGATCGTCCACAGCCTTTTGGCCACTCTTAATGCCTCAACTGCTTTGATCGTTGGTCATTCTATGGGGGGCTATGTGGCTCTTGCCCTCACACAACAAGCTCCAGAGGTCGTCTGTGGACTGCTCTTGATCAATACCACACCGGACAAAGACAATAACGCCAGAAAAGAAAATAGGAATAGAGCCCTCAGGATCATCAAAACCCAGGCCCAGGCATTTGTCAGTATGGCCATAGAAAATTTATGCGACCCAGCCACAAGCCATCGGTATGTTTCAGAAATTGCGGCACTCAAAAAAAGAGCGCTTTCCTGTGACGTGAAGGGGCTAGAGCAAACGATCATAGGCCTACGAGATCGCAACGATCGCAATGAAATATTGCGCCAATTTCAGGGCAGAAAACACTTGATAATGGGCGACAAGGATCCTTTGATTTCGGAAAAAAAAGCCCGTCAAATAAACCAAAAAACCGGATCTTCATTGACCCTAGTGAGCGGCGGACACATGACTTGGCTCGAGGCCCCAGAGGCCATCATTGAACGTGTCAAAATACTGCTTAAGGCCTAGTCGTGAGTTTCGTTTTTGAGCGGATTCCATCCGCGAGCGATAATGGGTATTTGACTTTGCGCACGGGTGATCAGATTAATTCCCCCCTCTGGAGCACAAATATGGCCAATGATGGTTAGATTTGGATTGCCTTTGATGGTGTCAAAATCCTTTTGATCGATCGTAAACAACAATTCATAATCCTCACCACCGCTCAAGGCAATCGTGGTGCTGTCCAAATTCAATTCTTCACAGGTAGTAATGACCTGAGGATCCAAGGGCAATTTATCTTCATATATTGAACAGCCAACCTTTGACGCTTTGGACAGATGCAGAATTTCGGAGGAGAGCCCATCGCTGATATCAATCATGGCGGTCGGCTTTACCTTTAAGTCCGCCAATAATTTAATGATGTCCGTCCGCGCTTCAGGTTTTAATTGGCGTTCGACCAAATAATGGTAAGGCTCCAAATCGGGCTGTGCCTTGGGGTTCACCGCAAAAACTTGTTTTTCACGTTCCAATACTTGTAGGCCTAAATATGCCGCCCCAATATCTCCCGAAATCACCAGTAAGTCATTGACTTTGGCTCCAGATCGATAAATCACATCGCCTGAGAGGCACGTGCCAAGGGCGGTAATACTGATCACCAGTCCTGTTGTCGATGAGGTGGTGTCTCCACCGACCAAATCGACTTGGTATTTTTGACACGCGAGTTTGATGCCTTCGTACAGTTCTTCGATCGCTTCGACCGTAAACCGATTGGATACCGCAATAGACACCGTTATTTGTTTTGGTTGGGCATTCATAGCACAGACATCGCTGAGATTGACCACAACTGCCTTATAGCCCAGGTGCTTGAGTGGCATATAAGCCAGATCAAAATGCACGCCTTCGAGCAATAAGTCGGTGGTGACCACTTGAACCTCGTTTTTGTTCATTTTAAGGACTGCTGCATCATCCCCTATACCCTTTATGGTGTCGGAATGAATCGTACTAATCCCCTTTGTGAGGTGATCAATTAAGCCAAATTCCCCAAGATCAGAAATGGGTGTTCTTTGATCGTTTTTATTTTCTAGCATCTCTACTTTTTATTATTTCATTACCTTAAAATCGCGGGGCAAAGTTACACAATCTCAAGGGCTTTTCCGTGCAGATCAAAGACACAAGCCAATACAATCCTGTACTTGCCTAATGGCATACTGCTCAGCACCTTGAATTATAAGAAACCTTAACACAATCCTTAATATTATTTTGTTAGTTTTACCTGCAAATTATTTCCACTTAATTCAAACTGAAAAATGCGACTATACACAGCCCTTACTTTTATTTTAATGTCTTTTGCGGTTATCGCCCAGCCTTGCTCTGGAGGAATGGCAGGAAACTACCCTTGTGACGGTTACGATTTATTGTCGCACATACCTCTATCTACATTTGGCGCCACAGGCGGGAACGATTCTTGGGGTTGGACTGATGCGCAAACAGGCAAGGAATATGCACTAATGGGACTTAACAACGGAACCGCTTTTATTGATATTTCGGATCCTGTAAATGTGGTG
>TARA_B110000503_G_scaffold45077_1_pt1 | contig 14291 bp, 8 predicted proteins | sample TARA_B110000503 | Tara Oceans TARA_B110000503 (sample SAMEA4397472) | marine metagenome | biome: Polar Biome; feature: [SRF] surface water layer (ENVO:00010504); material: water (ENVO:00002006), including particulate matter (ENVO:01000060) such as... | depth 5 m | reverse complement strand
AAAGGGCACGGCTTTCAAGTCCATGTTGGACATAATAAGGCCACCAGCCGTGGGCACGTGCGAGCGATTTCAGCTGATATAAAGCAGCACCCAGAGATATTATTCAACTATTTGGCGACAGAACACGACAGACAAGGATTTCGTGACTGCGTGCATTTAACACGAGAAATTATGGCCCAGCCTGCAATGGATGCTTACCGCGGCGAAGTGATTCAGCCTTTGGCTGAGGTTCAAACTGACGAACAAATTGACGCGTTTATACGAGAGTCCGTTGATAGTGCCTATCATCCTGCGGGCACCTGTAAAATAGGCGTTGATGCCATGGCGGTTGTAGAACCAGATCTCAGAGTACGAGGTCTGAAAAATCTGCGGGTAATTGACTCGTCAGCATTCCCCACAGTCCCCAACGGCAATCTGAATGCGCCAACTATGATGCTCGCAGAGCGCGGTGCGGATTTAATCAAAGGCACCATAGAGCCTTCAACATCCGCAGCGGTTTATATAGACGAACAGTGGCAGACCCGACAAAGAGAATGTGTCACGGTACAATGACAGATGAGTGCTGATCGGTACATTACGCGAAACACCTTGTCAGTAAATTGAAAATCAGTTCACCTGCTGTACATCAGTCTCTCTGCACTAGAAAATGGGAATAAGCCGATGACCGTAGGCTCAGAGATCAGGTTGTTTGGCTCACAACTGTTAGCGTAGTAATACCTTCTCAACAAATTGATCCAAAGACATCTGTATAGCGTACGATACTGTCTGCAAGCACAGCAATAAAGGCTCAACTAGCCACATCCGTAGGACGTTAACACTTATGCATAAGGTTGGCTTATTTTGGTTTCATACCGATTTGCGCATCGCCGATAATCCTGCGCTTGTGCGAGCCTCCCAAGACGTGGACCGCCTGATTTGCATTTACTGCCTGCCGCCCGCTTCTCCCGGCAATAAATCTCCAAATCGGTTATCAGATCATCGCCTACAGTTTCTTAAGGAAAGCCTCACAGAGTTGGATGGCAGCCTAAGCCAGCTTGGGCAGCAGCTCGACGTCATCTATGCACCGGCCCTAGAGACCATTGCACAGCTCATCACGCTCCATGATATTGGTGCAATCTACGGTAGTTCCTCCGCAGATTACCATGACAATGAGGTCTGGCAATTACTAAAAAAGCGTTATCCTATGATTACTTTTAGTCAAACAAGTAGTAGCCGTTTAATTAGCCCTGCGCAATTGCCTTTCCCTCTCGATGCGCTACCCGATAGTTTTTCCAAATTTCGTCGCCAAGTAGAGCCCATTGACATCAGTAACCCTCTAGTCGCGCCGGAGTCACTACCACGACCCCCAGCAAACGCGACAGTCAGCCAGTGGCAGCGGCTGTTCCCGGCATTCAACCAGAACCCGAGTCCTCTGTTCAGCGGTGGCGAGAGTAATGGAGCCAAGCATTTGCAGGCGTACTTCGCCCGACGTTTAGCCAGCAGCTACAAAACAACGCGAAATGGCTTAGACGGCATGGACTATTCAACCAAGTTCAGCCCTTGGTTAGCCAACGGCAACCTGTCTCCAAGAACAGTAATGAAAGCGCTCAAAGAATATGAACAGTCAGTGGAGAAGAACGATTCGACTTACTGGATCTATTTTGAGCTTTTATGGCGGGACTACTTTCAATACTATGCCCTTAAGTACGGCGTTCAATTATTTTCTTTTAGTGGCATTAAACAGCACAAACCAAGCACGAGTTTTTATGCCGAGCGCTACCAAAAATGGTGTCAGGGGAATACCCCCTACCCTATCGTGAACGCCTGCATGAACCAGCTCAATAGCAGCGGTTACTTGTCGAATCGTGGGCGCCAGTTGACGGCTAGTTGCTTTGTTCATGAACTCAATCTGGATTGGCGCTATGGGGCTGCCTATTTTGAGGAGCAACTGATTGACTATGACGTGGCGTCTAATTGGGGTAACTGGCAATATTTGGCCGGAGTAGGCTCAGACCCCAGAGGGCACCGTCAATTTGATCTCGCCAAGCAGACGCAACTTTATGATCCAAATAATATTTTTATTCATAAATGGGCTGGAGAGGATTGTTGCCTGGTGCTCGACTCTGTAGACGCTGCAGACTGGCCAGTCATAGACTCCGTTACGGCAGAGAAAACATGAACCAATTCCGCCGTATTCGGCTTATTCTTGGCGACCAACTGAATCTTGAGCACTCTTGGTATCGGACACAGGATGATGGCGTTCTCTACGTTATTGCTGAGCTGCATCAGGAGGCCACTTACGTTACCCACCACATCCAGAAGCTTTGTAGCTTCTTTGCCGCCATGGCTGATTTTGCACAATCCCTAAAAGCAGATGGCCACACAGTTCAACATTACAGCCTAGATGAGACGGTTCAGTATGAAAGTCTCGGTCATATGATCCGCTCTTTGTGTGAACATTACGGGGTCGAAAATTTTGACTATCAAGCTCCCGATGAATTTCGCTTAATGGAGCAGATGAGGAACTTAGATTTAGGTCCTCAGCTTCAGATAACCTGTTACGACAGCGAGCATTTTTTGCTGCCTCAGGACGAAATCAGCCAAGCTATCAATGCGGGTAAACACAACCGCATGGAATCCTTCTACCGCAAGATGCGCAAACGCTTTAATATCTTGATGGATGCGGATCAACCTCTTGGCGATCGTTGGAATTTTGATGGAGAAAATCGGAAAAAACTGAAGCCCGCAGACCTTGCGGCTGTGCCGGAGCCTTTGCTATTTAGTAATGATGTCGGCGAGATTCTGCGGCGCATTGAAAAACATCAGATAAAGTCTGTAGGGGAAGCAACCGATAATTTACCTTGGCCTATCAACCATCTCCAGGCCATGCAACTGCTGCATTTTTTTTGTCAACACTGCCTACCGAATTTTGGTCGTTTCCAAGACGCAATGACTCGGCATGGCGAAAATCGCTGGAGCCTTTATCATTCGCGGCTATCCTTCGCGCTAAACAGCAAGCTACTGCATCCCATGCAAGTCATTGAAACCGCTATCGAATATTTCGAACGTACAGACTCTAGTGTTGATTTGGCTCAGATTGAAGGCTTCGTGCGCCAAATTCTTGGCTGGCGAGAATATATTCGTGCCGTCTACTGGGCTAATATGCCGGGCTATGCCCAACGGAACGAGCTCGATGCTCAGCGTGATCTACCTGAGTATTATTGGACAGGAAAGACAAAAATGGCATGCATGCAGCAAGCCATAGAGCAATCACTGAATTATGCCTACGCACATCACATTCAGCGGCTTATGGTGACGGGAAACTTCGCGATGCTCGCAGGCGTTAATCCAGATCAGGTTGATGACTGGTATCTAAGCGTTTATATCGATGCTGTTGAGTGGGTAGAAATGCCCAATACCAGAGGCATGAGTCAGTTTTCTGACGGAGGCCTTATTGCCACCAAGCCCTATGCCGCGAGTGGTAGTTATATCAATAAGATGAGTGATTACTGCAGCGACTGTCATTACAGTGTCAAAGAGCGTTTCACTGAACAGGCCTGCCCTTTTAACAGCCTCTATTGGCATTTTATGCAGCGCCACGGCGACACCTTTTCTCGCAACCCTAGAACGGCGATGGCCTATCGCACTTGGGAGAAGATGGATTCAGACGTAAAGCGCAATATTTTAGCGCGGGCCGAGCACTGTTTGCTAAACATAGAAAGCCTATAACTCATGTAGCAAACCCCACTTGGCACCTCAAACAGCTGTGTATACTGACGTAATAGCCGGCGTCATGTCTTCTTATTTTTTGCAGGGACAGGAGTCCAGTACATGCGGACGGTTTCCTTCCCGAACTCTATCGCAGCGTCGCGATCCGACACGGCACAACCAGACGAGTATTTGGATGAAGAGTGAAATAATCAAACAGCACACTGCGCGCAACTTTAACGCTCACGCCTGAGTCGGCCGTCATACAGAGAGTACAGAAAGAACCTCACCTGTAGTAGAATGCGCGCTAATAGGCGTCTTACACCCCTATGCTCGACATACTAAATCGGATAGATAGCAATGCAGAAAACAGGTTTAAGGCGCGGTGTTCCGCTGCTGGTGTTGGCAGCTTGTATCGCGGTTGCTTTTGTTATGGTTACCGGCCGATCAGAATTGCCGCAGCGTGAAAGTGTGGTGGTAGCGCCACTCGTTGAAGTTCTGACAGTTGCGCCGGGGCCGGTTGCCGTAACCATCACTTCTAGAGGAACCGTGCGCTCTAAACACGATATCGAGCTGGTCAGCGAGGTATCGGGTCGTGTTATTGAGGTATCGCCAGAATTTGTCGAGGGAGGCGCAGTGTTGCAGGGCGTGGCCCTGTTAAGTATTGACCCTATAGATTATGAAGTTGCATTGTCGGGCGCGAAAGCGGGAGTGGCCAGTGCTGAGCTGTCTCTAGCAGAAGTCCAGGTGGTGGTAATGCGTGCAGCGATTGATGAAGCCAAGGCCCAGGTGCAGGCATCCAAGGACAGGTTGCGACAGGCAGAGGTAGACCTCCAAAACACCGTCATAGCGGCACCTTTCGATGCCGTTATCGACAGTAAGCGGGTTGATCTCGGCCAGTATGTGCAGGCCGGCACCGCTCTCGTGCGCTTGCTAAGCACCGGCAGTGTTGAGATCAGGTTGCCGTTACTCGCATCCGATGTGAGCTTTGTAAGCTATGGACAGTCTGCTGATGGCAGCTGGCCAGAGGCTTTACTGACAGCCAAATTCGGCAATATTGACACTCAGTGGATAGCACGACTGGTGCGCCTAGAGCAGCGTGTTGACGAGCAGACCAGAGTGTTCTATTTGGTCGCTGAGGTCGATAGCCCCTATGACACCCGTCGGCATCCACGGCCATTGTCTGTTGGATTATTTGTCGAAGCTGCGATTGACGGAAAACCTATTCCGAATGCCGTCGCTGTCCCCAGATCGGCGCTGTACGCTGATAACTCTGTCTTTGTGGTTGAGCAGGGGAGTTTGCGAAAGCAGAAGGTTACCGTGTTGCGCAGAACTCAGGACAGCATCATCGTCGGTGACGGGCTTTCTGCCGGCGATCAGGTCGTTCTTTCGCGTCTCGATATTATGGTGGAAGGCATGCCCGTGAGTGTGGCGCAGTAGTATGGAAAGCCCAAAAGAGAGAGGCCTTATCGCCTGGATGGCCAACAACTCGGTGGCTGCGAATCTCCTGATGTTGGTTGTTATGGTCGGCGGTTTAGCCTCCATAGGTGGCATTACTAAGGAGGTGTTCCCAACGTTTCCCTCTGATACTGTGACGATCACAGTGCCCTACCCGGGGAGTTCCCCGGAAGAGGTGGAAGAAGGTATTGTGCGCAAGATTGAAGAGGCGGTGCAGGATATCGTTGGAGTGGATGAGATCCGCTCTGTTTCCAGAGAAGGCTCCGGCTTAGTGACAGTGATGCTTGTCCCCGGAACGCCTATTGGCAAAGCACTAGCGCAAATTAAGACCAGAGTGGATAGCATCGCCGCTTTTCCACTGGATGCCGAAGAGCCTATAGTAGATGAGGTGATCCGCCGGACTAGAGCGATGCGACTGACGCTTTACGGGGCCCTTGAAGAACGCCAGTTAAAAGATCTCGCTGAACAGCTGCGCGATGAAGTGCTGCTACTGCCCGGCATTACCCAGGTTACGATTAGCGGTGCGCGCGACTATGAAATATCCATAGAAGTATCTGACCCTGAACTGCGTCGCTATGGCCTGTCCTTCGGCGATGTAGCGCGAGCCGTCCAAGCGCGGTCACGCGATCTCCCCGGCGGAAAGCTACGCACAGAAACCGGCTCAATCACCCTCCGCTCTGTTGGTCAAGCCTATAGCGGTGCTGATTTTGCAGCATTAACTCTGATTAGCCGAGATGATGGTACTCGGGTGACGCTGGGAGATGTTGCGACCGTCCGTGACACCTTTGAAGAACAACCGGTGCTCAGTCGCCTCAACGGCAAACCTGCGCTTACTCTAGAGGTGGACCGAGTGGGTGATCAGGACATACTCGCAATGACCAAGGATTTACGCTCGTTTGTCGAACGCAAACAGGCACAGTTGCCTCAGGGTGTTGAGTTGACAGCCTGGTCTGACCAAAGCGTGATCCTTAATGGGCGGATTCAGTTAATGCTGAAAAGTGCCTTACAGGGTGCCGTATTAGTCATGCTCACCCTCGCATTATTCTTAAACCTGTCGCTGGCATTTTGGGTCATTCTGGGTGTGCCTTTTTCATTCCTCGGCGCGCTTTTAGTTATTAACTTATTGGGTTTACCCGTTTCTATCAATGTCATCTCGGTGTTTGGGTTTATTCTGGTGCTGGGCATGCTGGTGGATGATGGCATCGTCACCGCCGAAAGTGCCTATGCTCAGCTGGAGGAGGAAGATCAGGGGCTGGACAGTATTGTAAGAGGCGTAAGAAAGGTGACAGTGGCAACAATTTTTGGCGCCATGACCACGATGCTGGCATTTGCACCGTCGTGGTTCGTGACGGAAGGATTTGCCATGATCCTGTCACATATCGTACCCGTGGTGGTGTTGAGCCTGCTATTTTCACTGTTGGAAACAAAATTGATTCTGCCGTCACACTTGCGCCATATTCGTATATCTTCAAAGCCGACGGAATCTACTACTCTGCGCGCGAAATTTTCCGCTGTGCAGCAGGGCTGCGCCAAGTCTCTTCAACATTTTGCAGATACCCGTTATCGATCTGCATTAGACCTCGCCGTGCATTACCGCTACACCACGCTGGCACTGTTTGTGGGTGGCCTGATAATTTGCCTGGCGCTGGTACCGGCGGGCATTGTCAGGTTCGTGTTCTTCCCCAACATCCCCTCCGACTCCATCACTATAAGCCTGAAAATGCCACAGGGCACACCCTGGCAGAAAACCCACGATTACACATTGCGTATCGAACAGGCCGCGATGGATATGAATACGCGCTATCAACAGCAGACCAACTCCGAACAGAGTGTCATTCTGGAGTTGATGTCACTGTCAACAGAGGACACTGAGTCAAAACTCACGGTGGAATTATTACCCAGCACCGAGCGCACTATCACATCTGTTGAGCTCGCAGGTTGGCTGCGGGAAAGTCTGGGTGAACTCAGTGGCATACAGTCACTAACCTTTGATGCCAATGCGGGGCCTTCCGGCTCTGCCATCAATGTCGAACTGTCAGGGCAGGACCTCGACATGTTGCGTGAGGCCGCCGGCGAACTGAAAGCCGCTTTGGTGGCGTATGCAGGTGTCTATGACATCAGGGACAGTTTTGATGCAGGTGGGCCGGAGCTTGATATAAGCGTTACCCCCGAAGGCGATGCCCTTGGACTGGGGCAGGTCGAACTCGCAACGCAGGTGCGTCAGGCTTTTTTCGGCGCTGAAATTCAGCGTCTGCAACGCGGCCGCGATGAAGTCAGGGTGTATGTGCGCTTTCCTGCCGAGGAGCGAGCCACTCTGGAGTCGTTGCGATCCATGTGGATCGATGTCCCCGGGCGCGGCAAGGTGCCATTTGAGGTGGTAGGCGAAGCCACAGAGAGGGTCGGGGTCAGTGTTATCAATCGCTTCAATCGCCAGCGTGTGGTCAACGTAGAAGCGGATGTCGATAAATCTACGGTGGAGCCGAGCCAGGTTAATCAGGCGATGACTAACGACCTATTGCCGGATATTTTACTTCGCTATCCCGGTGTTTCAACACGCTTGAGCGGTGAAGCAGAAGAGCAGGCCAAGACCACCGATACTCTCGGCCTCGGCCTTGTCGCGGTGTTGCTGATGATTTACGCCGCGCTGGCGGTACCACTGCGCAGCTACGCTTTGCCTCTTATCATCATGTCGGTTATACCCTTCGGTTTGGTGGGCGCCATACTGGGGCATCTCATTCTAGGCAATAGCGTGAGCATGCTGTCTGCCATCGGGATGATTGGGTTGAGTGGCATTGTTGTCAATGACAGTCTGGTCATGGTCGACCATATCAGTTCGCGCATCGCTAAAGGCGGGCAGCACTGGCGGGATGCCGTCATTGACGGTGGAGTACGTCGATTTCGTCCCGTCGTGCTGACTTCAGTGACAACCTTCATGGGCTTGTTGCCTATACAGTTGGAAGCCTCTTTACAGGCGCAATTTGTCAAACCAATGGCCATATCCATCGCCTTTGGCGTGTTATTTGCCACTTTCATCACGCTGTTTCTGGTACCGGTTCTGTATTTTGTGGGAAGAGATATCAGCAAGCTGCTGGGCAAAACCGAACCCGAGCCGGACGGTATGCAAAAAGTCGCTGTTGAGTGATACTCCACAGATCTTACAAATGGCAACGGATTGCCTGCTAGATACCGCGAAAATCTGGCGCATCCAACGCCAGTGGCTCAGTGTCGCTAGTGAGTATATGGAGGTGAGCGAAAATAGACCTCGTAAAATTAATCGTCTGGCAGAAAGTGAATCGCCATGGAGGTGAGTAACTGAAAGCCGCCTTGCACCATATGATTTTGTTCGAGGTCAAACATCATAACGACTTGGTCTGAAATAAAAAATGCAAACCACAGGCCCAAGGAAATAATGAACGCAGCATTGACTCTTTCACGCCAACGCTGTGAAGGCTGAGCTGGTGTAAGTGCTGCAAAAATAAATGCGAGTGCGGAGAGCAAAGACCAAGCGATAATGCCGACAAAAAATACGGCCGGCAACCAATTGGGTGAATCATACTGCGCCAGCGAAGTCACCAACGCCGGATAGTTTGAATGAGGCACCCAAGGCTCTGTAACGACATTCAATAAATAGAGGCCGCCCAGAAAGTCGGTCAAAAACGCCAACATCCACCACAGCGCCCAAAACACAACAATTATGCGCTTGAAGAAAAACACCGCACTCATCGTCACGCCCAACCTCCAGCAGAAACCACCGTGCAATTACCTCGCGCCTTCAACATACGCGCGCTAGGCCTTTCAGATGGCAACATCGCTTATGCGACTGAACACCAGCTCTGCTCAGGCATAATTTCGCGGGTCATCACGAAAATTCTTGATCATCTGGAGACTCAATTCCTGACTAGTTAAGTATATCGAAGGGCAGCGCTGGGTCGAAGAGCGGCTGTTTGGGGATCGTTTCGTTGTAGATGTTTCGCGCCTGGCTGCCACCGCAGATCAACTTACTACCGTGCGTGTAGGCCATACACGTGTTCTGCATCGCTCCGGGGTAGCTGATCACGGTGCTGTTGTGCCCCACCACAAAGCCGCAGCGCTTCGACGCGAACTCCCTGTTGCACCAGTCCATGATAGCGACGCTCTGTGCGTCGCTGAGCATTGTGTACTCGTCGTCAATGGCGATGCCCTGGAGGTCGCCGGAAAACTGCTTCAGGCAATCAACCAGATCTTGGGGGCTCTGGCTTGTCCAGTCCTCTCCCTTGACCACCTGCACTATGCCCACCAGCGTGCTGGTTTTGGTCTGGACTGTGAGACTTCCCATCTGCGTCTGGTAGTTGTAGACTATTTTTTGATTAGCGTCGGTGAAGTCGGTGTAGGGGCAGTAGGGCGTGTCAGTGCGCGCCGGCTTCCATGAGACCACTGGCAACGCGAACCCGACGACCGGCTGGAAACCCCGCGCCTTGAGTTGTGGGTTGTAGGTTGTTTGCGCCTTTTTGCCTATGGTTGAGAGCAAACTCCCGCCCGCCGGCGCCGACCACGGGGGGTATATCCATACCAGCGTATCCGATCCCGGGGAAGCGATACTCAACCCCTGACCAACGCAGAACCAAAGGTGACCTACTGCCCCCGACTGCGGAACTGCGGTCAGCACCTGTCCGGATGTGCAGTACCCATCCGGCGAATATCTGTCGCCAAGCATTTCGACAGTAGGGCAAGCGTTACCGCATGACACACCGCCCAGATCGGGAGGAAATTGGATCTGAAACTCTCCAGCGGTTGTACCAGAACCGGAGGAAAGTACGGTGAATGTAATCAACGGGTAGACTCCCGTGTCAGTGTATTGAGAATTAGCCGGCGACGTCACCGCATGATAGATACTAGGGACGCCGCATGTTCCTGAACTCTTACCACAAGCGAACGGCATCGTGGCAACGCCCTTGCCCTTCGAGTCAGGCTGATCTGCCACTTCCGCGGTGGTACGATCTCCCAGTACAGTGCTTATAATAACGGCTCTGACGGCAGACAACGGCGCGCTATCGCCAAAGCCTTCGCTAGGTGTGGCCGATCTTATGAAGACGTTATAGGCCCCGTCTAGGAGACCAACATTGTCAATCTTGCATGCCTCAGGGTCGCCGTTTGCTGCATAACCGCAGCTACCGAACAAACTCGAGAGTGTGCAAACATCGGACGATTCTGCAGGGTTCACCACGTCTTTATTGCTGCACAAATAAATGTTGTTTACGCGAGTCGTGGGGCCGCTGCCGCCACCGCTGGCGGCGATATTAATGTTCGTCGCATCGCTGATGTAATCAATCTGCGTACCACCGTATCCATCTTCAGCGTCAAAGGTTTTGTCGGCGTGGATGCCATACCACCAGTGAGCGGCAGTGCCACCTTTGGTGCCGGGGGCGTCGATATTTTGAAACCAGGCAGCACCTGCTGCAATCGGATCAGCCATACGAACCGTTGACTCACACGTCACTTCATCCGTAATGCCAGGGACTAGGATATCGGTGCACGCGGCGCCGCCACGTTCACAGCCGGAGATTGCCGGTTGCACCGCGCCGCTTGCGACCGTATCGGCGGCTGCCGCGGGGTTGCAAGGAGTCACCTGGCCAAGAGACGTGGGGCATTCTGGGCCCGGAGCTGTTTCTTGCGCAAGATTAGAAGAGTCCTCGATTCCAACGGTCCCTTTAAAACAGGCGTCGTTGCCCTCACTGTCTGGCCCCCAGTAATATGTCTGGTCCCAATATTGGACCTTGATGGGGTCCATCGCCCCATTCAGGAAGGGTTGAATGACTTGAATGTTAGGGTAAATGCCTGCATCGGGATCGACAACGCCCAAACCCCCTTCAGGTCTGTCAGGTTCTAAAAAATCATAGTCATCGTCGATGCCGAGGTCGCAGCCACTAATAGCCCCTAATGACAAAAAGGCTACCATTAAGGCAAAGCTCATGGACCTGCATGTTTTTTCGACAACTCTAGTGTGCACCGTCATATTCTTTCCTATATTTCTATCATTATGTGTCTAGAGAGGCTTGACACTTAATTAAACGGTCGCATGATGCGGAGATGCCTATCAACTTTCTTTCACGAACTAGGTTCAGCTAGCTGTGCTCAACTCAACGCACCTCACGTAATATGCATTAGCCGTTTTTAAGGTGCAGTCTTTTTTTGCCAAACTCAGAAAGTAACAATTTGCTTCGGTAAACTGTCCCCGTGTCTCGATAAGTTCCCTATAAAGAGCAACCCTCCGCGCCTAGGCTTTCGTATTCCTGGAGATCAAAATCGTCCTCGAGGAACAGGGTCCTGTAGGCCATGCAGTACTCCTCTTGATCCGCAAAACTGATGTCCAAGAACAGGCGCTGCTTCAGGTCGTCAATGCTAATGCGCTCTGGCGACATGCGAATACCGTCGCCCAGCGCGCTGTCGAATATCATTAAACGGTCGCTGTCTTCGCCCTCGTTCACCCAGCCAGTCCACTCTCGCTCCTCTCCATCACGGCCGCGGCCGGGCTTGCCGTTGTAGGCGAACTCCGCCCAATAAGACATCATGCTGGCCGACAGCGCATCGCGAGCTTCGTGTGTATCTGAGGGGTACATCACGCTGAAAGGTTTGGGAAAGTTGCCGAACACATAGGGTATTTCCAGTGCGTGTGCCGCACCCAGTAAGTCGCGTAAATCGATCAGGCCGAAATCACGCAAGTCCTTGGCGTCAAAGCGGTAGGCAAAAACGTTGTCTCCCTGGCCGGCACGCATCACTGTGGCCAGACGATCTACGCCAATGACTTTCCAGCGGTCGGTGCTGTAGCGATTGAACTTGTCGTAACGCTGCAGATCCTTAATCCCAGTCGGAATACCCATCAATGTGTTGACCATGTCGGGATTAAAGCTAAGGAACAATTTCATTTCATCGAGATTGGTACCCAGCATCACTGGGACCGCGTTGTAATTGGCGGGATCGGAGAATAGCTGCTCGGAGCTAACACCGGCGGGTAACACATGACCATCGCCGATCAAGTCTGGCAATGTGGTGACAAGACCGCCGTCTTCACTGCGATAAGCGGCAAAAATTTCAGCCGTAGATTTTGCTCGCAGATACCGGGCTAGCTCTATCGAGGACATTGATTCTTGCCTGGCACGAGCGGCCGCAGCATCTTCGGCGGAGCCATCAATAATGAACAGTTGATTGATAATCTCACGCGAGCTGAGGCGGCTACCAGCTTGTTCGTCGTCAACGTAGTTCTCGGCTACCCACAGAGGCTCGATATCCAGCCCGCCGCTCTGAACGATGGCGCCGTGAAATAAACCCTTAGCCATGGGTGACGCCATCAGGGCGAGGACATTCCAGCCCCCGGCGGATTCACCAAAAATAGTGACCTTGTCGGGATTGCCGCCAAAGCGAGCTATATTGTCCCTGACCCATTTAAGCCCCTGAACCTGATCAAGTGTGCCGTAATTACCTGAATTATCTTCAAGCGATGCAGTCGCTGAACGCAGCGCTGGATGTGACAACCAGCCAAAGTTACCCAAACGATAATTGATACTTACCAGCACCACTTGGTGGCGAGAGGCTAATAGCGAACCCTCATAGAGAATAATACTGCCGCTGCCTCGGGTATTGGCGCCGCCATGAATCCAAACCATGACAGGTAAATTGTCAGCATTCGCAGGCGCAAACACGTTGAGGAAAAGACAATCCTCATTACCGTCCACCGACTGGTTTTCACTGGAAGTGGAACGGGGCTGGGTGGCACACTCATTGCCGGGGCGAAGCGCCTGCAACTGCCCCTCCCAAGACGTGACTGGGCGCGGTGCCTTCCAGCGTAAATCGCCTACCGGCGCCGCCGCATAGGGAATTCCCTGCCACACAGACACGCCCAAGTCATTCTGGTAGCCAATAACTTCACCGCCTTCAATTATTTTTACTGTCTCGGGGGCAGGGCTGTAAGTTACTAACTCTTCCGGAGCGAGCCACGCGTATCCTGCAACGACAGCCAATACCACCAGTGCGGCTACAGCGAGGAGTGTGGTCAACATTATCTTCATTACGCTCTATCCTGTTGAGATGACGTCAGCAGCATACCCGATTTCTCGACAGCGGTGGAAGTCTGCTAATTAGCCCTCTTTAAGCGCATGCACCAGCGCGACAGCAACAGCATCGGCCTGCCCGTAAGTCATATTGTGGTTGGCGCCTTTAAGTTCAGTGAGTTTCATCTGAGGGACGTCTTCCATCATAAGGCTAGCGCCATCAAAGGGAACGACTGTGTCAGAAGTGCCCCAGATGGCCCAAACGGCAATGTCCGTGCCACCCACTATGCGATAACGGTTCGACAAATCAGCCATCGGGAAATGTCGAAGTGTGGAGAGCAGAGCATCGGTGTAGCCTGCAAAGGCTGCCTGCTGGTCAAATTTTTCTAACATATTCGCGGGTGCTCTACCTGCATTGATTTCAGACTCAATACTCTGGCGGGCGTAACCCCTACCAAAAACTGTCGACAGCCACTCACCCACCACTGGCATCGCCAGCGGCGACGCATTAGGTGCATTACGCATATAGCCCGCGGGAGCGATAAGCACTAGCTGCTTTACCTGTTCAGGATGTGAGGCCGCGTAGTCAGCGACATTGGCACCGCCCATCGAGTAGCCGACCAGCGTCAAAGGCGTGTTGAGGTTCAGGCCTTGAATCAATCCTGCGAGTTCGCTGTTATACAAAGCGGAATCATAGGGGCCTTCGGGTCTATCAGAGAACCCCCTGCCTAGATGATCAAAGCTGATGACCTGATAGCCCGCTGCCAGGACGGCAGGTATTACCTGCTCCCACACAAACTTAGGCGTGCTAAACCCATGAACGAGTATTACTGCAGGTGCAGCGACATTGCCCTCACGGGTATAAGACAGGATGCCGTGATCCGTTTGCAGGTAACTACCGCCCTGCTCATTTCGGGCTGCCTGATCAAGGTCTTTCAGCCCTCCACGCGCGATCGCGAAGGACACTAGTGCAAGCACTAGAAGTGACAGTACCACTCCGATACAAAATTTAATCACAAGTCTCATCGGCGGGTTCCTTTAGACGGAGCCTGACAGCGTAGCACGACTATCCAAATCTCAGAAGCTGGCGTGAACCTTGCGGGGTCGAGACGGTGGCTTATA
>TARA_B110000503_G_scaffold141880_1_pt1 | contig 14292 bp, 19 predicted proteins | sample TARA_B110000503 | Tara Oceans TARA_B110000503 (sample SAMEA4397472) | marine metagenome | biome: Polar Biome; feature: [SRF] surface water layer (ENVO:00010504); material: water (ENVO:00002006), including particulate matter (ENVO:01000060) such as... | depth 5 m | reverse complement strand
CGTGCGAGCATAACCAGTCACATCACGAATATCGCCAGCATCATTTACCGCTTTAACAACAAGATCCCAATGCTCTTGAGAAATGTGATCACACACACTTTTGCGAAGGCCGTCTAAAAATACTTTGTCTGCTGGTTTCATTTGAGTGATACTACTTTCCAATAACAATCTCTATAGTGACTACGGTTATGCCGACTTAGGTTCAATGCCCATCGCCGAAGTAAACGCATTGGCCTCAGAAAGAACCTGCTTAATCGGCATGTTGATCACTCGAACCTTGATCTTCTTACCACCCAACTTGCCATCCTTGGAATCCATACCAACCATTGCAGCCCAACGATGATGACCGTCAATGACATAACCATCTGAGGAAACAAAAATGCTTTGGTTGTCCAAATCAACAATCTTCTTACCTTCTTTGCTCATCATAAAAGCAACAGTCTTGCCCTTAAGTTCACTCTGCGAAGCTTTCAACTGTGCGGCAGGAACACGACCCTCACGAGTCTCAACACCCTTTTCTGACAAGTATTTGACAAAAGCATCACCAACATTGACTTCGCCATCCTTGTCAACAGGGAACTTCTTTGCATCATCAGCAGGAGAACCAGCCTTCGGCTTGCCCGCCAACTGTGGCATCTTGTCACGAGGAATAGATTTGCCTTGATCATCTTTCAACGAAGAACCACAAAACAGGTTCGTTCCCGGAACAGACACCTGACACAAGTTCAGTTTGACCTTCTCACCCTTCTTCTTTGCCTCATTAATAAAATCATTCATCTCTTTGATTAGAGTGTTGACCTCTTCAACTGAGCCTAAAGACACCGTTTTCCCTTGACGTAACGCATCTAAGGCTTCATCAGCATCATCTGTCACCACATCAGCCTTAACAGGTGCGGTTCCTTGTGCAGCTTGATCTTTCTGATGGTTTTTCCAGCGTTGCTGGGCAGCAAAACGACCTGCTTCGGATCTGTTACCACCAAAACCCTGGGCTTTCTCCATCACATACGTCGGTAGGAACTCTGCCTGCCACTCTTCAATCCAATCAGGAATCCAAGCCCCAGCAGTTTCATTCACATAACCATATTTTGTTGGGTCTTTAGCGACCTCGATCCAGCCAGCCTCTTCATCCGGGGTTGAAACAACACCATCGGCTTTAGCCACATCCAATGTCATACCACCAAGAATTATTTGGGCAAACGCATGTTGCTTCTCTGAATCAATCATTTCTGTTCTCCATAACTCACCTTGTCCAAAAAGTCTTGGTACAGGGCTGGTTCAATGATAGACGATTTACCCGCAACAGACTCAAACATCTTTACAGCGCGAGGCCGACCGTTCGCATCCTGACCATTCGTGTCATAAACGCTTATTGAATCAAACTTGCCGCTTTTCACATATTCAGGGAAGTTCTTAGAAACACCCTTGTGGTTAGAGATCAAAGTATCAGCTTTAACCTCTCGACCAACCTTCATAGCGCGAGAATTAGCCCTTTGTAACGCATTATCAATCGAAGCCGAATAGAACACGCCAACAACCTTGTCAGCACCAGCCTCACGATAAGAGTCCAATTTAGCGAACTGTTTAACCAAACCGTTATTACAAACACCATCAATTACCACATTTTTACCTGAAGCAATAGCAGCACCAGTTACCAATTGGGCAATCATCGCCGACTCCTCATGGACAAAACTTGCAGCATCTTTCCAAGTGTCGTTTTTGTGGCCGCCCGGTAACGCATCGTCAGCCGCTGCGGTTGTTCGAGATTCCGAAGTCCCAGAAAGGCGTTTATATTCAGGCAATAAACTTTTAACCTCATCAGGGTTCACCAAAACAGCCTCAAACTCACCCCTAGAAGGATCAGCCAAAGGAGTCATAATCTCCGGGGAGGGCGTAGATTTGCCTGAAGCTGCCCCACCCCCCTTCACATAAACCGTAAGTTCCCCAGGTGCAGCGGAAGGTATCTGATCAGACACGAATGTTGCCGCTGTCTCTTTCCATAACTGTTGACGCTCAGGTGTCAAATACTTAAACACAATGTCGGCGACCTTCGTACCATCTTTCGTTTCAAAGTCATCAATAGCAACACCATTAGCCTTAAGTTCTTTAGCCAAAGCATCAAAATCACAATGAGAACGAAGACTAGAAGCCACACTTTGGGCCGCTTTACCACCAGCAGTTACAGCCGGGCGAACATTGCCTAAAAGGTCAGAGATTTCATCTTGAATACGTTGATTCTGCCAACGCATGTTGGCCGCATATCTCCCGGCTTCAGAACGATCCCCGCCGAAAGCTCTGCCCTTCCTAAAATCGGTTATTCGAGCCGTCACCCGCATCTCAGCCTTCAACGCATCAATGCTTTTGCCCATTGTTTTAGCCTGAAACAAACGACCACCCTGCAAAAAGACATCACCCTTAGGGGTGGAAACAGCCTGGATATCGCCGCCCCGACGTCGAGAAGTACGTTTCGCATCAACCTCATAACGATCAGCTTCAACTTGGGAAAACGGCTTAGGGTTCGTATATTCCTCGCTGAAATAGGTCTTTAGACGCTCAATCAAGCCAGGAATCTGCTCCCCGCGTTTCTCTCGATCAAACTTGCGCGATCGAGCCGCATTAAGTCGAGCAGCCATTTCCATCCCCCGATAGCCCATAGCACTAGCAACACGGTCTGAAACCCTTTGCTGTGCTGGAGAACCCTGCCATCTTTGATTGGCCGCGTACCTTCCAGCTGCACTACGATCCCCGGCAAAAGAAGCTTTTGCAATCGCATCAGGCATAGACATATCAATACGTGCGGCGGCCCCACCAATAGAAAAGCCTTGAATCTTGCCTGCTTTAACCAGTTCCCAAGCCCAGGGTTTCCATTGAACACCCAAAAAGACGGTGCCAGCCGGGTACTCGACCTGTTTGCTGTTCGCATCCTTCGTCATACCGATAGTCACGGGAACAGGAAACGACATGGCTTCCAGCCATTCGCCCGCCACAATGTCCTTATTGTGTTGCAATCGAATACCTCGATCGCCTGATTTTACATACTCCCAAAGGGATTTCTGAAGTTCATCAGCGTCAGTCCATTCGCCGTGCGCGTCATAACGATCAGGGATATACCAAGGGCCGAGTGTGAACCGATGTTCGTTGTCAGCCTTATGGAGAAGCTCCAGGTTCGCATCAGACAGCTGTTCCCCGGCTTCCTTGACTATTTCAGCGGTGAACGGCTCTTCGACTGTCTCAGAGGCTGCATCATCTTCCCCGGCTTCATCAACGTAAGCAATCATCGCCTCGTCAACGGCTTCCTGAACATTGACTGGCAAATCAGCCCAATCAATCAGCCCCTTCAACCAATCTCCAACCAGTTTCATCTCATCCATCAGCGTTTCCCTTCAGGATTTCAAGACGCATCTTGGTTGAGAAAAGGAAATGTTGAGCCACCGCCAAAGAGTAGTGCTAAACCCTACAACTGTAAGGCTTTAGAACGGTTGAGGTTAAAGGACTGCATCCTCAGGAATGTCCTCTTCCGGGGCTTCCGGGGCATCATCGGTTTCCCATTGAATCTGACCCTCCTCACTCCAATAAATCCATTGTTCAATAAGGTGATAGGCCGACTGGAACTGGATAAACGCATCGGTCGAGTACAAGTCATAATCCAAAAGCATCGTTCCAATGATGATCTGATCCTTTGAATAAACCTCAGCGAACACAGAAAGTGCCGAAGGGCGCAAAGCAAGGCCGCCAGCAAGCATCAACGCCTCACCCTTCTTACCGTTCAATTCCCCAATGATCTGCATGTCAGTCCTTTACCTGTGTTGAAAGTGCCAACAACCCTAACGTGAACGCACGATGATCGGGGTCAATCTTTCGAGTACCATAAAACACGTTTTCAATGCCCATTGTGAAGATTTCAAAAGAGGATAAACGAGACTGATCGTAAACCTTGCCTGCATACGGCTCTGCCCATTTGTCTTTTGACGCTATCTCGTTGTATTTGTATCCCATATTTCCTGTCAATGTGCTTAACCTTTGAACAGGCTCTTGACCCTTTCGGCTTTCCCAATACGCATACTCCATTTGAGTCAGCCAGGTGTTGCCATTCTCGGCTGCGTGACCCATCTCGTGCAAAGCAACAGAACGCCATTCGGTTGATGGCTCTTCATTAAGTTTTAGCGAGTTAAGTTTCAACTTCGTTGTCATTGAAACACCAAGATTGGCTTGAAGTCTTTGAGCGTGAGCGCGACCATTCTTAATGTCCAACTCAATTTTCGCAGCCATCTTTGATCCTGGGTTCAAAGTATTTGGCCTTTCCGAACCTTCCCACAATTTCTTAGGAAGCAACTGGACAGCCTCATCAATCAAACCCTGAAACTTCCTACCACGAGGAGTTTCGTTAGCACTTCTTGTTTCTTTCTTTGGGGAAGCCAAACTAAAGCCGCTAGTTTGGATTTTTTTGCCTTGCATTGCAACAGGAACCTGCCCGGCTTTACCAAACTCAACACCCAAATCGCTCAAAGCCTTTTTGACAATGGCTTGCCGTTGAGCAGGAGTAATCACCAAAGGTTTAAGTTCAGCCCTTGCAGCTTCCAACGCATTTCTATTCTTCTCAAACTCTTTTCGGTCAGGTAATTTTGGGGCTTCAGACCGCAGAGTTTCACCTAACTTTCCATCAATTCCTTGTCGCATCAAAGTCAAGAATGCTTGATTTTTTTGCTCTCTCGTATAAGGAGGATCATCTGATAAGTCTTGGGGTGAATGGAGCGCACTATCCCCAAAAGCTTTCATGTTCACTTCATATTGATCTCCTGTGCCGTAAGAAACGGGTGAGGTTTTCCGAGAAACTAAATCAAGTAATGCCTCATCGGACATTTTTGATATTTCAACAGCATCAATTTCTCCCTTACGAACGCGCTCCCCCAAGTTTCTTTGACCTTGTAAAACCGCATATTGAACGGTGTCAACAGAAGCCATAAGTCGTAATTCTGACCCCGTATATTCTGGATTTGGTTGCCCAAGCACAGTTATCGCCTCATCCGATGTAGGTGCTTCTACAACATCATTAAGAGCTCTGTTAAACACATCATATTTTTCTTGTATTTGTTTTTGCTTGCCGTTAAGTTGCGAGATTTTGTCTGACAAAGCAATCTTTTTGGGCCTGATTTCACTTTCTAATTTCTCCAACTCGCTTTCAATAACCTCATCAATCAACGCCCCGGCGGCCTCAATTTCTTTGGCTAAAAGCAGTTCGTCTTTCCTTGGTGGTCTATTAGTTGAGATTCCACTATTGGGATCAACTGAAATCCCTGTCTGTTCGTTGCCTTGCCTTGTTCCCGCTAACCGAAGAGCAGATATCACATCACCCTTAAACGCATCTTCTAGCATCTTTTTAGCCTGAGCAAGCTTTGGATCAATAGGTGGAGTGCCGTCATCCTTTGGTTTCTCAGTCTTCTTCTGATGGTTCTTCCAACGTTGTTGCGCGGCATAACGGCCAGCCGCAGAACGATCCCCGGAAAACGAAGCCTTAATAAGATCAACAAGCGACATTCCTTTAGTCGCATCCACTTGAATCAAATCTGACCATTCGCCAATAAACCTGTTAATCATTGATTACCTCCATCACAACACGCCTAACATCCCCATAATCATCGCTTTCTTCATAGACCTGTTTGACCCTAAAACGAGTACCTGGTCTTAATGTGATTTCTGTTTCTTGTTTAACAAAGGCAGTTTTCGGTGCCCATACTTTTGTGCCTTTTGGTATCTGAATGTCAAAGACCAAATCCATTTCAGATCCATCCCCAAAACTTCGAGCAAACTTAAAGGTGGTAGATGTTGAAATTAGACCTTTATCGGCAAAAATCGTTCCCTCTTCAATAAACTCCACTTCTGATTCATAAGCCACACCACGAAAAACTGTTGCATCTTTAGGTAACTCAACCGCAAACGCATCAAAGTTGTCCTTCAATGCTTGAGCCGCTTCCTCTGCGCTAAAGGATTCAGGAATCCAACTATCTTCATCTATTTCATGCCCTCTTAGCGTTTCGTTAATTTGCACAAAAGAACTTGTACCCCAAACACCGTAAGCTTTCCGGGCAATAGGTGAATCAACTGTTTTTTCTTTTTGGCTTGTCACAGACGAAAGCTTTTCATATTCGGCTAAAGACATGTTTTGGTAATCACGCGGTTCGTCAACCTTCGCATGACCTTGCCATCGTTGGTTTGCGGCATACCTGCCTGCCTCCGACCTAGAGGCAAAACGCCCCTTCTCAATGAAAGACCGAAACTGTGATTTCTCCAACGAATACAACACCTTCAACTGTGCAGTTGCCTTCTTACGATCCCTATGACGGCCAACAACCTTCTTATCCCGGTTACGGACAACCAACACCTGACCGCCCTCAGACCTCAAATGCCAAGGCATCAGTCCACCACATCCTCAGAAGTCAACGCATCAACCTCATCACCAACACCCACCAAAGCAATCAGATTCAACGTACAACGGCAAGAAGGATGAGCCGGGGGAGAAATCTCGCCATTCATAAAAACACTCAAAACAGGCACACGCGACCCAGCCAACTCCAAACAAATAGGACACACCTTGACCCCACGCCAACCATCAGGCCCAATAACCCATTCCTTCTCCGCTGTAGCAAGATCCAAAAACCCTTGATCAGCAGCCTGATACCAAGACAACACCTGACCAATGTTCTGTGCAGCCAAAATCTCGGTACGAGCGATATTCACCGCACGAGCGCGAATCAACTGATCTCGATACTTCAAAGCCAACTCCTGGGCTTGAATCATCGCATTCTCCAACCCGGAAGTACGAGTCAATCGAGTGACCTCTTTGTTGTAATAGTTGTTCACCGCTGTCTGCCAGCGATCATGTAAGCCGATCACACGAGAAATATCCCTAGAAGCCCGCTGAATACCACCACCACCCGTTAAAACCCTAGAAATAGCCCCACGAACAGCCTGAAGGGTATCTGCCTGAATCTGCTTAATCATCGCCCCAGCACGTTGCTCGGCCCAACGAATAGCACGAGGGTCCTTGTTGTCAAATCGCATCACCCCGGCAACCCCGGAAGGAAGTCGAGTGATAGCGGCCTGAATCTCAGCCATCACCTGCTCCTCAGTAGCGAGACTCACCTCACCAAGCGACCGACGTAAATCCTCAATTGCTTGTGCAGCAAAGGTTTCCTGAAACAAACGAAGATCATCACCACGACCCTGACTTGTCAAAGCATCACGAACACGATCAACAGTTGCGCCCATTCCACCCATCGCATTCTGGTAAAGCTGCTGCAACGCCGCAATATCAGCTTGCATAGCCGGGTCTATCGTGTCATCAAAAGCCTTAAATACTGGCTCAAAGCCGGGAACATCATCATCGCATAACTGGTGATCGTGTCGAGCTATCCGCTTCTGTACGAACGGCATGACTACTCCTCAGCGTCAGCGGTAGTTGCTCCTGTGGCTTCGGCTTCGCCGCCTTGCCCAACCTGATCAAACACATTCACTTCTGGGGCTGAGGCTGGGGCTTGTGGCGCACCCTGCTCAGGTGGCATACCCATACCTGGCTGAGGAACACCCTCTTCTTCGCTTCGTTTCGGCAAGTTAGCCAAACCGCGTAGGAAGTTATCCAACTCAAGATCAGGTTGCATAGCACCTGCGGCAGCCATCTTAGAAACAAAGTCGCCAAGAACACCAAGGTCAACATGAGTAATTTCACCCGGCTTAATCTTTGGCATACGGCTCGTATCCATACCGTTCAACTTCATCAAACGAGGAATCGCATGTTGGTTGAAAGTATCTGCAATCGAGTTAGCAATCTGTTGAATAGCCGACGTGAACAAGTCAATCTTGGAAGCACCCAAAGCAAACGAGCCAACCTTTTCATGGCCCAAAAGGATGAAGTCAGCCAAAATGATCATAGAAATACGTTGGTCATACCGGGCAATGATCGCATCAGTATTGAAGTTACGGGTTCCCCCAGAGTTCAACAAAGTCAACTTGTACTGCTCACGACCCTGCTCGTCATATGCAAGAGGGAACAAAATGCCCTCATTCTCGTTGCGCTTAATACCCCGGATCAGATCCTGCATAGCGTTACGCGCCGAAACCTCAGCTGCAGTGGCGTTAGAAGACAACAACGAAGGTGGTACATAAGCAACAGGCAAACCTGCCAAGTCACGCTCGATACCTACAGCCTCAATTTCCTCAATGGTTTTCTTAAAGAACCAAGGGCGATACGCATTACGAAGAATTGAGCGACCCTCAGGGTTGTTTCGTGGCGTAGCAGTACGGAACAACAAAGCCTTCTCAATTGGGATAGAAACTACGCCTTTGGGAACAGATGGATCTGACTGTCGCATGGCAGAAATAGAACCATTCTCATCAAACTCCCAATCCCACAAAGTTTCCTGACCGCGCAGAGGAATCTTCCTCCAGCCAACCTTGCCATCGGTATATTTGGACTTGCGGCGACTGTCCTTCTGATTAGGACCCTGACGCTTCTTATAGACAATCTCACAATAAGCAAAACCAAACGGCAAAAACGACAGAATCTGCGACAACATGGCAGGCCAAGACTCGCTCATATCTTCCATACATTCCTTGATGAAATCAGCCTGAGCTTGATCCTTGCGCTTAATTGAATCAGTTTTCTTTTCCGTAAACGGCTCAACATCCCATTCGATAGCCAAAATCAAACGCTCAATAGCGTAAAGCATTGCACCGACAACAGGATCGTTGTCCGACATTTCGCGCCATACACGCATACCCTGAACACCACGTAAGTTCGTGACGAAATCATCAATAACAAACCCTGATGTGCGTTGAAGCCCTGTCGTTCCTAGTTCCTGAAAATCGGGTTGAGCTGCCATTTTCGCCATTCTAAAGTAAAGGACTGTTTAGAATCCCTGTATAGGGTTTTAGTCTGTGTTTTCTGAGAGTGACATATCCTCAATCAGAAAAGCAACAAGCCGTAAAGCTTGCAACTCCGTAAAGCCAGACTGCACCATCGTGGTAAACATCTCATTCAAAGCAATTGATGCTTCTCTTAACGGTGATTCAGGTTGCTCAGAAAACGACATACCCCCACCATATAGGCAGGGGTATGCGCTCTCGGACAGAAACAGGGGGTTAGTTGTCTGTCAAGAGTTCCTGACAAATTGAACAGGTAATGCTTTCGGTGGCACATTTCGGACAGTAAGCCTCGTTAGAAAACTTCCACCCGGATTTCCGTTTATCTGCTTTCAGGTCACTTGAATAAGCAAACTTATCCTGATCAACACGACCACAACCATCGCATACGACAGAGAACTCTCGGATAATCATTCGTCATCATCCTCAGGTTTATCGCCACAAACAGGGTTGTTTATGTGTCGTGCCAATACTGGAATCAGACAGCCACACTTTCGGTAATCCTCACCGAGCGCAATCATTGACTTCTGCCTTGGATAACAACAGACCAAAAATCGGTGGCATCCCAATCCAAAGAAGGATTATGGAAATCTGACCGTTCTCGAATAACGTCTGTCCTCCGTAAAGGCATGATCCCTACGCTGTCCTGAGACATGAACGGTTGACCCTTAATCCAAGCACGAGCAATTGACTCGCATTCAAAAGGGCCGTAAAACCGATCTTTGCCCTGCGGCCCAACAAGCACAGCCAAACACCAGCCGAACTCGGCGTTGATTCCCATATCCGGGATCTCATCCTTAGACATTGGACACCAACCGCACTTCTGCTCGGCGAATATCTAGGATATCCAAATATGCGCCTTGCTCTAACAGCCAGCCGACAATTCTTGCCGCCTCAGCCTCGGTAGTTGGATACTCACAATCGCTTCGTTTAGCAACCGTGACAGTAAATGAATACGCATCAGTCATTGTCTTTCTCCTTGTCTTTGTGTTGAACTGTTATGTGAAAAAACCACCACCAACGGAGGTTGTCCTTCCATTTCTTTAACGGACTGAACTTACGCATCAGCCGAGCAATTTCGCTGGCTTCAAACGAAAAGCATCACCCAAACGGACAAGAGTATCTATTGAAGGCGAAAAATGACCACATTCGATACGGTTCACCGTCTTACGATCAATGCCAGCAATATCGGCCAAAGCCTGCTGACTCAACCCTTTCTTGGAGCGCAACCGAAAAATGACTTCTGCTAACGCATCACGCTGATCCTGGATTTGTTTATCTAACTTTGCTTGGGGTGATAAATACATGATTTCTCCTCATCTGATTGGTTGTTGAATTGCTCCCCATATGGCAACAAGACGGTGAACTCTGTTTGTTCACCGTCAAGTTGACGCACATGGGCAGATTTGTTGTCTGCCATATTTCTCCTTTGACTAACTGGATTTTGCGTTTATCCGACTGATCATTGCATCAGTAAAGATAAAGGTTTTCTTGGATTCCTGCTCAACTGCGAGGATCTTGTTTTTACCCCTTGAGCGAACACCTGCGAAAGCGTAGGTTTTGCCGTTGCTTTCAAACTTTGTGCCGATAGGGGCTGTAAGTTCAACTCGGTCTTCCCATCTTGCGCCATCAGCCCATGCCGTGTGACCGAAACGGTTGAAGTAGATCACATCAGGGCTTGCCAAGTTGATTCCATCCTCAGAGATCATTTGGGCTTCAGCCACGATTTTGAACTCGTAGTTGTCGCCATACTTTGAGCGTGTTTTGGTGACCTTCAGGTTGTGCTTGGCAAAAATGTCCATAATCGCCGCGTTGATTTCACGCGACACCTCGGTGCATTTGTCCTTGCTGACCATGCTTTCGGTCATTGTTGATGTTGTCATTATTTTCTCCTGTTCTGTCAAGCTCCCTGCCTGACAAGATCAGTATAGGGGCAGACTAGCCCCTCTGTCAAGTACCTGAAATGGCTAAATTACGCCTTTTGAATGTCCTGGACAGAAGGTTTCTTGCGTTTTTTCTTACGTCGAGCCGATGTGGACTCATTGCCCATAATTGTGTCCACATGGACAGCAGACGAAGTAGGGCTTCCCTTCGCTACAGCCACACGCATCCGAACAATCTCACGATTATTCATATTCACCAGTTTTATTGGCCTCAAGCGTTTCGTTAAACTCATCCCAATGAACAGACGAATTATTATCCCAATAATCCTCTAGTGCATTGCCCCTACCATCCATACTGCCTTTCAAGGCATGAGCGCGAGCCTTCGCATAGCCCTTAGGGGTCATTTCATAAGAGTAACGATCATACGGCCCACTCAAACGACTTGATTCATCCCAATAATTTGTATGCTCAAAATCAATAAAATCTCTGATCACTTGCTCCCTGAAACCGCCTGAAGGCAAATCTTCAAAAGGGATGGCTTCATCATCGTTCTGATAACGGCTATTCAAATCGGCAATGCTGTCGCCGTTGTCGTTTGTTTCGTTATCAAGAATGTCTCGACCACGATCCACGCCACCTAGAACTTGTTTTGCGTCTGCTTTGAAACCAAACTCGGCAGCATGGTTAGCATAAAAATCTTCCGTACTTGACCTTTGGTTCGTGCTTTGATAGTGAGCAGCCTCAGCATCTTGTACCTGTTTTTCTTGATCGCTAGTCAAATCAGAATATCTAGCAACTGTTCCCTGACCCTTCCAGCGCATATTCGCTGCGTAACGGCCAGCCTCACTCCGGGAAGCGAACGATGCTTTACGCATCTCCGACTTAATACGGACAACCGTGTTAGCTATCTCTTTCAACAAATCAGACATTCCGACAACATACCAACAACACCATCACCCCACTACATAACCATCCTTATTCGGCGAAGCCGAAAAAACTTTTTACAAAAAAACGGCGGGACCACAAACAAGCCCCCTCGATCACATAGACCAAACATTCCTTTGAACAATCGCAATAGGCGCAACCAACGGAACCTCACGCCTACGATCAGGCTCATACAACGCCAACAACACAGCCTCAGCCCGGTCAGGAGAAACACCACCACGCTTCCTCAACACAGCCTTAGAAACAACCTGAATACGACCAGACGAATCCGAAACAAAATCAGGCGAACCCAACTGCCCCACAACACGCCTATCAACATCCAAACAAACCACCTGAAAACCATCCGCATCAGGCTGCAACAACTGACGACCATTCCACCACATCTCAGCCCTCTGATTCTTAAACTTCCCAGGATCCAACGCACGCTCCGCAACATTCACACCAACAATCTTTGCACCATGCAAACCCTCACGACCCCACATCTCCAACAACCCCACTACACCCCAACCCAAACCAATCGCATCAACCTTCACGATAACTATGTGTGGTGACCCCCCCACTGTGGGTGGTTGCGCCGACCCCCCACCCCCTTGTCCGAACGTGTGTTCGCCTCGCAAACCCTTGTGGGGTATGGGTTGCGCGGCCTCTTTTGTGTTTTGTGTGTTTTCGATTGTGTTTTGGTCGTTTGAGCCTTGTTTTATATGGGTTTCGGGGGCGAACGTGTGTTCGTTTTTGGTTTGCCCATAATACCCCTTATGTAAAGCTAAGTTACCGTCTAGTATGTCAGGAAACCCTTTGTTTGTAAGGTTTTGTGCGTCATGTTCGGCTTGTTGGATGTGTCGAAGACATATGTTGGCTACATCTACGGCGTTTGCGTTCTCTGAACCACTACTTGAGTGAACGATTTTGACTGTCCATCCATCTGCTCTAGCGATCACGAACTCGTCACCACCATCGGCTGCTATGTCTATTCCGAGTCTTATTTGCTGTCCGGGTGCAGGGTTTTGGTTGTTTGTTGCGTCTTCTATCCAGGTTGAAGGGATTACACGGTTTCCTGTGACTTTGGGGAACTCTGCGTGGACACGCGCTTTAACGAAAGCTGAGGTTTCGCCTAGTTCGCTAATAACGTCGTTTACCCATGTTTCATCTACCAGATGGCTTGCTAGGGAGTGTGTGCCTACTGTGGCAGGGCATGTTTTGCAGTTGCCTACATCTTCCCCGGTGAAGTTCGGTGTATCAAAGGCCGATATGGGGATTGTGTTGTAGAGGGGGCTGTTGCAGGCTCTTTCAAACCAACTGTTTTCGTTGTCTGTGGGGGGGTTTCCTAGAAGTAGCAGTTTGGTGTTACCTCCTGTCATTAAGGCTTCTAAGGCTGTTCCTATGGTGTCTTGTACGCCGCCTGCTTCATCGACCACTACCAGTAGGTTCGGTGCATGGATACCTTGTAAAGCGGTTTCGTTGTATTGGGCTGGGGCGAAACCGAAAGCTGCCTGAATGCCGTCTATTTTCCATTCCACAGTGAGGGCTTCCCCATCAAGGTGATGTACTGCATGGAGTTTGCGTATATGGGACCACAAAATGTTTCGCACCTGTCGAAACGACGTTGCTGTAGTAACAACCTGGGAAGTGCCTTTAGGTTGGCTCATAACCCACCAAGCGACCATACGAGCTGCAAGATGGCTTTTCCCCGGTGCGTGACAAGCTGGGACAGCCGTTCTTTTGTTATCCCTTACAGATTCAAGGATTTCCCTTTGTTTAGACCAAATCTGTTCTCCGAGGCCGCGCTCGATAAACCCAACCGGGTCGTTCGCATACTGGGACCAAGGATTAGCGTTCAGCTGCTCCAAAACCTGTAAAACGGTTTGTTTCTCTTTGCTGGTAAGGGTTGCAAGCCAAATCTTTCGTTGAGCGGGCTTCGCATCACGAAGAAACTCGATCAGATCCTGGCTAGTTCGACCTTTAGGGCTTATCGAGGAGGTTAGCAATTCGGTTCTCCAGTTCATCGACCGAAACTTCTAATCGCACAGCACCCGAATCTGCCCCGGTGAGTTCAACACGATTCTGTTTCCCATATTTTGCTTGCTGTGTACGTTCCAGATACCATGATGCAGCTTGCCATGAGCCGTCACTAGCGGCCCTCTGAATGACCATAACCATTCTTGCCTCTGCTTCAGCCTTAGCACCAAGGACTGCCTCTCTAAACTCCTTGTATGGGGAGCGAGCCTTCTCCCCTTCACCCTTACTCATCCAAGTGTAAAAGGTTGAAACACCAACACCTGCAACGGTTGCTGAAGTCTCTGCATAGTTGCCTGCACGAACAAGATCAACAATCTTGTCTGCTTTGTCTTTAGTGAGTTTTGTTGGTCGAGCCATGATGGAACGAGATTAGACGATGAAAGGTAACCCGGCAACCACTAAAAGTGAAACATTTTTCGGCGACCCTTGACGCGCTCGGAGACGCGGTTTTGGGGTGTTTTGTGTGTGTATGTTGGGTGTATTTAGAGGGGTTTAGTTGTTGGTGGGTATGGGTTTTGTGGTGTTTGGTGTGAA
>TARA_B110000503_G_scaffold40341_1_pt1 | contig 14297 bp, 19 predicted proteins | sample TARA_B110000503 | Tara Oceans TARA_B110000503 (sample SAMEA4397472) | marine metagenome | biome: Polar Biome; feature: [SRF] surface water layer (ENVO:00010504); material: water (ENVO:00002006), including particulate matter (ENVO:01000060) such as... | depth 5 m | reverse complement strand
ACATTGCCATTGACAGCAACTGAGCGTAAACTTGCATACGGACAAGGCGTGTTTGTTATAACATCAGACAATACTACACAAGTTCAATACTCGCAAGACGGACTATACTGGCAAGCATACACTCTTACTACAACTATTACAGGCGGCTACAATGCAATAGCATTTGGTAATCCTGCTAGAGAAGGTAAGTTTGTGATACTTCCAAATGCAAGCGGCCAAGACGGCGCATATGCTAAGATTGGTGCTACTGCAAAAGGTAGAGCAAGTGTAGCAAATGAGCAGGTATTTGCTGTTAGACTCACTGAACCGGGTTCAGGATATACCTCAGCTCCAACAATTACAATTACTGATCCGGGCAACTTAACTGACGTGGAAACATCGGTTAGAATTGCAAAAGGATCTATAGCTAATCCAACGTTTGTTAATAGAGGCAGCGGCTTTAATACAGCAAGTGGAGAAATTGTTGCTGCTGGATCTAATGGATCGGCAGAATTTTTCCAAGATGGTAACTTTGTTGCTGTTAGACGATTAACAAGTCGCCCAGTAGCTGGCTCAAATATTGAGTTTGCTAGTTTGCCAGGGCAATATTTTAAATTGGTTAATAGTATATCGTTTATTGGTACAGAAGACGGATCATATACTGCATTCTTACAAATAAGTCCAAACATGTCTATTACTGATGCACCTGTAGATGGTGATCCAGTTGATTTGCGTATTAGATTTAGTCAAGTGCGTCTAACAGGACACGATTTCTTGGATGTTGGTACTGGCGGATTTACATCGACTAACTATCCTGGTATACCAAATATACTGCCAGATCAAGTTAAAGAAACTAGTGACTTTGGTGGCGGACGAGTATTCTTTACTACAACCGACCAAGATGGTAACTTTAGAGTTGGCGATTTGTTTAGTGTTGAACAGGCAACGGGTGTAGCGACATTGAATGCTGATGCATTCAATATTGCGGGTCTACAAGAACTGTCATTGGGCGAAGTTACACTAGGTGGTAACTCGGCAAGTATTAGTGAATTCTCAACAGATCCATTCTTTACTGCTAACAGTGATACAGTTGTTCCGACACAACGAGCTGTTAAAGCATATATTGAATCACAAATTGGCGGCGGCGGTGCGGCACTTAACGTTAACAGTGTAACAGCTGGTGATATTTTTGTTAACACTAATCAAATTACGACGGTGAGTGGAAGTCAGATAAATATCAAAGCTAACGTATTGTTTAGCGGAGCTGTACTTGGTATACCACAAGCAATACAATACTTTTTAAGATAATGGAGAAATAAAAATGGCAACAGGAATATTAGGCGCAGTAGAAATACTCGCTATCACAAACACTACAGTTTATACTGTACCTGCCGATACGTTTGCAGTTGTTACAATCAACGCTGTTAATACAACAACTGTTCCAAAGACAGTTAGGCTTGCGTTGGCAACAACTGGAACGCCAGGCATTGCTGAATACATTGAATACGATGTTGAGGTACTAGGCAACGGTGTTGTTGAACGTACAGGCATCGTATTAGAAGCAGGCAGAAATGTTGTAGCATATGTTAATAGTAGCGGTGTATCAGTGCAAGTTTATGGCATAGAAACATCAACAATTTAATATGCTAAATACTAGTACAGGAGATTTCAACTATGAGTAGATTTATATCAAACGGTGTTAAACCATCGCCAACTTATGTAAAGTTACCTAACGTAGAACTAGATGCAAGCGGATCAGCAGATTCTAATAAAGCATACTGGGTCGATACAGCATCAACATCGCTAACACTAGCACTTCCTGCTAGTCCAAGTATGGGCGACATTGTTAGAATTTTTGATGTAAGAAACACGTTTGACACAAATAACCTTACAGTCGATCGTAATGGAAGTCCTATAATGGGACTTTCTGAAGATTTAGTAGTGAATACAGAAGGCGCAGCATTTGAGTTAGTATATTACAATGCAACTCGAGGCTGGAGAGTCTTTACAATCTAAGGTAAAAAAGTATATATGGCAAATTACAGCAGTTTTAAAAAGATCAACAATGAAGCCATTATCAACGGTAGCATTCAAGGAGTCGACTTTGCTAATGGAGCAGTTAATAGTGGAAAGATTGCGTCTTCTAATATAGGTGCATCGGCAATCGGTGACGGCGTAGTAACATCAGATAAACTAAATTCAACTCTAGATTTGTCAACAAAGAACATGACCTATCGTTCGGTTGTTGACGGTGACATTGCTTCAAATGCTGCCATTGCTGGTACCAAGTTAGCAGCTAATGCTGCAACAGACAACTTAGGATACACCCCAGTAGCAACTGGTGGGTCAACAATGACTGGTAGATTAGGTGTGCCTGCAGGATCTGCAGGAGCTCCTGCAATTCGAGGCAGTGATCCAAACTCAGGTGTATATTTTAACAGCGGACAATTGACATTTACAATAAATGGTAGTACTGCATTAAACATCGATAACAACGGCAGAGTGACCACTCCTCAAAAGCCTGCGTTTTCAGCAGTAGGAACAACTGGATGGTTTTATGCTGGATCATATGGCGGCACTGGTGATAGAGAATTAAACAGTATTATGGGATGGAATCTTGCACATCAATATGGCGGATCTAACTTTAATACAGGTAACGGACGATTTACAGCTCCTATAGCAGGATGGTATAAGTTCGACACTATGTGGTATTTTATAAACGATAACAATAGTACTCCTAGTTATGTACATACTTTCTTTAGAAAGAATGGCGGTGTTGGCACAACTGTTGGTGGCAGAACTCCGTATAACATGAACATGCATGGTAATAACAACAACTATGACGACGGTGCAAGCTATAGCAGTATCCAATATTTAAATTCAGGACAATATGTAAGTTTATGTATAAGATGGCATTCTAATAATAGTCGTCACCACAGTGGTCACCAGATATTTAGCGGACATTTAATAGGATAACAGATGGCAACTTATAACAGTTTTAAAAGAATTGACTCTGAATCAATTGTAGATAATAGTTTATCTACAGCTGATATTGGCGCAGGCCAAATTACTAGTCAAAAATTTGCACCAGGCGCCATTACTGATATTAAAATTTTAAACGGAGCAGTGACTACAGGCAAATTAGATCCCACATTAGATATTTCAACTAAAACTGTAATATATAGACCTATTTTAAATGCTGATATTAACAACGGCGTAATTGCAGGGTCTAAACTAGCAAGTGGAGCAGCAACGGCTAACTTAGGATATACTCCTGTAAATGTTGCAGGTGACGTAATGTCTGGAGCTCTTATTGTTCAAAACGGTTCAATTATTGGAGGTGATGACGCTGACTCAGGATTTAAAGTTACAGCAGATGATATCCAGCTATCACTAAACGGTGGCACAAAATTACAATTTAATTCGAGCGGTCATTCAGTAGAAGCTGATAGACCAGCTTGGCAAGCAAGTGGTAACGGCGGCTGGTATTATGCTAACTCTTACGGCGGCACAGGCGGCTGGCGCGAACTTACCATGCCATGGAACTATCAAACCAATGGCGGAATTACAACTAGTGGTGGCGGCAGTTGTCGTGTAACTGTACCAATTGCCGGTTATTATTATATGTATTTGCAGAGTTATTGGTATAATGATGCTAACAACACCAACGGATACACACACTGGAACATTGGCAAAAATGGCGGCACAGGGCAGCTAAATACTGGCAGATCTCCGCATACTATGTTTGCACACGGCGTGCCAAACAATCACGCTCCGGGTGTTATGACAGGGATGTTATTGTACATGAATGCAGGACAGTTTATATCGCCGCAGCCTTACTTCGGCGGCAATCAAGGCAGACACCACGGTGACCATTCATTGTGGTGCGGATATTTAGTAGGATAAATTATGGCAAATTACAAAGGTTTTAAAAGAATTGACGCAATTGCTGTAATAGACGGTCAGCTACTTACAAATGAAATTGCAGATGGGACTATCCCTACAGCGGCAATTGCAGACGGCGGCGTAGATACACTTAATTTTGCAGACGGGGCAGTAAGTGCAGCAAAATTAGACAACACTGTAGATCTTTCAACTAAAAATATAACATATAGATCATTCCTAGCAGGAGATATTTCTCCAAGTGCTGGAATAGCAGGATCTAAACTAGCAAGCGGCGCAATATCAACTAATTTAGGATCAACACCTCTTAACAAAGCCGGCGGCACAATGACAGGTCAGTTGCGTACTGCTGCTGGTAGTGCTGCGGCACCGTCTATTTATTACAGCGCACAGACCAATACAGGAATTAACTTTAACGGCACTAGTACAGAATTAGTTGTTGCAGGAACACCCGGATTAACAGTTAATCAAGGCGGCCAAATCACAAGACCAAACACTCCGATGTTTCATGCTGCTGGCACAAGCGGTTGGTTGTATGCTAACTCTTACGGCGGCACAGGCTGGCGAGGATTAGACGCAAACTTTGGCTGGGCAGCTCAGCAAAAAGGCGGCAGCAATTTTAACACTGGTGACGGACGATTTACAGCTCCTGTAACAGGATTTTATCAATTCATGTTTGAAACCTATTGTCGAAACGATGCTAACAATACCAGCGGCTACATTCATATGAGCATAGGCATTAACGGTGGCCCAGCTATGGTAGGCGGAAGAACCCCGCACGGAATATTTGGACACAGTACTGGTCAAAACTTTTATCCGCACGGTGTTCGAATAGATTTACAAACCTATATGAATGCGGGACAATACGCACAAGTTTGGGTGTTTTGGGCCAATAATCAAACTAGATTCCACGGCGCCCATAGCTTCTTTAATGGCTACCTTGTTGCTTAACTAAATACATACGGAGATAAAAAAAATGAGAAGCATAACTTTTGAAATTACTGATAACGAAAACAAAGCACTATTGCATAATTGTGCAAATCCACAGGATTGGATTGAAAATGCCGTAGGACATTTAATTAATCGTGCAAAAGATACATTGGTTGAAAAAGAAATTGAACGCCAACTTAATGATCCTAGTGTAAGTACCATTACTAATGATAGAGATACATTAGTTAGAAATTACAACGGTCCCCTACTAGGCAATCCAAACGGATAATTTAAACTATAACGGAGAACACAAATGGCAGTAACATATACAACACAAATTAGCGACGTTGACTACAAAGTATTATGCTATGTAGCAAAAGATCCTAGTCAGTACGTTGATGATAATGTAACAGAATTTATTATGCAGATGAAAGAACAGTTAGTAAAGCAATTAATTAAAGACGAACTAGCTAAACCGGGCATAAGAGAAATTCCAGCAGACAGGGAACAACTAATAGCTACGGCTAATATTAAAACTGCAACGCAAATAACGGAAGAAGGCACAGCGCGAATGGTAGCTATGGTAGCAAATCCTGATGCGCCAGAATTTAATTTGGGACCAGCAGCTACGTTACCAGACTGATTAATAAAGTTATATCAAAAAAAAAGCTGCAATTTGCAGCTTTTTTTATACCTTATTAATCTTTACCGTTGTAGATATTTTCCTTTAAATACTGATAATGACTAGGCGCATCATTGGCAAGCTCTTGAATGTATGCCTTTTTCTGATCCCAATAGTCTTGTAATTGTTTAGTATAAATTTCTGGAGCCTTACCCTGTCTTGACAGCACTAAATTATTTAAAATTGTTAGCTGAGTTGTGTTTGCAGGAATAGTTCTATTTCCTACAAAAATATCAGGCACTCCGCTAGTTTCTATTCCGCCGCCTAGGTTATGAGATTGCAATAGAGCTTGTGCCATTGCAGCAGGCAAACTTTCTAGTACTTCAGTATATTTAGGATCTTCCATTCTAGGATCCATATGAATATATTCACCATTTGCCTTCCAATATTCTGTATCACGGCGTGCCGATAGCGTAAAGTGATATGTAACAAAGTCTCTAAAACCATTCATGATTCCTCTAATAACATAGTTAAAATGATCAACGTGTATTTTATTAACTTGCTCGTAGTGTAACGTTTCGCATAATCTTAATAGAATTTCTTGTACGCTTAACAACCCTGTAGACTCTAACGGCTCAATAAATCCGTAACTTAGACCAACACCTACTACATTCTTTTCCCAACATTTTTTATGTATGCCGTTTTTGATGTTTATTAATTTATATTCCTTAATTTCATCTGTACGATTCTCTTTAGGTATTGTCATTCTATCACTGTTTAAGTATGCTTTATACTCTTCCAATGCTTCTTCTTCAGTAACATACTTTGAGTCAAACACATACCCGCTACCAATGCGGTTATACAACGGAATGTTCCAAATCCATCCATGATTATAACCAGTACAGTCTGTAACATTTTCCATCTCAACATCTTTGTCAGTATACGGTACATGACAAGTCCATGCTTTACTATTAGGAAGCCAATCACGATAAGACTCGAATGGCATACCCATTCCTTCGTTAGAGCCAAGTAACAACGATCTAAATCCAGTACAATCAATAAACAAGTCTGCAGTCAATGAATCTCCGTTATCTAGAACAATACTATCAACATACCCTTCAACATCTTTAATAATTTTTTCAATTTTGCCTTTTATGTGTACTACACCATTAGGCTCTGCAATCTTAGTTCTTAAGACTTGGCCAAAGGCTGCTGCATCTACATGATAGGCTACGTCAGTATTAAAACTAAATCCAGGTAGTTGACCGTCTTCATTATTGTATATTTTACTATCGTAAATAAAAGGCATACAACTGTAAAATGACTCATAAAAATCATTAGTAGGAGTATCGGGATTTAGTGCTTTCTTTACAAACCAATCAGTTATACCCATATTGGTATTTTGTGTATCTTTAACACCAAACGGGTAGTAATATGCATCATCTTTTTTATAAAAGTCGCTAAATTTAATACCTAATTTATATGTAGCTTGGCATTCTTCCATCCAGTCTGTATCTTTTAACTCTAACAAGTTTAAAAAACTATTAATAGTTCCTAGTGTTGATTCGCCTACTCCGACAATTGGTATTTCGGGCGATTCTACTAGTGCAATTTCTAGATTAGGAAATTGCTTTGATAATACAGCAGCAGTCATCCAACCTGATGACCCTCCTCCGCAGATTATAATTCGTTCAATGGGTTTTCTCATGGATTAATCCTTTTTTCTCTTCGTTAATAGTGAGCCAGTTAAATGCTACTGTTACTCGTTTGTCATTCGTAGTATTTACTCCAACTCGGTGATCTAACCATCCAGGAAAGAGTATAAGCATTCCTGGACTAGGCGTAAAATGTTCTTGTTCTCGTACATTAAGACCAGCTGGAAAAAGTCCTTTTTGACTAAATGGTACTGGATTTTTAATCATCAAATCGCCGTCTTTACTGGTTGTTTGATAGTAATATACTCCACTAATATAACTATCAGTATGCGCATGCCATTCTTGACTTTGATTCTTTTTTGTTACATTCAACCAACTATGTGCTAAAAATACTTCTTTACAAAGTGAGGGAGTAACTTGGTTTATATATTGATAAACATGCTTAGTAATATATGATTCTAAATTTAATAATTTATAATCTTTTATGGTATTCCATCTATGATTAATATTAGTTGTTATGTCTTCTTCCCAGCCTATTGGCTTGCTAAAATTATCCCCTTCAAAAATTTTAGGAATTGTATTTTTTATTTCTTGTTGTACTAAAAATACTTCTTCAAACTTTGGAGTATGTACATAGATAGGAGTTGGAAACAAATTAGTAATCATTTTGAATTCTTATCAATTTGTTTTTTATTTTTATAATAATTTCCTGCATAAGCAAAATGATATGTTTCAAGTTTCATATACTCTATGCCATCTATAACATGTAAATGTAGTTTTATATTTTGATCAGATACCGGTAAGCAATGTACTAACGGATCTCCGGCAGTGATACTAAAATTATTAGGAAAACTATTTTTATTAATAACCATATTAATATTAGTAGTTGCTTGATACTTGTAATTTACAATTCCGTTAGGAACAAACATTTGATGGTTGTGCTTATGCCAGAAAGCATTAGTAAACAGAAAGTTAACTCCTGTTTTTTCCTTTATCCGCCAAGGAGATATTAGTTTAAAATGTGCATAACCATCTAGTGCAGTTCCCCACTGAGCAGGATGATGTACATCTGCTGATTCGTCAGGTTTAACTATTGGATATCCTTTATCTAATTGTATATGAAAATCTCTCCAACTTGGAATAAGAAATCCTGATCTAAAATAATCAGCTACTCCAGGGCAAGTTTTCATGGTCCCTCGATCAATATTTTCATACTTTGTTGTAGGTTTTAAATTTTTCCACCAGCTGGGCAATTCTTCAGCAGCAGGTATCAATGGAAACAATTTATCTAAATTGGGGATTACAGTAAAGCAATCTAAATGTATAGTTGATCGTCTTTTAAATATATTAAACATATAATAATTACCTAAATTTCTTTTTAGAGTGAAACATTTTTGAATATGTGCCGTGCCACATTTTTTTTAACATAAACTTGTATCTATTTTTTTGAGTGTAATTGTTGTATTCTACTTCGTGATTCCAGTCATCTCTCTTAAACGGATATACTATCATTAGCGGATCACCTGGATTGATTACAAAAGATTTAGCTTTCGCTAATCCTACAAAATTTACTGCATCGTCGTGTCCGTCTGTATCAACAATACTAGGAAAAAGTTGAAAGTTATTATTTAAAAAATAATGCGGTTGATAATACATACAACTATATCCTGGAGGGGTAATAACTTTCCAAACATTTGCTAATTTAAAATAATGATTTTTAACACCATCCATGTGTACAGGACACTGCTGATAAGGGTGTTGGGATACAATGCCTTCAACGGCTGTTATAGTTTTGCATTCGACAATCCCTAAATCATCTACATCAAGTCGTATTTTTATTTGATAAGGAGATCTAATAATATAACCGGATGTTAGATAATCTAACACAGGAACGCATCGTTTAATTGATGGAACGCCATCTTTTTCAATATAACCTGTCATAAATTCTAATTCGTTAGGTACTTCTTTATACCATTCTGGAATCATTTTATTAGCAGGGATAGGAGGATAAAATTTTGCTGCGCCCTCATCATACGATACAAATTTAATAAGATTAGATGACATTACTTGTACCTCTTTTTAGAATGAAAGACTGATTCATATGCGCCGTGTATATAATGAAATAATTTTGATCTTAAGTTATCTTCCTTTATACTCATATTCCACTCTTCGCGTTTAAAAGGTATAACTTGCAATATCCTAGCCCCAGGCGGTATAACAATTTTTGGTTTGTTTACGTATCCTACTGCTGAAATCACATAATCATACTTATCTGTGTCAATGACCGCAGGCATTATAGTATAATCTTCGGTAAAGTCGTAAAACGGTTGCATTACTAAGCAACTGTAACCGGGCGGAGTAACAATTTTATAGTCAGTTTCAATTTTAAAGTAGGCCTTTGAAGCACGACTTTTTGCTGGCAACGCAGTTCCGGCAAAAACTGATGGACTAATGCGCCGTCTTTCGGGTCGAGGATTCATAGACTCGATTTCTAAACCTTTAGTAAATCCTAGCATTTTTTCTTCTAGACTATATTCCCAAGCGTTATATATGATATATCCGCTGTTTATGTAATCCATAACAGGCATACAATGTTTAACTGTATAGTCGCTTTTAGTAGTATCAGTTGTATCTAGCCATTTAGGATAATCATTTATTATCGGCTGCGGTGGAAACATATTAATTATTGTTGGATCGTCGCTAATAAAATTTATATTCATATTTTTGCTCTTATATTTCCAGAGATAGAAATTCTAACATCATTTACATGATGCGGGTATACTTGGTGATGCATAGCTGCTGGAAACACTACAATTTTTCCTTCCCAACTACTATCATGCGCAAGCTGCATGGTTTTAATTTTCCCTAACACATCAGTATATACAAACTCAAATTGCCCGTGACGTACATTTCCATTGGCTGATGATAGTCCGTATTGTCCAACTTTAATTTCGGTTGGTAATTTAATCCAAATAACAAAACTAAATAATCCAGAGTGTTGATGTAGAGGAACATACTCTCCCGGGTGTTGATAATTAATCCAGGTGCGTTCAACTATTAATTCGGGAGTTGGTTCGCCAGGCTCATATCCTTTAGTATAATAATAAAGAGTGTCTAAGTATTCGGGATTTTCGTCACCTAACTTTTTACATTTCTTTAGTACTTCTTGATACACTGCTTCTTTACATTTATTAATTTCTTTAAAATATACCTCTTTAGGCAAATCTTGACCAAACATACTTAACAAATCACCATTACGAGTTGTTAAATTTTCATTGATGGACTCTAGTCCTTCTAGCGCTTCTTTCTTTAGCATCTGGAATATAAAGGGATTAAATTCATCGATCAATATTCCAGTTGTTGGCATCACGGCATTCATTTAGTATTCCTTAGATATTGCATATACTTGTTATACGGCATGGTATTTTTGTATTCGTTGCCTACGTTGTTGCAATAGTTTGATAGTTCATTATACTGCAAATTGTTAAGATTGTCAATACTTTTTTACTTATTTTTCCGGCAGTTCCGCCGCCTACAATAACAATCTTCATTAATATCCGTCCTCGTCGTTAATACGCATCATTACATTAACTGCATTAGTAACTCGTATCTCTCCGCCGGTATAGACAGGTGCAGTATGATCCAGCCAGCTAGGAAAAAATAAAATATCGCCTTCTTCCACATCAACCTGTACTCTCTGATTAAGATAGCAACTAGGCAAATAATCCATATTTTTAGTAGGCATAGTTGATCTAATAAGTTTGTAGTTTGGATCTAAAAACACAGTGCTATTTGAATTGTCAGAAATGTAATGTACAAAACTGTAATTAATGTTTGAAGCTCCACCGACGTGGTCATGCACCCATTCAGCCGTATTATTTTTAGTTATATTAAACCAGCCTTTTAATCTTACATCCCATCCTTGAGAAAGATTCCAGCCGATCGTTGTAAGTATATTATTTACATCTACTCTGTACTTTTCTAAAATATAAGGCCAATGTAGCATAACACCTGTGCCTGGTAAGTAATCTGTAAAAATATCTTGCATTCCCATCTGTTTTAAATTAGTATCATATTTTGATATTGCATGTTTTGTCATATATGCCTTTATATCATCATGATAGCTACATTTAACTTTATATATAGGTACAGAAAATAAATCAATTTTTTCTATTGTCATGTGTCACTTCTTTGTAATATTGAGGCTTGAGTAATTCTCCAATTATCATAATATATATTATTGTCTTTAATATAAGCGCCGTGCAATTGATTGCCGTTAAAAATAACGCATCTATTTGGTTTTGCCGGTATAGTTTCTAATAATTTATATTTTGAAATATCTACAATTAAATTAACTTCTTCAGTATTAGTGACATCAATGTTTTCATATAAGTTAGTTCCGCTACCTTCGCAAAAGTTGTCAAGATATATCAATACATTAATCTTATTATCATCATAATGCGGATGATGTTGCTTATGTGCAGGTACATCTTTTTTATTATGTTTAAACACATTAAACGATAAACTTTGTTCGATTGTGACATTTTCATTGTGTAACATTGAGCTTACTAGCGACTTAATTGGGTGAAGCCGGGCATTAGACTTTTTTGTGTCCGGAAATGAATTCGAAAACATTGGCCGACAATCAAAATAATCTTTAAAATTCCTAGTCCATTGACTCATTTTCCAAGATTCGACTGTCATATTAGCAAATATTGCTTGTATGTCTGTAAAATTTTTATAAAAATCATCTATACATACATATTCAGGATAATACGATACAGACGAGTTGGGATTAAGTTCAAATAAATCTTCAACTATAAATGGTGTAATCATTTATCACTCCATGTGGATGTTATGCCGACTTGTGAGGGCAATGGTACAAACGCTGCCTGGTCTATAAAGAATACTAAAGAAGTTCGATCTTCTCCTGACTTTAAATAATAATTAGTGGGACAATGCCACATATTAGAATCGTATGCAACTAGTCTATTGAATACATTTCCAACTTTAATAGTTTCTGTAAAATTAGAATGATTCTGTTTTAAGTCTTCTAAATATTCTTTAGATACTTGCTTTGTTAAATTTAACTGTTGGCGAGAAGTAAAATCACTTGTAATAAATTCATCAGCAGATGTTTTTAAAAATATAGAAGTTCCCGTATCTATGCTAAGTTCAGACTTGTTAAGATATACTACACCTGCAAATGCAATGCCGTCAGCATGAATCCATCCAGCATTAGCAGCTGGATCATCATACACGTCATTTTTGTGAAATCGAATATCTAACTGAAACTGAGTTAGACCATAAAAGACCTCGTCAGCAAGACGCTTTGCAAAATACTTACTAAACTCTACTAATCGAAAATTATTTGATTGTAACAAATTAACCGACCGTCGCCCAGGATATTCTGTACCGTTTGTGTATTCTACAAGATTGCTCAACTCGACTACTTTATCGGGATTGGCAAAAAAATTATCGTGAGTTTGAACTGTATCTTTATATAACGACATATACATACTTATTTGCCAATCTTGGGTTTGAAACAAAAACTGAACATATAAGTATGTGTATGCATAATTTATCAATTCCAGTACAACCTATGACTATGTGGCCAACTTATATGTTTGTTACAAAATATAGAGATTGGCCGTTTGACAAAAAAGAAATACTATCAGCAGTGGATGCTGAAGTAAGCAAGCAAACTACGGACATTGAAAGCAAAGTTGCTGAGAATGTTAAAACTCCTGGTCTAAAAGAAGGAGACTTTGACTTTTTAAAAAAACAAGATACTTATCCAGTACTAGCAAAATTAGAATCGTTCTTTAAAGAAGCAGTAAAAGATGTAGTAACAAATGGAATACCTAAAGCAGATCCAAAATTTATTTTAAATATTGATGTTGAAACTACTATTACTGATTGCTGGTATCATAAAACAAATAACGGCGGTGCCCACGGAGTACATGCACATCCGGGGAGTAGTTGGTCTGGAATATTTTATGTCAACACTACAGATTGCGATGTTGCAACACACAATGGCATAAACAGATTTCATAATGTTGCAAGTGTAACATCTGTTGGAGATGTCGGAAGTATGTGGTGGTCTGGATTTAGCAGTGTTGAAATTGCTCCCTTAGAAGGACATTTAGTACTATTTCCAGGATGGATGTATCATGAGGCAACTGCATTTACTGGTTCTAAAGATAGGGTTGTTATTAGTTTTAATAGCGTAACTAATAAGATTGGGGGTTAAAATGTTTGGATGGAATATTACACATAAGAGTATAGACTATACCCCAATCACAATTATTAAGAACGCTATTAATAAGAAAAAATGCAAAGAAATTAGCGAACAAATACTTGAGTTTAAAAAATCAGAAGAAGCTAACGAGCATGCAGAGTTTAATCGTGATAGCAATCAGGGATGCTGGAGAGGTTTTCCAAATTTGGCACCGCCTAATAGTCCTGGACTTTCTGAAGAAAATAAAGAACTAATTTTCAATACAATTATGCAGTCTTCTGTGTTGTACCGAGATAATTTACCAATTGCAGACGGATTAAAAAGTCCTGCTTGGAATTCTGGAATGTACGATGTTACTAGATTACAGCAACATGCTTGGTTTAATGTTAATGAACCAAATGCATCCAATCAAATACATAACCACACCGGATCATTTTTTAGTGGAGTACTTTATTTTCGTGCTACAGGTACAGGTAAAATACGATTTTATCCAAACAACCATTTAATAGGTTATAGTCATCCATTATGGCCTTACAAAGGTGTATATTTACATTATCCCGAAGACGGTGATTTGATATTATTCCCTGCACATTTACTGCATGAGGTTGAGCCTAATCCATCAAACGAGTTACGTATTAATACAGCATTTAATATAAGCGTGCCAATAGCAAACCCTGCGTAAATACGATAAATATACTTGACAAGGATTTAAAATGACATCACAAGCACCTGTAGTAGAACGCATTAGAATCATCCCTAGACCGCAAGACTTTCTAACACGGAATGTAGGATCTAGCGGACAGATATACTTTAATAAAGATACTGGTAGTCTTCGAGTATACAACGGAATTACTACAGGCGGGTTTGAAATTGCTCGTGCTGACTTAAACAATATTTCTAATAGTGATTTTTCAGCAAAGGCTACAGCAGCTGGCATCAGTGGCGCAACACCTAACTGGGCAGATAT
>TARA_B110000503_G_scaffold3357_3_pt1 | contig 14323 bp, 9 predicted proteins | sample TARA_B110000503 | Tara Oceans TARA_B110000503 (sample SAMEA4397472) | marine metagenome | biome: Polar Biome; feature: [SRF] surface water layer (ENVO:00010504); material: water (ENVO:00002006), including particulate matter (ENVO:01000060) such as... | depth 5 m | reverse complement strand
TAAAGTCGTTAAAGTCGTTAAAGTCGTTAAAGTCGTTAAAGTCGGCCAAATAACCGTACTTGTACTTGAAAACCGTTACGTTGGGCTAGATGAACGCTAGTGATGTCCTTGAGCCCTGCGTCCGCTGCCCACTGCGCCAGCTCCTTGGGGTCAAACCCAAGCCACAAATCGCCGCAATTCTCCCGTGCCCAGCCTTGATCGTGATTGCACAGCTCGGTAATGAGGACTACACCGCCAGGTGCGAGGCACGAAGCTACGTCGCGAAGAACTTCACCCGGTGCTGGCGTGTGGTGCAACACCATATTAATGATCGCGCAGTCGACCTGCAGATTAACCAATATAGGGCTACGGGTGTCATCGAGAATAAAGTCTATGTTCTGTAATCCGGCCGAAGCGGACCTGCTTCGTGCCTGTTCCAGCATGCTTGGGGCATTGTCCAGCGCTACTACGCGCTCAAACAAGGGTGCGAGCTCGAGCAGGAAGGAGCCATCCCCAGGCCCGACTTCCAGCGCCGTGCGACGATGCTTTAGGGGGGCGTCTTTAAGTACCTGGACGGCAATATCAGCATATTGCTCATAGCTGGCGATCAAATCCTGCTGTTGGTGAAATTTGTGCGCATTGAGCTGAAAAAAGGTGCTGGAGTTTTCCTCGCGCTGCCGGTGCATAGCCAAAAGCCTTTCCTGAACATCTAGCGGCAGATCAATCTTATCCACCGCATCGAAAATGCTGTGTTGTAGCGCTTCCAGATCGGGGTGCTGCCCCATTTCGCTGCGGCGGTAAAAGATAGAGTTGGCCTCGCGTCGCGCCGCCACTAGGCCGGCACTGGAAAGAACCTTCAAGTGGTGGCTGAGGGCGGGCTGACGAATGTCGAAGATAGAGCACAGCTCGGAGACTCCGAACGAATCTTTGCGTAGCACCCTGAGCACTAGCAGGCGCAAAGAATCGGCACTGGCTTTGCACAGGCGGGTAAGCGTGGCTAGTTGCAGAGCTGACGGCGGCAGGTCCGGCTGTGATGTCACCAGTTTGGCGATGTTTGAAGAAGTCATTATTGGAGTCTAGCAGGCCAGCAAAACTATATCAAAATATTTTGATATAGTTTTTAGTGCTTCTCACGGCAAGGAAATTGCGGTTATGAGCCAAATATCTACCTATTTGTTTGCCGTTCTCGCCCGCTTACGCGAAAATAGCGCCCCGTTTAGAACCTATTCACCTCTCCGGAGAACCTGATGTCGTCCCCCCGCATAGAACTTGCCAATGCCATTCGCGCTCTTAGTATGGACGCGGTCCAGAAGGCGAAAAGTGGCCACCCCGGCGCCCCCATGGGCATGGCGGATATCGCCGAGGTACTGTGGAATGACTTTTTACGGCACAATCCGTCAAACCCCGCCTGGCCTGGCCGCGACCGCTTTGTGCTGTCCAATGGCCACGGTTCGATGTTGCTCTACTCGCTTTTGCACCTCTGCGGCTATGAACTACCCATTTCCGAGATACAGAATTTTCGCCAAATGCACAGTAAGACGCCTGGGCACCCGGAATATGGCTACACCCCAGGTGTGGAGACTACGACGGGCCCGCTGGGCCAGGGCCTGGCGAACGCAGTAGGTATGGCCTTGGCGGAAAAAGTCTTGGCAGCCCAGTTTAATCAACCAGGACATACCGTGGTTGATCACCATACCTATGTGTTTTTGGGCGATGGTTGCCTGATGGAGGGGATTTCCCATGAAGCCAGTTCCTTGGCTGGAACGCTGGGCCTGGGCAAACTGATCGCCTTTTATGATGACAACGGTATTTCCATTGATGGCGAGGTACAGGGTTGGTTTACTGATGACACGCCTGCCCGTTTTGGAGCCTATGGTTGGCACGTCGTCGCGGGGGTCGATGGGCATAATGCCTCTGAAATTCGGTCAGCGATCGAGGCGGCTCGCGCTCAGAATGACAAGCCGACGCTGATTTGCTGCAAGACCATTATCGGCAAGGGCTCACCCAACAAGCAGGGAACAGAGTCTGCTCATGGTTCGGCATTGGGTGAGGATGAAGTGGCTGCGACACGTCAGGTTCTGGGATGGAAATATCGACCTTTCGAGATTCCCGCCGATATTTATGCCGGCTGGGATGCACACGAATCGGGCGCTGCCCATGAACAAGAATGGGAAGAGACGATGGCGGCTTATGCCGTTGCACATCCTGAGCTGGCGATAGAACTGCGCCGCCGGCTCGCGGGAGAGTTGCCCCAGGACTTTTCGCAGCAGGCCACAGCGTATATTGCACAATGTCAGAAGGAAGGCGCGACTATCGCCTCGCGCAAGGCCTCCCAGAACTGCCTGAATGCCTACGGTCCGCTGTTGCCAGAGCTCCTCGGCGGCTCTGCAGATCTGGCCGCATCCAATCTGACCCTGTGGAGTGGATCGAAGGGTGTAAGCGCGCAGGATGCCAGCGGCAACTATATTTACTATGGCGTACGGGAGTTTGCCATGGCAGCGATCATGAATGGCATTACTCTGCATGGCGGCTTCATTAACTACGGCGCCACCTTCTTAATCTTTATGGAGTATGCCCGCAATGCGGTGCGCATGGCGGCGTTGATGAAACAGCAATCCATCTTTGTTTTTACCCATGACTCTATTGGTCTTGGAGAAGATGGCCCGACACACCAACCTGTTGAACAGTTAACCGCGCTGCGTGCCACACCCAATATGCAAACCTGGCGTCCTTGTGATGCGGTGGAATCTGCGGTGGCGTGGAAGACAGCGATTGAGCGTCGCGATGGCCCTTGCGCACTGGTTTTTTCTCGTCAGGCACTGCCCCACCAGCTGCGGGATGACGGACAGGTCGCAGATATCAGTCGCGGTGCCTATGTGCTCAAGGATTGCTCTGGCTCACCCGATGCCATTCTGATTGCCACTGGCTCGGAAGTTCAACTGGCGGTAGCGGCAGCCGAAGAACTGGCATCGAAGGGCAAGCAGGTTCGTGTGGTATCCATGCCTTGTGCCGAACTGTTCGAGCAGCAAGATACGGGTTATCGAGAGTCTGTGCTGCCGAGCGACATATTGGCTCGGGTGGCGATTGAAGCGCTGCATGCAGACTACTGGTACAAGTATGTTGGCCTGGATGGACGCGTAGTGGGCATGACGACTTTCGGCGAGTCAGCCCCGGCCGATGAACTGATGCGGCACTTTGGATTCACGACGGACAATGTGGTCGCCGTTGTCGAAGATATCCTCCTCTAGGGCTGACCCGATGTTGCGTCTCGCTATCAATGGTTACGGCAGAATCGGCCGCAGCATCCTGCGCTCCCTCTACGAGAGTCCGCTCAGGCATGAACTGAGTATTGTCGCCATCAACGAATTGGCTGATGCAGGGACGATTTTGCATCTCACTCGTTATGACTCAACGCACGGGCGCTTCCCGAAGTCTCTTGAGGGAGACGCCAATCAATTGTGGGTGGACGGGGATGCGATCACTCTGCTGAATCACTCTGAGATAGATGACCTTCCTTGGGGAAAGTTGGGGGTGGATGTTGTGCTGGAATGCACAGGGGCATTCACTGACCGAGCTACGGCTGAAAAACACCTGCATCAGGGCGCGGGAAAAGTACTGTTTTCTCAGCCAGCGCAGTCCGACGTGGACAAGACGGTCGTCTATGGCGTCAATCACGACGAATTGCGCGCAGAGCATCGTATCGTTTCGAACGCATCCTGTTCCACCAATGGTATTCTACCTTTGATCAAGGCCCTCGACGATGCCGTCGGCATTGAGAACGGCACCATCACTACCATTCATTCTGCGATGAACGACCAGCCCGTACTTGACGCCTACCACCACACGGACTTGCGTAAAACACGGGCGGCTGCCCAGTCTATTATTCCGGTGGATACGGAGCTGGCACGGGGCATTGAGCGTTTGCTGCCTGACATGGTGGGGCGCTTTAGCGCGCAGGCACTGAGGGTGCCTACACTCAATGTGTCGGCTCTGGATCTGACTGTGCAAACACGCCGGGACACGGATGTGATCGAAATCAATCAAATTCTGCGTGACGCCGCATTGTCTGATTTTAGCGGCGTCCTTGGCTATACTGAGGAGCTTCTGGCGTCCTGCGATTTTAATCACGATTCAAGATCCAGTATTGTGGACGCTAGTCAGACTCGGATTAGTGGGAAACGCTTGGTAAAAGTATTGACCTGGTTTGACAACGAATGGGGTTACGCCAATCGCATGCTGGACGTGGCAAAATTTTGGGGTGGGTTATAGAGATTCACAAGATGTTGCGATGCGCGTGTAAGTGGGCACGCGATGGCAGAGGCTAGCGGTATGACATTGAACGTTGATCTAATGCAGGATCAGGAATTGCGCGGCAAGCGCGTGTTAATTCGTGAAGATCTTAACGTACCCATCGAAAATGGCACCGTGACCAGCGATGCTCGCATCCGTGCAGCACTGCCGACGATTGAGATGGCGCTGGCGGCAGGTGCTAGGGTGATCCTGATGTCGCATCTGGGCCGTCCAGCGGAAGGCGAGTACGAGAAGCAATTTTCATTGGCACCGGTCGCGCAGCATTTATCAGTCTTACTGGGAACGTCAGTCGCCTTAGTGGAACATTGGCGCGAGGGTGTGAATCTGGCCGATGGAGAGGTGGTGCTGCTGGAAAATGTGCGCTTTAATTCCGGCGAAAATGCCAATGATGAAGGGCTGTCGCGAGCCTATGCGGCGCTGTGCGATATTTTTGTTATGGACGCTTTTGGCACCGCGCACCGTGCACAGGCGTCTACTCACGGCGTTGCGAGCTACGCCCCTGTCGCATGCGCTGGCCCCTTACTTGAAAGGGAATTGCGCGCATTGAAGCAGGCGCTCACCAACCCTGTGCGCCCCTTAGTGGCCATCGTCGGAGGCTCGAAAGTGTCAACCAAGCTGCAGGTGCTGGAGTCGCTATCTGGTGAGGTGGATCAACTGGTCTTGGGCGGCGGTATTGCGAATACCTTTTTGGCAGCCAGCGGCAGCCCAGTAGGAAAATCTCTGTGTGAACATGAGCTGGTTCCTATAGCGCAAGCCCTGATGCACAAAACCAATATTCCACTACCCGTTGATGTGGTGACGGGCAAAGCGTTCTCCGAGGATGCTATGGCGTGTTTAAAACCTGCCGATGAAGTGGCGGAAGATGATATGATTTTTGACATCGGGCCTGAGTCAGCGAAGCAGATAGTGAAAATTCTTGAAAGCGCCGGCACGATTCTTTGGAACGGTCCCGTGGGTGTATTTGAGTTCGATCAGTTTGCCGAGGGGACCAAAACCTTGTCTCAGGCTATTGCAGACAGCCCCGCGTTTTCACTGGCAGGGGGTGGTGATACTCTGGCAGCCATCGAGAAATATAATATCGAGGATAAGATTTCTTATATCTCTACGGGCGGAGGTGCCTTTCTGGAGTTTGTCGAAGGCAAGACTCTGCCTGCGGTCGAGATACTTGAACAACGCGCCGGTCAAAAATCAAAATAGAATCGGCTCTCACTTAACGTTAAAGGCTAAAGGATTATTTACATGGCATTAATCAGTTTGCGTCAATTGTTGGATCATGCTGCCGAACACGACTACGGTGTGCCGGCATTTAATGTCAATAACCTAGAGCAGACCCGCGCTATTATGGAGGCAGCTGATGCAACCAATTCGCCCGTCATCATGCAGGCCAGTGCCGGTGCTCGTAAATACGCCGGCGCACCCTTTCTGCGGGCTATGATGGAAGCCGCAATGAACGAATTTCCGCACATTCCTGTGGTAGTGCATCAGGATCATGGTGTATCGGTAGGCGTATGCCAGCGTTCAATTCAGTTAGGCTTTAGTTCAGTGATGATGGACGGCTCGTTGGGAGAAGATGGTAAAACGCCGATGGATTATGATTACAACGCGGCAGTGACTCGTCGTGCAGTGGAGATAGCGCACGCCTGCGGCGTTTCGGTTGAGGGTGAGCTGGGTTGTCTGGGCTCGCTGGAAACCGGCGAGGCAGGAGAAGAGGACGGCAGCGGCGCAGAAGGTATATTGACCCTAGAACAAATGCTTACCGATCCGGAGGAAGCGGCTCAGTTCGTCAAGGCCACCGGCGTGGATGCTTTGGCCATCGCGTGCGGCACTAGCCACGGTGCGTACAAATTCACTCGTCCTCCTACCGGCGACATTCTTGCTATCGATCGCATTAAGGAAATCCATGCCCGTATTCCCCATACGCATTTGGTGATGCACGGCTCATCCGCTGTCCCCCAGGAGTGGCTGGCTATTATTAATGAGTTCGGGGGTGAGATCTCAGAAACCTACGGCGTACCCGTCGAGCAGGTTCAGGAGGGTATTCGCCACGGGGTGCGTAAGGTCAATATCGATACGGATCTGCGGCTGGCATCCACCGGGGCGATTCGCCGCTTCATGGCGCAGAACCCCGCTGAGTTTGATCCGCGTAAGTATTTGGCCCATACCATCACCGCGATGAAGGATATCTGTATCGCACGTTATGAAGCCTTTGGCACAGCCGGCAATGCAGGCAAGATTAAGGTTCGCTCACTAGACAGCATGCAGGCGGATTATGAATCTGGAGCGCTTACCCCCGTCGTACACTGAATGACATGTCAGTGTTGACACTAGAGGAGCTACAGGCGCTGCGGCATCAGCTTCCTCCTTTTGAGGAGGATGCGATATCGTCCTCGGAACTTCAGTCGTTTTGCCGTTATTACGGGCTTGAATTTGCGGAGCAATTGCCGCACGTCGAGCATCTGGCTGGGCGGGTCCACTCCGGCAAGTACACGCTAGCTGTTCACCATTGGCGCCAGCCCGATGCAACTGCAAACCTGTTGTTGTTGCATGGCTATTTCGACCACACAGGCGTATTCAGCAAGCTGATCGAATGGGGCTTGTTGCACAACTGCAATGTCCTCATCTTTGACCTGCCTGGACATGGGCTGTCCACCGGCGAGCCCGCAGTGATCGATGATTTTAGTGACTATAGCTGCGCCATTGCAGACGTGCTGCGCGCGGTCACCATGCCGCCATTACCACTGTGGGTCATGGCTCAGAGTACCGGCTGCGCGGCCTTAGTTGATTACGCCAGTAAATATGTCTGGCCTTTTGCCGCAACCGTGTTGCTGGCGCCATTGATACGTCCCGTGCGATGGAAGAGTGTCAGAGCGATTCGTTTCCTGTTAACCAAGATTACTGACAGTCTGCCACGCAAGTTTTCGCCGAACTCGTCGGATCACACGTTCCAAGATTTTTTAATACATGACCCCCTCCAAAGCCAGCGTATCTCGCTGCGCTGGGTGAGTGCTCTGCAGCGCTGGCTAACTGCATTGCGACACAATGATCTGGGTGTGGGTCCGGCGCTGATTATTCAGGGCGATGCCGATGCGACTGTGGACTGGCGCTATAATGTTGGCGTGATTCGACAGCTGTTTCCCGCGAGTCATGTGGAATACCTGCCCGGAGCAGGACATCAACTGGCAAATGAATCGGATAAAATCCGCAGCGATTATTTGCGCCTTGTGGAGACTTGGCTCACTGAATCCGTTATCGGCCAGGATAATTCTGCAAAAATAGCGGGTTGTTCAAACGTAGAGCCCGGCTGATTTCAGTAGTTCATACAGGGGTCGCATAGCGTCACCGTAAGACTGCCATCGGTTGACAGAGCTGGTGTAAATGCCCTGTCTAACTTGCACGGCGCTGGGAGTTGCCACATTGGTCTTGCGTTGGTGAAAAGACAGGCAGTCTTCCTCCCAGGGTAAATTGCAGTATGTCAGCAATGCTCGTGACACCTGTTCTGGGTTTTCCACGAGTGCCTCATACCTTACCTCATGCACTGCCTCAGGCATGACTTTTTGCCAGTGATGCATCAGCTGATCAAACTGAATGTAGTAGCGCCCGCAGTCGAGCAGATCGAGGTTGTAGCTATAGTGTTTGAAATTTACCGCGAACATCTGGCGATAATTGCTTAAGCAAGTGTCCATGGGGTCTCGGCGCAGGCATACCAGCTTGGCATTGGGTAGTGCGAGTTTGATCAGCCCTAAGAAAAGGAAGTTCAGTGGTAGCTTGTCAATAAAGTATGGCGAGTGCCCAGTTCTTGGTCGGGTACTATCAATATAGCTTGATCCCAATGTCGACAGTGTAAGCTGCAGTGACTCGCCAAGCGCCTTGATGTCCAACAGATCTGCCGCCGATGACCCGGTTATCCGCTTCACCTGCAACGGGAAGTTCTTCAGCTCGCCTGCAGCATAAACCTGTGAATGGCTGGACAGAATCTGTTCCACCAGCGTGGTGCCGGTCCGAGGCATGCCGACAATAAAAATCGGCTCGGGGTTGTCGCAGCCGGTGCGCTGGGTGTCAAATATTGCTTGGCTAAAGAGTTGCCGCACGCCGGCGAATAATGCCTCATCAGACTGTGCGCTATAAGAGCTTGCCTCTGACTGTGCTTGCTTGGCCCAGGTCAGATTTTTGAAAGCATCCTCGTAGTGACCCAGATCTTCCTGCTCTTTCGCGATGGCGTGGCCAAGGTGCAGCTGATCTCTGGCGCCGGATACCTTGCTGTGAAGCTCATGCAGTCGCTTAAGGTGATTGTCTGTCGATGTTTGTCGTCGCAGGGTTGAGAGCGCAGAATGAGCCTTAAATAGTAGTGGCTGTAATTTGATCGCCTTTTCGTAGGACTGCTCTGCTTCTGCAAAGTGCCCGGCGAATTGCATTGAGGCGGCCGTATTGAAATAAAACTCAGCCTGCCATTCTAGAGACAGCATCCTCGCTCCTCCGACACGCTCCTCTAATAAACGTTCAGCTCGTGTAAAGCACTGTAAGGCTTTTTCATGCTCACCAGCATGGCTGAACACTGTTCCCAGCGTGTTGAGGGTGGGCGGCTGTAGAGGGTTTAGTGATAGCGCTGTCTGCGCCTCACGCAAAGCCCATTCAGGCTGATTGGATGCGATGAGCTGTTTCCCCAGCTCGGTACGGTATTCTGGATTGTCCGGTGCAAGCTTGACCGCGTTTCCAATGATTTCGATTGCCTTCGCCAGCTGCCCGTTATGCGCCGCAATAACACCGCACAAAAACCAGGCATCTGCAAAGGTCTGATCTTTTTGGAGGATTGCTAGGCAGTGCTTGTGGGCTTCTCGCAGCAGGCCCTTCTGCATCGCTTGTTGTGCAGCAGCGTGATCCTTGGCGATCGCTTTTTCGTCAGTTGTCATGGCGTGAAAAAGGGCGCCGCAGCGCCCTGTGTTTTACCTGGTCTGTCTTTAGCCCTCAAAGTTGTAGATAAACTTGAGGCCAACCTGTCGTGGGCGAACCATGTTCTCGTAGTAGCGCCGCATGGTGAAAAGCCCTGAGTCACCGATGAAGCTGGTATCCGAACGAACACCAGTCTGGGCATATTCATCAAACACGTTGTCAGCGTAAAGAGATACTCTCCAGGCATCGTTCATCCAGGTTGCGGAAACATTGTTTAGGTAAAAGCTGGACAGGCTTTGCCCGAAATCGCGCTCGCCAACTTTGGTAAGCACGTCGCTTTGGTAGGACATCGACCAGTCGAAAGCCAAATCTGAACCATCGCTGAGTGGTATTTCATAGTGCGCCGCGACGTAAGCTTGGTATTCCGGAGTGCCCGGTAGTCGATCGCCATCAAAAGCCCCGACACCTGGAGCAAACAGGTTATCCACATCCTGCGTCAACTTGGCATCGGTCCAGGCAAACGCGCCACTGAGCGAAAAGTTTGTCATGATGAAGTACTGGGTTGATAGCTCAATGCCGGTGCTTTTTGCAGCGCCGCCATTAGACAGAATGGGGATGTCCCCATTTTGGGTTATAGAGTCCAGCTGCACATCATCCCACTCGATGTAGTAGACCGAGCCATTGAGGCGTAAGGAATCGCCAAACTGCGAGTGCATTCCAAGCTCATAGTTTGTGGTTTTATCGGGCTCGTAGGTGGTCTCATCTGGCAGGGCACACACATTTTGCCCCGGTTCCAGCGGTTGTAGGCACGGCGGCACTGAGTTTACACCGCCCAGTCTGTAACCTTCACTGACAGTCAGGTAGGCCATGACGTCATCGCTGAAACTATAGGACGTATTGAACTTGTAAATGACATCATCGTCATCCACATCGCTGGATTCTGAGTTGACATCGATTGAGTTTTGCGGGGCGCCATCAAAAACGGTGTCCAATAACGGCAGCGCAAAGCCAGTGGTGACCTTACTCTCATATTTGAACCAACGAGCGCCAACCGTCACCTGCCAGGCGTCTGTAACGTCGTAACCAATCTCACCAAAGGCTGCAGTTTCCTTTTGGTTACCCTGGAGCTCTTCGTAGTACTCCAGGGAGTCGGGGCGTAACTGCACCCCACCCAGCTCATCTATTGCAAACTGGTCGAACCCGGGGGTGAATTCTTGGCTCAGCGAATTTGACTCATAGTCATAGTAGAAGCCACCGATAATCCAGTTGAAGGGGCCGTCGCTAGTCGATACCAGTCTTAGCTCCTGAGTAAAGGTGTCTTCATCAGCATCTTCGCGAGTATAGGCCGAGAAGCTGGGAAACAACTCATATCCATATTCAAAGGTGAGCAACAGGTCGGTTTGATCCCGCTGGCCCTTTTCGGTGTATTCTGAGTAGCCAGTGGCCGAGGTCAGCGCCGCAAACCCAAGATCCATAATCACTTCTAGTGCGAATAATTCGTTCTTACGGCTGTTGGGTTCCAGAAAGCGATGTGCGGACTCGTACTCGTCAGTGCCAAAGGCTGCTTGGTGATTGACCTGGCGCGCGCCGATATCCTGATCCTGATAGTAGTAGGAGAGCGTGCCATCCAATTGGTCATCGGTGTAGCGCAAGGCAGCGCGCCCGGACCAGGTTTCCTCGGTATTAGCATCTTTTTCCTGTGTGAGGTTGGCACTCACGTCGGCCGGATCACTAAAATTTGGCTGAGGATTGGAAACACCCGCTTCACGCACTAGGTAGTTGTAATCAATAAAGCCTGGGTCATTGAGATAGTCCACAGAGGCCCGGAAAGCCAATGTGTCTTTAATAATGGGCACATTGATGGTGCCTCCGCCCTCGTAGCCCACATCGCTGGACTCGCTGAGGTCGTAGACGTCGCCACGCACTTGGTAAGTAAGCTGATCGGCTTGTGGTCGATTAGGCATATAGAGTACCGCGCCGCCCATGGTGCCGGCACCATAGAGCGTGCCTTGCGGCCCCATTAGGACCTCCACTCGGTCCATGTCATTGAGCTTGAAATCAATATATAACGGAATTTCTCCGATATAGGTGCCGACGGTATTTCCACCATTGTTGGAGCCATCGTTAGCCGAGATCGAACTTACGTTCAAACCACGTACTGTGAGCGTGTTGCTGTCGCGTGGCCCCTGATCCACTACTGTCATGCCGGGCACCATGCGGGCGATATCAACCAAATCAGTAAGGCGGTCACGCTCGATGATTTTGCCGCTCAGGGAAGTGATATTGATTGGGATGTCTTGCAGCGACGCCGAACGGCGCGTGGCGGTTACGATGACTTCTTCGAGAATCGAGTCTTGCGCCGTTGCATAGCCCGAAATGAGCGTTGAGGCAATGGCCGCTGACAATACACTGAGTTGGAATCTATCTTTTTTGTGCATGTTCACCTCGATTAATTTTGAGTATCAGCGTTCAGTCGATGTTGCCAGACAATGAGACACATCCGTGTATGTATCTATGATTAATGAGCCCCTGATGGGCTAACGAAAATAACAGCGTAAACTCTTAAACTGTATCCCCGCGAGTATATGGACGGCAACAATCGATAGAGCGAAAAAATACCGTTTAACAAAAATTGCTTGAGTAAATGGGGGTTTTTGGCGGTCGGTCAAGGCGCAGCACCAGTTTAGAATAGGACGCGGCTGCGGATCGTGCCGTCGATGGCGGCCAACTTTTTAAGAGCCATATCACTGTACTCGGCATCGATGTCGATCACGACGTAGCCGACCTGATCGTTAGTTTGCAGGAACTGGGCCGATACATTAATTCGGTTTTCTGAGAACACGCTATTAATTGCGCTCAGAACGCCCGGCACATTGTGGTGTATGTGCAATAGGCGATGGGATCCTGCATGTTCTGGCAGAGCAACTTCCGGGAAATTGAGAGAAGACGTTGTAGTCCCAGTATCGCTGTAACGCGCCAGCTTCTCCGCCACCTCCATGCCGATATTTTCCTGGGCCTCAGTTGTACTGCCGCCTATATGCGGGGTGAGAAAAGTGTTGTCGAAGCGGCGTAGAGGGGACATGAACTCATCATCGTTGGAGCGCGGCTCCAAAGGGAATACGTCAACGCCGGCACCGCCCAAAGCGCCACTTTGTAGCGCATCAGCCAGCGCGTCGATGTCGACCACAGTGCCGCGCGAGGCATTGATCAAGATGCTACCAGCAGGCATCTGTGCCAGTTGCGCCGCTCCGATCAGGTTTTGTGTGGCAGGACTTTCAGGCACATGCAGGCTCACCACATCGGAGCTGGCCAGCAGCTGATTGAGACTCGGTACCTGCCGAGCATTACCCAAGGGTAGTTTATTGCTGGTGTCATAAAACTGCACTTGCATGCCCAGTCCCTCGGCGATCACGCCAAGCTGCATACCGATATTGCCGTAGCCAATGATGCCCAGCTTTTTTCCTCGGATTTCAAAGGCGTTGGCGGCTGTTTTCTGCCACTCGCCGCGGTGGGCCGCCGCATTCTTGCTGGGTACACCACGCAGCAGAAGGATCGCCTCGGCGAGCACCAACTCGGCCACGCTGCGTGTGTTGGAAAAGGGCGCATTGAACACGGCAATTCCACGGCGGGTAGCGGCGTCAAGTTCAACCTGGTTGGAGCCTATGCAAAAGCAGCCTACGGCCACCAGTTTTTTGGCAGCGTCGAACACCTCTTGGGTGAGCTGTGTGCGAGACCGAATGCCCACGAAGTGAGTATTGGCGATCGCGACCTTGAGCTCTTCCAAGGGCAATGCCTTCTTGTGCTCTTCGATGTTGCTGTACCCAGATTGCTGCAATGTTGCACGTGCGGAAGGGTGCACGCCCTCAAGTAGCAGAAACTTTATTTTACTTTTTTCTAGGGATTCCTGCGCCATGATTTTCGGGTCCTTTAAAGGTTGTTGGTCGAGCGGTCCGGTGAGCTTGCCGGTACTGCAAAAAACCGGGCGTATGGTATCATACGTGCCGCCTTAACCAGCGACCTGTGAAAAATACCGGAGGCAATAAGCTTGGCCGCAATTGACAACATTGTCCTGACTGCTTTAGAGCATATAGTTGGCCCAGACAGGGTGCTGACCGGCACCGAAGATTTACAGCGTTATGGTTGCGACTGGACTCGGGTGTATACACCTAATCCGGCAGCGGTGGTGCTGCCCGATAGTATTGAACAGGTCCAAGAAATTGTGCGCCTTGCAGCTCGCGAGGGCTTGGCCATTGTGCCTTCTGGTGGGCGCACAGGCCTCAGTGGTGGTGCAGTTGCCTCCAATGGGGAGTTGGTGCTGGCTCTGGATCGGCTTAATTATGTAGAAGATTTTAGTGCAATCGACCGCACGGTGCGCTGTGGTGCTGGCGTAGTGACCGAGCAGTTGCAGCAGTATGCTATGGAGCACGGGCTGTTCTATCCCGTTGATTTCGCGTCCAGTGGCTCGAGCCAGATCGGCGGCAATGTTTCCACCAATGCCGGTGGCATTAAGGTTATTCGTCACGGCATGACCCGTGATTGGGTGGCGGCCTTGAAAGTCGTTAACGGTACCGGCGAACTGCTCGATCTCAATCGAGGCCTGGTAAAAAACAATTCCGGGTATGACCTACGGCAACTGGTGATTGGCGCTGAGGGTACTCTGGGAGTGGTGGTGGAGGCGACCATGCGCCTCACAACGCCTCCACAGGAGTCGGCCGTATTGGTATTGGGTGCGCCCGACATGACATCTATTATGCACGTACTGCGCACGTATCAGGACAGCATTGAGCTCAGTGCGTTCGAGTTTTTTTCGGAACTTGCGCTGCAGAAAGTCGTCGAACATCAGGGTTTGCAGCGTCCTTTCGAAACACCGACAGAATTTTACGCGCTGCTGGAGTTTGAACAGCGGGATGAAAAGGTCATGGCGCAAGCAATGACCCTGTTCGAACATTGCGCGGAACAGGGATGGGTTCTCGATGGCGTGGTTAGTCAAAGTCTTGCTCAGGCAGAGTCTCTGTGGCGTCTGCGGGAGGATATTTCGGAAACAATTTCGCGTTGGACGCCTTACAAAAACGATATATCCACAGTGATTTCCCGCGTCCCAGAATTCCTTGCTGCGGTGGAAGCTGTGGTTAGCGAAAAGTATCCA
>TARA_B110000503_G_scaffold49900_1_pt1 | contig 14349 bp, 8 predicted proteins | sample TARA_B110000503 | Tara Oceans TARA_B110000503 (sample SAMEA4397472) | marine metagenome | biome: Polar Biome; feature: [SRF] surface water layer (ENVO:00010504); material: water (ENVO:00002006), including particulate matter (ENVO:01000060) such as... | depth 5 m | reverse complement strand
AAAGTGCAAAACGGTTGCTTTATCCTATTCATATACTAGTACTTAACTCTTACATTTTGGTTAATTTTAACTAAAACAGAGTCAATACTTCGAAGCTGTTTGGGTATATTTGATTTCGTTTAAACAGATTATACTGTTTTCTGCCAACTTAGTGTAAAAATAAAATATGTAAACCATGATAAAACTTTCCCTCTCTCTATTAATGAAGCAAGCTGTTTTGAGCGTTCTAACAATTGCTTTTGTTTTAACAACTTCCTACGCACAATCTTCCTATTCTATTCAATTTCAAGATCAAAGTATTGAATTCCCTGAAAATATAAACACGTTTCAATGGAACCAAATGCCAGAGTCATCAAAACTTGATGAAGGCTACTACGGTTGGGTGCAGTTTTATGAGACACCAAATCAGGCAACACAGGATTTGTTTAAATCCCAAAATCTTGAGCTAATAGAATATATTCCTAATAAGACCTATTTATTTTATTTTCCAGAAACCACTTCAATAACATTCCTTCAATCGAAAGGTGTAAGAGGAATTCAACCAATAGCTAGCGAATACAAACTTTCTTCAGCATTAAAAGATGGCGGCTATCAAGACTGGGCTTTAGAAGGAGATAATATTCTCGTGACGCTTCAGTTTCATAAAAATGTAACTGTTGACTATGTAATTAGTGACTTACAACGCCAATTAATTTCTGTGAAGGAAGCCTATAGAGGTTCCAACATTATTGACCTTTCAATCCCTAATAACTGTTTGGAAAGTCTTTCAAACTTAGCATATGTAAAATGGGTTGAATTAATATCAGCTCCTGCTGAGCCCGAAGATACTCGCGGCAGAAATTTGCACAGATCGAATGGACTAGATACTCAAACTACCGCTGGACGAGATTATACTGGAAAAAACATAGGCGTTCTATGTAGAGATGATGGTGTTGTGGGGCCACATATCGATTTCCAAGGAAGAATCGATAATAGTTTTGCAGGTGGTAATGGACCAAGTCATGGTGATGGAGTTGCTGGAATTATGGCAGGTGCAGGAAATTTAAACCCCGCTATGCGTGGCATGGCGGCAGAAGCAAATCTATATGTTGTTAACTACGCCGCGAGTTTTTTAGATCCCGAAACACAAATATTGATTAATTCTGGGGCAGTACAAATTACAAATTCATCTTATAGTAATGGTTGTAATGCGGGATATACTACAATTACGCAAACAGTTGATACGCAAGCAAAGGATATCCCAACTTTATTGCACGTATTTTCTGCTGGTAATTCAAACAATAACAATTGTGGTTACGGAGCTGGAAGTCAATGGGGGAATATTACCGGAGGGCATAAACAAGGGAAAAACGTAATCGCAACGGCGAATGTTTTCTTTGATGGCTCATTGGTAAATTCAAGTAGCCGAGGACCAGCTCATGATGGCCGAATAAAGCCGGATATTGCTGCAAACGGGCAAAACCAAAACTCTACTAATGAAAATAATACGTATCAGAGTTTTGGAGGAACATCTGCGGCAGCTCCAGGTATAGCGGGAATATCAGCCCAACTATATGAAGCCTACGGAAATTTAAATGGGGGTGCGTTTCCTCCATCTGCATTGATCAAATCTACTCTTTTAAATACGGCCAGTGACTACGGAAATGTGGGGCCTGATTATAAATTTGGTTGGGGTATTGTAAATGGATTAAGGGCGGCAAAGCTAATTGAAGATGGTCGTCATTTAACCGCAACTGTGACTCAAGGAACATCTAACAACCACACAATAAATGTACCTGCTGGCACAACACAAGTGCGATTCATGGTATATTGGAGTGACACCCCGGCTGCACCAGGATTGATTAAAGACTTAGTTAATGACTTAGATCTTGTTGTTACAGATCCTTCAAATGGAACTCATTTACCATGGATCTTAGATTCAACACCAAATGCTACTACACTCGATTTACCAGCAACAAATGGAATCGATCATCTCAACAATATGGAGCAAGTTGTTCTTAACAACCCCCTTGTTGGAAACTACGATATCGAAATTTCAGGTTTCGACGTGCCTGTTGGTCCTCAAGAGTACATTGTGTTGTACGAAATCATATCAGAAAAACTAACACTTACCTATCCAAATGGAGGTGAGTCTTTTCAACCATTCGCTACGGAGTCAATTCATTGGGATGCTGTGAATACAACAGGAAACTTTAACTTAGAATACTCCTCGAATAATGGTGGAAGTTGGAATGCAATTGCAACAGTTAATGCTTCCTTGAGAAACTATGCCTGGTCAGCTCCAGGTGTAAGCGAAGTTGGTGGAGAATACTTAGTACGTATTTCAAGCGGTGGCGATCAAGACCAAAGTGATGCCGCCTTTAGTGTAGCACAATTCCCAACAGTTCTTACCATTGTGCAAGTTTGCCCGACCGAAGCGGAATTGCAATGGAATCCTATCACCAATGCCGAATCTTATGAAGTGTATACTTTAGGTGATACGTTTATGGAGTTAGTAGGCACCTACACTTCGGAAAACATAACCATCCCAATTGAAGACCCTGAAGCCTCATTGTGGTTTGCTGTGGTTGCTAAAAACAGCACCGCCGGATGGGAAAGTGCACGATCAGTCGCTAGAGGTCATGCAGGTGGATTGCTAAATTGTGTTTTGACTAATGACATATCAATGGAATCAATAAATAACGATCCTTATGATTTTTCGACCGCCTGTGGAGATGGAAACCCCATTATTTCGGTTACCATAAAAAATAACGGTTCAAGTGCTCAAAGTAATTTTCCAATTTCTTACCAAATTTCAGGGGAGCCTGAGGTAGTTGAAACGTATACAGCTACAATGAACCCAGGAGACCAGGTGACCTATGAGTTTAACACCCCGGCGATATTGACCTCAGGAGGTTCCCGTATCATTACCACTGCAGTATCACTCGCATCGGATGAATATCTGCAAAACAATACTCAAGACGTATCTTTTGTTGCTTATTTGGACGCTATAAGTCCAATTTTTGTTGAACCTTTTGATATAAACGGAGTGCCTCCAAGTGGATGGGACATTCAAAATTCAGATAACTCATTTACATGGGAGGAGAGAAACAATATCATTGGAAGCGATGGAAATCCGACTGCCGCTGCCTATGTTAATAACTCAAATTATCTTGGACTTGGAGAACAGGATTTTCTCACCACCGATCTTTATGACCTTACGGACCTTACAAATGGTGTTTTAAATTTCGATTTGGCAAAAGCACAGTATTCTGCTGTCGCAAGTGATCTTTTATTTGTCGCTATTTCAACCGATTGTGGTAGCTCCTTTACATATGTTTATGGTTTAAGCGGCTTAGGGCTTTCAACAATACCAGACTATAATACGACGAATAATTGGGCGCCTCAGGCAGCAAACGAATGGCGAGCAGAACAAATAGATCTAAGCGCGTATGCTGGAGAGCAGATAATAATTCGGTTTATTAATCAGAATAACATCGGAAATAGCACCTATATTGATAATGTTTTCATGGATGGCGTGCTAGCTGCGAATGAATTCAACATTTCATCGTTATCCTTGTATCCTAATCCTGCTAGCCAGGGATTCACCTTAGATCTTGGTGACAATAGTTTCAACACTATTGATATCTCCATAATTAACAGTCTTGGTCAACAGCTGAAGCAATATGACCAATCGATTTTTAATGGCAGTTCTAAAGCAAGTTTTGATGTTTCAAGTTTTGCAAGTGGTTTGTATTTTATCACTATTGCATCTGATGGGATTAGCACGACTAAAAAGTTGTTAATTAAATAGAGGATTCTATTTTAGAATACGAGAACCCCCTAGATTTTTTATTTAGGGGGTTCTGTTTTTTATAATACATTGAAAACATCACAATTACCTCTTAATAGGGTTTGTTTTTAAGTCTATTTAGATATATTTGATTTGCTAAAAAAATTGTAAAAGAACAAATTCGTTCAACAAATAGTACCACTATGACTAAAGACTCCTTTTCACATCTTTTCAAACAAATTATTTTAAGTGTTTTAATCTGGGTATTTGCTTTGTCAAATTCCTACGCACAATTATCCTATTCTATTCAATTTCAAGATCAACACATTGAATTTCCTGAGAATATAAACACGTTTCAATGGAGCCAAATGCCAGAATCGTCAAAACTTGGTCAAGATTATTACGGCTGGGTTCAGTTTTATGAAACCCCAGATCAAGCTACTCAGGATCTTTTTAAAGCTGAAGGGTTAGAGCTCTTAGAGTATATTCCAAACAAAGCTTATTTATTTAAGTTTTCTCAAGATACTTCAATAGCATTTCTTCAATCGAATGGGGTTCGAGGAATTCAAGGCATAGCAGGTGAATACAAGCTCTCTTCAGTATTAAAAAATGGAGGTTATAATGATTGGGCTTTAGATGGAGACAATATTTTAGTGACACTTCAATACCATAAAAGTGTTAGTGCTGAATACATAACCAGTGATTTGGCCAATCAGCAAATAAGAGTTGTACAACAATATAAAGATTCAAATAACATTGATCTTTCTATTCCTAACAACTGTTTAGAATCTCTATCCAATTTGCCTTATGTAAAGTGGGTAGAACTAATTGTAGCACCATCTATACCTGACGATACCCGCGGAAGAAGCCTGCACAGGTCAAATGGATTAGATACTCAAATTACAGCTGGGAGAAACTATACGGGTTTAGGCGTTGGAGTTCTTTGTAGAGATGATGGTGTGGTAGGGCCACATATTGATTTTCAAGGAAGAATTGACAATAGTACGGCATCCGGTAGCGGCGGAACACACGGGGATGGAGTCTCCGGAATCATGGCGGGTGCTGGGAATCTTGACCCTAAAATGAGAGGCATGGCGTCTGGTTCAAATCTATATGTAGTTAATTACCAGTCTAACTTTCTAGACTCACAAACTGTTTCTCTAATTACATCTGGCGATGTTCAGATCACCAATTCATCCTACAGTAATGGTTGTAATGGTGGCTATACATCCATTACACAGACGGTAGATAACCAAACAAAGGATATTCCAACTTTATTACACGTCTTTTCTGCAGGTAATTCAAACAATAACAACTGTGGCTATGGCGCAGGTAACCAATGGGGAAATATTACTGGTGGACATAAACAAGGTAAAAATGTAATAGCAACGGCGAACGTATACTTTGATGGATCTTTAGTAGGCTCAAGCAGTCGAGGTCCAGCACATGATGGAAGAATAAAGCCAGACATTGCTGCAAACGGACAAAACCAAAACTCTACTAATGAAAACAATACGTATCAATCTTTTGGAGGAACTTCAGGTGCAGCTCCTGGTATAGCAGGAATATCAGCTCAATTATATGAAGTCTATTCTGACGCTAATAGTGGGGCCTTACCACAATCAGCGCTCATAAAAGCTGCGATGCTCAATACAGCAAATGAAGCAGGAAATATTGGGCCAGATTATAAATTTGGTTGGGGAATTGTAAATGGTTTAAGAGCGGGGTTGTTGCTTGAAGATGAGAGGTATTTATCTGATATTAGTACTCAAGGAACGTCTAACAACCACACAATAAATATTCCTGCTGGTACAACACAAGCGCGATTTATGGTCTATTGGAGTGATCCCGCTGCCTCTGCAGGCGCAAACCCTGCTTTAGTCAACGATCTTGATCTTATTGTTACTGATCCAACAGCAGGGACTCTATTGCCTTGGATTTTAGATGAAACACCAAATGCAACAACCCTTGATTTACCTGCAACTAACGGAGAGGACCATCTAAATAATGTGGAACAAGTTTTAATAAATAATCCAGTTGCTGGAGACTACAACATCGAAATTTCTGGATTCAACGTGCCTGTTGGCCCACAAGAATACTTTGTAGTTTATGAAATCATCTCTGAAAACCTAACGCTTACGTATCCAAATGCCGGGGAGCGTTTTGTTCCAGGGGAGACTGAATCAATTCACTGGGATGCAACAAATACCCTCGCAGATTTCGATTTAGAATATTCTACCGATAATGGTGCGTCTTGGAACACAATTACAACGGTAGCAAGTGATGTTACTAATTACGGTTGGACGGTGCCAAACTCAGTTACGGGAGATGCATTGGTTAGAATTAGCAGTGGCGGGTTTTCAGACATGAGTGATGAACGTTTTTCAATCGCTAGTTTGCCGACGAATGTAGAGATATCTCAGCTATGTCCAACAGATGCCACTTATGCATGGAGCGCTGTTTCGGGTGCAGAGTCTTATGACTTATATGTGTTGGGCACCACTAATATGGATTTAGTTGGCTCTTCTACAACAGCAAGCATTACAATACCAATTACAAATCCGTCCGACGAAATTTGGGCAGCCGTTGTTGCACGAAATGACACCGAAGGCTGGATTAGCAGAAGAACGATTGCAATTTATCATCCTGGAGGATTGGTAAACTGTTCACTCAATAATGATTTGGCAACCATTTCTGTAGACAATTCATTAAGTGATTTCGCCTTGGTCTGTGCTGGTACATCGGATGTTATTGTTAGAGCTACTTTTAGAAACTCAGGGATTGATCCTCAGAGTAATTTTGAAGTGTCTTATCAACTTGATAGCAACCCAGCGGTTCAAGAAACTTTTTCCGGGACGTTAGGGTCTGGACAACAAATTGCTTATGAATTTGCAGTTCCGTTGACAATTGTCGTTTCTGGTAATTATACATTAACCGCATCTATTAATAGTTCGGGAGATGAAAACAGCAGTAATGACTCAGAAGTTCTAGAATTCTACGCGGCTATTGAGGCTACAGGACTTGATTTTTATGAAGATTTTGAGGCCAACGGCTTTCCTCCTGCAGCATGGACAATAGAAAACGGCGACAACGATACTACTTGGGAAGAACGTTCTGGAATTACTGGTAGTGATGGAAATGCTACTGTTACTTCATTTATTGATAATTACACCTATAATGCACAAGGTGAATTGGATGTTTTTGTGACAGAAATTTTCGACCTCACAACTGCGACTTCGGGAGTTTTAGCGTTCGATTTGGCGAAAGCACAATATTCTTCCTCATTATTTGATGCAATGCGCGTAGAAGCCTCTATAGATTGTGGAACGAACTATACGGTGGTCTATGATAAAACCGATTTAGACTTATCCACAGTCCCGAGCTATGTTGGCTCAAACTGGACCCCTGCGTCTGCGACTGATTGGAGAAACGAACAAATTGATCTTAGCAGCTTTCTTGGTGAAAACATCATGTTTAGATTTGTCAATATCAATGGCTATGGAAATAGCACTTTTGTTGACAATATAAATGTTGCTGGTCTTCTTGGAATATCTAAAAATGAGCTTATAGGGGCAATTTCATTATATCCAAACCCGGCTATTAACAAAGTGAACATCACCGTTAATAATAACGCATACGATTCAATACTAATTCAAGTGGTTAATAGTCTTGGGCAAAGGTTACAATCATTAGAATCAAATGGTCAAAGTACAAACAACTTTAGTCTTGACGTTTCAAATTTAGCAACTGGATTATATTTTATAAATATCGATGTTGACGGAGTTAAAATACCCAAAAAACTGCTCGTACAATAGCATTAACAACATCCATTAAAAAAGGGAGCTAATCAGCTCCCTTTTTTAATTACATTTTATACACCCAATCTGCCGGATTCATCTTTGTGGCATTTTTATAAATGTAAAATTTTAAGGTTGTCTTCCCATTAATAGGGTTCTTATAAATAGTTCCAAGATTCTGTTTGGAAGTTACCTTGTCTCCTTTTTTAACGAGTACAGTCGCTAAATTTCTATAAATGGTAATGTAATCTCCATGCCGAATATAAATCGCTTGGTTAGCGCCTTTTATTTGTTGAATCTGCATTACTTCTCCTGTAAAAATTGCCCTAGCTTTCGCATTCGACTCGGTTGTAATATCGACGCCATTGTTATTCGTCGTAACATTCGGGAATTGAGGGTGTCTATGCGACCCAAAACTTTGGGTAACAACCCCCTTTTCAACTGGCCAAATTAGTTTCCCTTTATTACTTGTAAAATTAGCCGCTAGTATTTTAGCTTCAGGCGTAAGTGCAAATGTTTTAGACTTAGATACTTTCTTTGAAGCTTTTTTAGCAGCCTCTCTATTTGATTTCGCAATAGCTTCTTTAATCAAATCTTCGATTTGCTTTTCAATTGCAGCTGCTTGTTTTTGTTTCTTTTTGATTTGAGAAGAAAACTTTCCTTCATCTTTTCGCAGTGATGCAACCAAGACCTCTTGATCCTTCTTCTCCTGTTGCAACTCTCTTTTTGCCCCTTCATTTTCGGTGATAAGTAGTCGTTTTTTCTTTTGTTGTTCAATCAGACTTGTATTCAATTGTTGTAATGTCGCAGCCTTTTCTTTAATGCGCTCGCCTTGCTTCTTCCGCTGTCTTGCATACTGTTTCATGTACTGAAGACGCTTGTATGCTTGCAAAAAGTTTTCCGAAGAAAACAAAAACATAATCCTGCTTTGCTGAGATTTGCTCTTATAAGATTTGCTAATCATCGCGGCGTAATCATCTTTCAGTTCTTTCAATTCATCTCGTAACTGCTCCATTTTCTGAAGATTGTCATTGATGTTTCTCGTGAGTAAATTTGCTTGTCTATTTGTAACTTTAATTAGATTCTCTCTCGCAGAAATACGTTGAGATATGTCTTCCACTTGTGTCAATACTGACTTTTTCTGACCACTCGTCTTAAATAATAAGGCGTTGATTTGCTTAATTTCATTGAGAATCGCTATTCGCTTATTTTCCAACTCCTTTTGCTTGTCCGGTTGGGCAAGACCTACAGAAATTGTTAGGCAACATAGTACTGAAAAAAAATATTTACGAAACCTTGTCATCTATTAAAACTGAATTTCTTCATAGCCTTTTGGGATATTAAAAGGGAAGCGAATACCTACATTTAGGTCTATTTTTCTAAATTTAAGTCTAATCTTCGTTTTTGAATCCTTTTCATAAGCATTTATTTCAATTATTGACGGATAATACCCCCCCTCAATGAGACGATAATCATCATACCGCAGATCAAGTGTTCGGTTATTGTCTGGTTGTGAGAGTGTTTCGGCGCTAATCTTGAAGTTTTCTGGATTTAGAAAGATGAAATGTATAAAGTTTTTGGCCTGTCGTCTCGGTTGCAGCTTAAACTTATCTAACGACATTTGAGACACGTACCGTGAAGCATCTAAGTTAAAAATTGACTGTCCCAACAATACATCTTGTGCCTTTTTAAAATCAATCTCTGTCCCTAACAAATCACTTAAAAAAGTAAAATCTCCCTCAAAATAAGTGTTTGAAATAGTTTCATAATAACGAACTCCCTCAGGTGTAATTAAGACTTTAGCTAATGTAATGCCCAAGACAGCGGCTTTAATCCATATCACCTTGTCCTTTTTAATTCGCAAACTAGCTGTTATGCTTTGCTCTTTCCTAGAGTCTTCATAAGCCACCTGCACTCGTCCGGCTAGGGTCTTAAAATTAGGTTCGGCCTCATTATGGTTAGATATAATGTCATTCACCGATACATTTCCAGAAGCCGTTATTGTCTTTGCGCCCCGGCATGAAGACAGTAGCACTAAAATGAAAAGAAAAAATAGAGGCTTACATTTCATTAATTTAATTAGGGTCTTTTAGGTCTAACGCTTTTTTCGAAAACAAATTGGCATTTTGCGTATCTCCTTTCAATTGATACGCGATTGCTAGTTGGTCATAAAAGTCGTATTCCATTTTCTTGTCGTCAAGCAAATAGTCAACTCCCATTTCTAAAGCTTCAATAGCCATGTCAGATTTTTGAAGCCCATTATTTGCTACGCCATTCAACAAATAAAGTAACGCCTGAGCTGGAAAAATTTCTAAGGCTGAATTACTCAGATGTAACGCAGCTTCATATTTTTTGAATTCAATTTGCAGCAACAAGGTGTTTTTAAGCAACCCATAGTTGTCTTCATCCAAGGAAGTTCCTTTTTCAAAAAGCGATAAGGCCTCTTTCTTTTGACCCTTTAACAAGTAATAATCCCCGAGTTTTTCGTACACCTGCCCATCATTTTTATCTGCGAATAAATTCACTAATGATGCCAATTCAGATTGATAGCTTGCGTTTTCATCAACAAATTGGATGAAATCTCCTAGCACTTTATATTTGGAAGTTCTATCAATTTTCTGAGAGGCAAAAACAATTTTCATTGAAGTAAAGGCCTCTTCAGTTAGGCCATCTGCTAAATAAAACTTGTATAAAGCCAAATGAACCAACTCAGACTTCGGATTGTTGCTAAGAAGTTTCTTAGCAATTATAAATGACTTTTGATTATCCCCCTCTTCGCTATACAAATAAATGAGCTTGAGATAATCCTTTTCATTTTTAGGATAGGCATCGATCTTTTCTTCGAGTTGTTCGATTTGACCGGAAGTGTTCCCAGTTTGTCTGTAAATTTGAGCGCGCAACGCATCTCGATAATCACTCTCACCTAAAAGTTCATCCAATTCATCAATAACCTGTAATGCCCTTTCAAATTGCTTCGTTCTAGAATATAAATTGGCTAGGTCTTCTTTGTAGTCACTGTCAATTTCTGTCAATTTTATCACCAAAGGAATTGCTGCTTCATAATTTTTCTGTTGATAATACATCTCATATAGCAGCTCTAAAACATCAAGTTGATCTCCTCTAGCTTGAAGCACTTTATTAAAATTGGTCTCAGCCTCTTCATACCGTTTTAATTTTGCCAGATTCTTAGCCATTTCAAAATGGACTGCTGCCTTGATTTCCTGATCCTCTTTTGCCTCTTTTTCCGCTTTTTTTAAAGCCTCTAGAGAAAGTTCATAGTTTTCGATTCCCTTTTGTTTTAAGGCTTCGAAAAAATGCTCCTGAAATGCACTGCTAACATCACCCAAATCGTCTGTAGGTCCCTGAAGTTCTTGCGCATCTAATTGCTTCGGAAAACATAGGATTCCAAAAACAAAAAACAAAAAACAAGAATAGTTAACGTGCATGGTCGTTGCCTACTTTAGGATGGAGTAATCACCGATACTTATATTCGTGAAATCGCCATTAAAAACAACATGATTTCCTATCATACTATTGTCTAAGGTAGCGTTTTGAATAACAGATTGTGTCTGTATTATACTATTTTTAACGTTACTGTTTTCAATTACCGTTCCTTCTCCAATGGAAGCATGAGGTCCAACAGTGCTGTTTCGGAGTATTACATCCTTCCCAATAAAACAAGGAGGAATAATTTTGGCATTTTCTAGTACTACACTATCTGCAACCAAAGGTTCATTGCTTTCAGATAAAAAGCCTAGCATCCGTCGATTTGTTTCAATAGTAATTTCTTTGTTTCCACAGTCCATCCATTCTTCAACAGCACCTGTTTTAAACGTTTTCCCGTCTTGCATCATTCGCTTAATACCATCATTAATTTGATATTCTCCACCGTTTATTATGTTGTTATCCAAAACGAATTGCAGCTCCTTTTTCAAATCACCCAATTCTTTAAAATAATAGATGCCAATAACAGCCTGATCACTTACGAATACTTCAGGTTTTTCAACAAGTTCGGTTATTTCGTCTTGCTCGTTTAAATTCACAACGCCATAAGCCTCTGGATTATCAACTTTTTTAGTCCATATAACACTATCTGCCTCTTTGTCTAAATTAAAATCGGCTCGAATTAGCGTATCTGCATATGCAATCACTGCGGGTCCAGAAAGAGAAGGCTCGGCACACATAATTGCGTGACCAGTGCCTAGTGGGTCTAATTGGCGATAAATACTGGCCTTCGCGCCTAGATTTACGGCTAGCTCTTCTAAACTTTTAACGACATCATCCCCGAAGAACGCTGGGTCTCCTAAAATAAATGCAATTTCCTCAATATCCTGATTCAACACCTTTACAATGTCTTCAACTAATCGATGTACTATCGGTTTTCCTGCTACAGGAATTAATGGTTTGGGTACAGTTAAACTATGTGGTCTTAGACGAGATCCTCGCCCGGCCATTGGGACAATTATTTTCATATGCAGCCCGCTAAAGCGGATGTTTTATTGATTCAACTTCATTTTTTCTGATATTATATTCAAACTGTGGAATAGCTATTTCAACCCAGTGCTTCCGAAACCACCGCTACCGCGATCAGTTTCTTCCAGAACCTCTACTTCTTCCCAGTTCGCGCGCTCGTGTTTTGCAATTACCAATTGTGCGATTCGCTCCCCATTTTCAATGGTAAAATCTTCATTCGATAGATTTACCAAAATAACGCCAATTTCACCTCTATAATCAGCATCTATTGTACCTGGAGCGTTTAAAACGGTTATTCCTTTTTTTGCGGCAAGGCCACTCCGAGGTCTAACCTGTGCTTCATAACCAATTGGCAGCTCTAAAAACAATCCCGTTTTTACGATTGCTCTTTGCAATGGTTTTAGTGTCGATGACTCTACTAAAGCCGCCCTCAAATCCATTCCTGCAGAAAACATTGTTTCATAAGATGGTAGGGGATGCTCCGATGTATTAATAATTTTTATTTTCATAAACTAGCCTAACATTTCAAGTTTTATTATGTTGCCAATATCCGTTTTATATCTTCTTTTTCATTGAAATAAATCAATAGCAAAAATACCAATAATAAAGTGGTTCCTATCATTAAATTTCTGTCGAAGACGTAAAATGATACGATTGAAAACCCAGTGGCGAGGGCCATATAACCAAGAATACTCTTTACATTATAAGGAACTGCATAATATTTTCTTCCGAAAAAATAGGACAAGATCATCATTGTTCCATACGCTGCCAATGTTGCAAGCGCCGATCCAACATAACCTATACTAGGGATGAGCGCAAAATTAAGAATCAAGGTAATCACGGCTCCAGCAATAGAAATATATGCGCCAAACTTCGTGCGATCGGTTACCTTATACCAAACGGAAAGGTTGTGGTATATCCCAAGGCATAAATTTGCCAATAAGATAATTGGGACAATAGATACCGCAGCCCAATAATCACTATCCTTAATTAAGAGTCTCTTAAAAAAATCAAGATATACAATTATAAAAAGCATCATAAAAGAGCCGAAAATGGTAAAATACTTGGTTATTGTTGCGTAAGTATCCTTGGCCTTTGCATTTTTGGAATGATTAAAGAAAAAAGGTTCAATCCCAAGACGAAATGCCGTGGCAAACAAGGTCATAAATACGCCTAGCTTGTAACAGGCAGCATAAATGCCTACTTCGGAGGAGGCTATATCTTGCGGAAGCAAATAATTAAGTAAGATCTTATCGAAGGCTTCATTGATAGAAAAAGCAATTCCAGCGATTAAAACGGGGAAAGAATACTTGATCATTTGTTTCCAAATGACCGCATTGAACTTAAAGCCTATATTAAAATACAAGGGGGATACGACCAATAAGGTCACAGCACTTGCGATCAGGTTAGAAATGAAAACATAGCCTATTTTATTTTCTTCAGAATATATAGTCGCCCAAAAAGAACTAGAGTCGTTTAAGGCCAATTGAGGGAGTATTAAGAAGAAAAACAGATTGAACCCCAAGTTCACAAGGACATTGAAAATTTTAATAATTGCATAGCGTAACGGCCGCTCATTAGCTCGCAGCCAAACAAATGGGAGCACAACAAGGGCATCTAAGGCAAGAATGAATATTGCGTACAGAATATAATCCACTTTAAACTCCAAGAAACTTGCGAGCGGTTCTCTAATCAACAGTAGCATTGAAACAAAAACAAAGGTGGATACTGTTAGTGAGGTGAGGGCCGTAGATTGCACAACCTTCTTTTTTGAAGCGTCCTTATTGATAAATCGAAAAAAGGCTGTTTCCATCCCATAAGAGAGTAAAACATTTCCCAAGATAAGGTAAGACATCAAGGTCGCATAGATTCCGAAAGCCGAGGTCGCTAATTCTGATGTATAAAGTGGGACCAACACAATACCTAGAGCTCGCGGTAAAACCGTTGCCAAGCCGTAAATAAAGGTTTGCTGAAAGAGTTTTTTAAAAACGCTCAATACTGAGTAGGTTTGTATGGTAAAAGTATTGAATTTAAGATTGTATAGCAAGACAATACATCAAAGCATAAAAGGAAGAAAGGTAACGACCTGTTTTTAGCTTCTTTTTTAGTGTTTGCTTAAACCATTAGGTCTTGGCTAAAGTCGACCTTATACGGCCTTTAAAACACCTTGGGATTATTACAAGCTTGACACGACGCCAGAATATTTTTCCAAAATATAAAAAAAGCCTTCCGGATTTCGAAAGGCTTTTTTTATATTTTGGAATAATACTATCCTGCCAACGCTTCTGCTCCACCAACGATTTCAAG
>TARA_B110000503_G_scaffold129031_1_pt1 | contig 14355 bp, 11 predicted proteins | sample TARA_B110000503 | Tara Oceans TARA_B110000503 (sample SAMEA4397472) | marine metagenome | biome: Polar Biome; feature: [SRF] surface water layer (ENVO:00010504); material: water (ENVO:00002006), including particulate matter (ENVO:01000060) such as... | depth 5 m | reverse complement strand
TCAGCTGGTAGAGCAATACACTTTTAATGTATGGGTCCTGGGTTCGAACCCCAGACGGATCACAAAAATATTCAAATGATTTCATTTGGATATTTTTTTTGCCTAATTGCCTAATTCTTGAGTATAGTCAAGTGCCTTAGAGATCCAAAAATCTAAATCTTTTTCTGCGTCAAAGCCTTTAATATCAACAAATAAAAAACCGGTCATTTTTTGACCTGTAAGATCCATTTCACAGCTACATCTAGTGAAAACTAGTGCTGCATGAGACAATTGTCCAATACGTACCATCAGGTGATCATTCCCTTATTTTTTATCAATATCTAAGCCAATGCACATAGGGTAATTAACCATAAAAATGAGTGCCCCCATCATTTTCTTTTCATCTGTCAGGCTTATTTTTTGCAAGCGCTGACGAATACGTTCTGCTTTACATTCTCGATAAGGCATGATGGATGTTGCGCGTATAATTAATGATCATTGAAGATTAACGATGGTCCAAAGGGATAGCGACCAAAATCCTTGCCATAAATAGCCAATCCTCCACCGTTGGTTGAACTCAGTCTAACGGTGAGTTTTTGGGTTTCTAGTAATTTGTTCAGCTGATCCGAAGTTAATTGAATTTTTATTAGGTAACCATAGGAACCTGCTTCATGTAACGTTCCATCCTTTTTTTGTGCATTCCAAGATAATATTCCTCTGTGGTCAGCGGGATCATCAGGTAGTGTTTTTTTTAAAACTAACTGCTTGTCAACATAAACATTCAAGTCAGAGATAAACTTGGTGTCATCCGTCATGGGATAGGCGTTGGGATTGCTACTTGGAGCTACTACGGAACCTTTCATAAAGTCTTGTTGCGCATCATAGTGCTCCTGGTCCTTAACGAAGAGTTCTTTGGCGGATACTTCCACTATGAAATAGGCACTCTTTACTTTTTTGAGTGACAAGGCAGATGCGTCAAATTCATATTCAAAATAGCCATCACCGCTTCCATTAACTTTTTTTCCATCTAGAACCTCCCAGTTTTTTATGGACCAGTGAGCATCAGAAAAGGCAGCTGCTTTCTTCTCAATAAGGGCAACTCCTTTTTTTTCACTCGCATTATGCCCAATGATGCTCACGAAATTTCTATGTAAGATTTCTCCAGTGGTTGTCTTTAGGTAGAAACTCAGCGTACTTATTCCATTGAAGTTTGGTATGTTGATCCTTAAAGAATCTAGGGTCTTTTGCATCCAAGGTTGATAAGTGATGTATTGTGTTCCTTTTTCAATCGAAAGATGGTCATTGCCATATTGATCCATTCCAGAAAGTTCATATTCTAGCATGAGGCCTTGGGTTATTTCACGACCACTCATTACAGAAAGAAATAGGGGTATCGTTACTTGAGCACCTGCCTCGCCTTCAAAGCAGATTTCTTGACCTGTACTAATATAAAATGGACTGTGAAAATCATTTAGAGACATCCCTGCGACTAGGTCTTCAACTCCTGTGTATTTTGGAGTTCGGTCAAATCGCCAGTAACCATTCCATTCGTTTATGACATCGTGGTGTTCGGTATATAACCAACCGCCAATTTTCGGAAACTTCCTAAAGCTGTTGATCATTCGATGGTAATCCCAACTCCAATCAACGTCGCCAGTACTCCCTTTATAGCCCCACACATTTCCGCTTTCAGAATTGATATTGGGCTCAGACTTTTGCTGATACCCGGATTCATAATGAAACGTAGCGCCTTCATAGCTGTTATCACTGACCGTAGAAAGAAAGTGTTCCCATTCATAACCTGGAAGATATACATGCCATGAATTGATGTCCGTTACGGTGTGTCCACGTCCACAGCAAATAGAATTATCCTCTATTAATCTAGTGGGATCTAGGGATTTCCCCAATCCGTAGAGTGACTCAAGCCATTTTTTGGTTTGAGGTAAATATTCATCGCCGTTTGATGTTTGTGTGGTTAATCCCCATGTTTCGTTCATGATTATCCAAGAAAATATAGCAGGATGGTTAAAGTCCCTTTTAATCATTTCTCTTAAGGTATAAGTTGCTTCTAGTTGCATTTTTTCTTCGGGCGCCCCCCAGCTATTGGGAAGGTCTTCCATTATTAAAAGCCCTAATTTATCTGCCCAATAAAGTTTCCTTGGGAGCTCCATTTTAATATGGGTTCGTATACCATTCAGCCCAATGGACTTGCTTCTTTTGATTTCGTCAATAATGAATTGCTCTGATGGAAAGGTATAAAATCCTGTAGGGTGATAGGATTGGTCTAATGCCATTTGCAAATAGATGGGTTCATTGTTCAATGCGATGTAAGGAATGTCTGTGTCGGGCAAATTGACGACGCTTATTTTCCTCATTCCAAAATAACTATGGAGCGTGTCATCTCCCATGATGGCTTGAATTTGGTAGAGATGTGGATTTTCTAGTGTCCATAGAGTAGGGTTTGGTATGAGCATCTCTGTGGTTGCGGTCTGCTGATCTTGAAAAAAGGTAAGGAACCCATTGATTTTTGTTTGGTCATCAAAAAGGGTTATTTTGACCGTATCTGATTTTTTCTGAGCCTGAGGTAAAAAAGCTGCGATCTTTACCATACTTCGATCAATATCAGGGGTGATGTGTAGATTATTTAAAAAGGCTACTCCTCGTGCTTCTAGGTAAACGGTTTGCCAAATTCCTCGAGCATTGCCATATCCTTGTTTGCCATAAAGGGTATGTGCTCTGCGAGTGTCATCAACGCGAATGGTCAACCATTGTTCGGATTGATAGTTTGGATTTTCAATTTCAAATTCAAACGGCACATAACCCCCTTGATGTATTCCTAGTAGCTGGTCATCGATCCATACGTGTGTTTCCCAATCCGAGGCGCCAATAATTAAAAAGACACGTTGCCCTTTCCAATGAGAGGGTATTTTAATTTTTCTTTGGTACCAACCAATATCGGCGTCATCTGTTATTTCTGATAATGGAGACCCCCAAGGAAAAGGCACCATAATTTGTTTTTCAAAAAGACCTTCATTTTGCCAATGATCCTTAATGCCTTGATTTAGGGAATCAAAAGTGAAATTCCATTTACCATTTAAGTTAATCCATTGATTTCTGAATTTGATGGGATTGGGATGTTCAGGTAATGGGATTGTTTGAGCCTGAATCAGGCAGTTCCATCCGAGTAAGACAGTCAAAATCAAATAGTAATTTTTCATTTTGATCATAATAAAAGTTTTAAAAATATTTTAATACTCAAAAACATCAAAAACAATTTAAGGCTTTTAGATTAGTTATTTTCAATTGAGAAGTATTTTGGCATTAAATAAGACAAACATGATGATCATTTTGTATTATCCGAAAACATCTATTAAAGACCATACATATACTAATTGTTTGTAGTATTCAGTCAATAAGTTAAATTGAGAGTTAATTAACTTGGATTATGCGTGGTTTATCTTTTTTAGGGTTTTGGCTTTTAATTGTCTTGACAAGTTTGGGTCAGTCAGATTTTTCCTTTCTTCAATATCGACATGTCGGACCGATTAGGGGGGGGCGGGTCACGGCCGTCACTGGAATAGCCAATGAACCGAGTACCTTTTATATGGGGGCTTCTGGAGGCGGATTATGGAAAAGTACCGATTATGGTACCTCATGGACAAATATGTCTGATGGCTTCTTCAAAACCCCTTCAATTGGCGCCATTGCCGTAGCGCAAAATGATCCCAACATTGTTTACGTAGGCACGGGGTCTGATGGAATCAGAAGTAATGTGATTATTGGGAAAGGTGTTTATAAATCTATAGATGCAGGCCAAAGTTGGAAGCATATAGGACTTGAAAATGCCGGTCAAATTGGGCGGATACTACTGGATCCTGATAATCATAACATCGCTTACGTTGCGGCTATAGGTAATCCTTTTCATTCCAATTCAGAACGTGGGTTGTTTAAAACCGAAGACGGAGGATATACGTGGCGAAATGTTTTGTTTATTTCGGATCAAATTGGCATTTCAGATGTTGAATTTTTGCCAGGAAATCCTGAGATTTTGTTTGCAAGTGCCTGGAAGGTTGATCGAAAGCCTTGGAGCATCATTAGTGGGGGACCCGCTGCCGAAAGTGGAATTTTTAAATCTATGAATGGGGGTGAAACGTGGGCAAAAATCTCCAATGGATTGCCTGAGACATTGATTGGAAAAATTGATATCGAATTGTGCCCTGCGGACTCAAAAGTGGTTTATGCGTTGATTGAAGCTCCTGAAACCCAAGGTGGCTTATATAAGAGCATAGATCAGGGTGAAAACTTTGTTCAAGTTTCAAATGAAGCAGGAATCAGAACAAGACCCTTCTATTATACCAATTTAAAGGTTGACCCCACCAACGCTGAACATTTATACGTGATGTCAACTGGTTATTTTACTTCTGTCGATGGGGGTAAAAATTGGTCTCGGTTGAGACCGCCGCATGGGGATAATCATGATATGTGGATCAATCCCAATAATCCCAATTTATTTATTCAATCCAATGATGGAGGAGCCAATGTCACCCATAATGGAGGTAAAACTTGGAGTACCCAATTTAATCAACCGACAGCCGAACTTTATCAAGTAGAGGTAGATGACCAGTTTCCTTATTGGTTATACGCAGGCCAGCAAGATAATTACACCACCATTGCGGTTCCTTCTATGGCGCCATCGGCGCTTCAGGATGGTAATGTCGGGTGGATCATAAATACGGGGGGGTGTGAAACGGGACCAGCCGTACCCAAACCAGGTGATCATAATATTGTCTATGCCAATTGCAAAGGTCGATTTAGCGTTTTTGACAAACGAACAGGGCTAGAAAGAAATTATGACGTAGGGGCTGCTGATATGTATGGAAATAACCCCAAGGATCTCAAATTCAGGTTCCAAAGAGTCTCTCCGATACATGTTTCCCCTCATGATTCTAAGGTCATTTATCATACTAGTCAATATGTTCATAAAACGATTGATGAGGGAAAGACATGGGAAATTATATCTCCAGATTTGACTGCCTTTGAGCCGGACAAACAAGTGATTTCAGGAACGCCGATTACGCGTGATATTACAGGAGAAGAATTTTATAGTACCATTTATGCGATTCGTGAATCGCCTATTGATCCGGGACAAATTTGGGTCGGCGCTAATGATGGCCCAGTACATATGACCCGTGATGGAGGAAAGAATTGGTCCAATGTGACGCCTTCAAAGTTATTACCTGGGGGCAGGGTAGATGCCGTTGAGCCGAGTATGCATGATCCTGCCAAAGCATATTTTACTGTTTTGCGCTATCAGCTTGGGGATGATCGCCCCTATATTTACAAAACCCTAGATTATGGTAAAAAATGGGAGCTATTGACAGACGGCACTAATGGAATCTCTTCGGACTATCCGGTGCGTGTGGTTAGGGAAGATCCTAATCGCGTAGGATTATTGTATGCAGGAACGGATTATGGCTTGTTCATTTCCTTTAACGATGGCAAAACTTGGGAAGCTTTCCAACAAAATCTCCCCATTACTCCTGTGACAGACATCAAAGTATATCGAAATGATTTGGTGATTTCCACGATGGGACGAGGTTTTTGGATCTTAGATAATATCACACCATTGCATAAACAAGGATTTGGCACTAAGCAGACTGCCTTATTTAAGCCAAAAGATACCTATCGAATGGAGCAGCCAATGACGGGAGGAGATCTTTATCCATCGCCTACCATGATGTTTGATTATTATATCGCCGATACAGCAAGTGTTTCTGTCAAGTTAGAAATTAAGAACGCTGCTGGAAGGACAGTCAATCTATTTACAAGTGATAAATTTGATAAGGCCGAAATTATTGAAAACATGAATCTTAGTTCGACTACTTTTTTGGTAGATGAGTCACTCTCAGGATCATTGGGATTTCATAGATTTCATTGGGATATGCGCAATTTTGGTGCTTGGAATTCGCGCCAAAATAGAAGTTATAAAAACGGCCCTAGGGTGAGCTCTGGTAGCTATACGGCTAGTTTGACTGTAGCGGGCGAGGTTTATTCTCAACCCTTTGAATTAATGACCGATCCTCGAATTACTACTGCAGCGATCTCAGAAATAGATATTCAAAAAAAGGAAGCGTTGGCACTAGAAATTGTAGACCTGCTTTCAGCGGCCCGCAAATATGTGGTGGAACTTGAAAAAGAGAAGAAAGATGCGATGGAGGATCGAATCAAAGAAATAGACCAACTATTGTCAGATTTTGTAATGGAGCAGGGAATCTACATGCAGCCTAAATTGATTGATCAAGTAGAATATTTGTACAATGTTGCAAATGGACCCGATCAATTACCTGGTCGCGATGCTTATGAGCGTTTTGCGGAACTAAAAAAGATACTTCAAGAATATTATTAAAATGAGTAAAAAGGTTCTGAAAATTATAGGAGCTGTGGCATTGTTTTTAGCCATAGGAATAGCTTACTTGAGCTACATAAATACAAGTTTAAATAGTTCTGATAAAGTTTCTTTAATGGGAATTACCATTGAATACAATCGACCCTCTGTTAGAGGTCGATTGATTTTTGGCCCCACCAAGGAAGCACTGCTTCCTTATGGAGTCTATTGGAGGTTGGGCGCTAATGAATCTTCTACTATTGAGTTCACAAAAGATGTTCAATTTAACGAGCTTCCTGTAGGTGCTGGAAAATATAAAATTTATGCTGTACCAGGTGCTGATTTTTTTGAAATTTCATTGAACAAGGATTGGGATACTTGGGGTGCTGCGGAACCTGACTATAGCCAAGACCTGGTCAAAACTCGAGTGGAGGTAGCAAAAAATCCATTGGTTGAATTGTTTACAATGGAATTGAAACAATCAGATGATTTGATCAATTTAGACATCTATTTTGCTGATGTAAAACTTCAAATTCCAATTAAAATTATTTAAAAAAAATGAGGGGAGATTGCCACGCATGGAGCAAATAACTTTTGCGGATCATGATATTATCACCAAATATTTACCATTTGGTTTATTGATCGAGCAGTTAGAGAAAGCTTTTTCTAGTGAAACTATCGTCACTCCGATCCGCCATCATCATGATTTTAAAAATCCAGGAGAAGGGATAGATTCAACGCTGCTATTGATGCCCAGTTGGCTTCCGGGATCGGATTTGGGTGTTAAGGTGGTTACAGTTTCTCCTAATAACACGAAATATGATTTGCCTTCGATTCAAGGTTTATATGTGTTATTAGATGCGCACAAAGGTACCCCACGCTTATTACTGGATGCGCGAGAACTGACAGCGAGAAGAACAGCAGCTACTTCTGCATTGGCATCGAAATTTTTATCTAGAGAGGATAGCGACACATTATTTATGATAGGTACGGGCACGCTTGCCCCTCATCTCATACAAGCACATGCAACGGTTCGGAATTTAAAACAGGTTTGGATTTGGGGTCGAGATTTAGTCAAAGCACAGATTATTTGCGATCAATTGGCTAATCAAAAATTCAATGTAGGTGTAACACCGAGCATCAAGGCAGGTTTGGAAATGGCCGATATTGTGAGTTGTGCTACGTTATCGGCAGAAGCATTGGTTTTAGGGAAAGATCTCAAAGAGGGACAGCATATTGATTTGGTTGGTGCTTACAAAAAAGATATGCGAGAGGCCGATGATGCGGTAATCCTCAGGTCAAATGTATATATAGATAGTCCTACTGCTCTTAAAGAGACAGGTGATTTAGTTATCCCGTTGTCATCTGGTGTATTGGATTCTGATGATATTAGAGGAAATCTTTTTCAACTTTGTCAAAAGAAATGTAATGGCCGTAGTCGTGCATCTGAAATCACGTTATTTAAATCCGTAGGCCACGCACTTGAAGATTTGGTCGCGGCCCAAACCGTATATGAGGCCTTGGTGGAGTCATCGGATTTTGGATAAAGCTACCGCTTTATTAGGTTTGTTATAGAATAAAAAAAACAACTAGAAATGAAAGTGCAATGGAAAGGGGTTTACCCAGCGGTTACTACAAAATTCAAGGCAGACTTGTCGATTGATTTTAAAGGATTTGCAGACAATCTGGAGGCTCAATTAGCCGCCGGGGTAGACGGAATTGTTTTAGGAGGCACACTAGGGGAAGCGAGTGCATTGGAGCCTTCTGAGAAAACCGATTTGATCAAAGCGGCCAAGGCACAAACAAGCGGAAAGGTTCCTGTAGTTATCAATATTGCGGAACAAACGACCCGAAGTGCTATTGAAGCCGCTAAAAATGCACAAAGAGATGGTGCAGATGGATTGATGATGCTCCCGCCAATGAGGTACAAAGCGACAGATGAAGAGACCCTTTCTTATTTCACCTCAGTGGCGGAAAGTACGGATCTTGAAATCATGATTTACAACAATCCCGTAGACTATAAAATAGAAGTCACCTTGGATATGTTCGAGCAGTTGGCAGATTGCAAAAATATTGTGGCCGTAAAAGAATCTACTCGAGATGTGTCAAATGTTACTAGAATGATCAATAGGTTTGGTAATAGGTTCCATATTTTATGTGGAGTAGATACCCTTGCAGCGGAAAGTTTGATTATGGGTGCCGATGGCTGGGTCGCGGGATTGGTTTGCGCCTTTCCAAAAGAAACCGTAGCCATCTATCGCTTGATTAAAGTTGGTAGAATCGCTGAAGCGATAAGTATATACAGATGGTTTTTGCCACTTTTGGAATTGGATATTAATCCTCAGTTGGTTCAGAACATCAAGTTGGCTGAAGAAAAAGTCGGCATGGGTTCAGAAAATGTTCGCCCACCCAGAATGCCGCTTGTCGGAACTACGCGGGCGCATGTGATGGGAATTATTGAGCACAGCTTGAAAAACCGTCCTAAACTCCCAGAATATTTATCACTATAAATTTTTGTAACATCAAATCAGTCGATTCAATGAGTCAATCAACTATTAAAAGTTTTGATCCTGTATCAGGAAAACACCTTGATAACGCTTTTCAAATCAATACATTGGACGATCTGGAATCTAAGATTGAGTCTGCGCAATGGGCCTATTTGGTTTATCGAAATACGAGTGGGGAAGAGCGAGCTACTTTTTTGGAAACCATTGCAGATGAGATCGAATCTGATCTCACAGAAATTGTAGCTACTGCTACTTTGGAAACAGGACTTCCTGCTGCACGGATTCAAGGGGAAACAGGTAGAACAGTGGGGCAATTAAGGTTATTTGCAAGTATTACCAGAGAAGGATCTTGGGTTGAGGGATCGATAGACACCGCGCTACCCAATAGACAGCCTTTGCCAAGGGTAGATATTAGGAAATACTTGATTCCTATTGGTCCTGTTGGGATTTTTGGAGCTGCTAATTTTCCATTAGCTTTTTCGACGGCAGGAGGGGATACCGCTTCTGCTTTGGCAGCAGGTAACCCCGTTGTTGTGAAGGCAAATAATAGTCATCTAGGTACGCATGATCTTATTTGTAAAGCAATTGCGCGTGCGATTGAAAATTGTAATTTACCGGAAGGTGTGTTTGGTGCAATAGTAGATTCGGGATTTGAATTGGGTAGGGCATTGGTCCAACACCCTGGGATCAAGGCAGTTGGCTTTACGGGTTCTTATAGTGGTGGCCGTGCACTTTTTGATTTGGTGTCTCAAAGGAAAGACCCTATACCATTTTATGGTGAAATGGGCAGTATAAATCCAATCGTTTTGTTTGATTCTGCGATAGCAAACGCGAGTACTTCAAAGCAGTTAATCAATGCTATTATCCTTGGAGTTGGTCAGTTTTGCACCAATCCTGGTTTATTATTGGCGATTGATTCAGAAGCAATAGCTGCGTTTTGTAATCAATTGGCAATTGAGGCAACCGCTGCTCTGGGCGGTGTTATGCTTCATCAAGGTATCTACGAAAGCTATCAAAAGGCAACTACTGCGCTAGGTAAGGGAGTAGAAATGTCTGTATTGGGGGAGGGGACAAAAGGTGAAGGTGCATTCGGTGTTTCTTCCTATATCCTTAAAACGACTGGAGAAGCATTTTTGTCCAACAGCCAATTAAGTCAGGAGGTTTTCGGACCTTATTCCTTGCTAGTTATTTGTAAAGATGAGGAAGAATTGGCCACCCTCATGATGGAGCTGGAAGGGCAGTTGACTATTAGTTTCATGGGAACGGAAGCAGAGTTAGAAGCTGCCGATCATTTGATCGCCATTGCTCAGGAGAAGGCAGGGCGGGTAATTTTCAATGGCGTGCCCACCGGGGTTGAAGTTTGTCATGCAATGGTGCATGGTGGGCCATTTCCAGCTACTACGCAACCCAATAGCACATCGGTAGGTGCGGAGGCTATAAAAAGATTCTCAAGGCCCGTTTGTTTTCAGAATGCACCTCAAAGTATATTACCATTGGCATTGCAGGATGAAAATCCATTGAATATTTTCCGGAAAATAAATGGCACATTAACTAAACAAAGGCTGTGAAATTGCGAAAAATATTTTTTTGTATTGATGCTCATACTTGCGGGAATCCAGTAAGATTGGTTGCTGGAGGAGGTCCGTTGCTTAATGGTGCCAATATGAGCGAAAAAAGACAGCATTTTTTATCTGAATTTGATTGGATCAGAAAGGGTTTGATGTTTGAGCCACGAGGGCATGATATGATGTCTGGTAGTATTTTATATCCTCCCATCGATCCTCAAAATGATATGGGCGTGTTGTTTATCGAAACGAGTGGTTGTTTGCCAATGTGTGGCCATGGGACCATTGGTACCGTGACGATCGCTATTGAGGAAGGACTGATCATCCCTAAAATACCTGGCCAACTACGTTTGGAAACACCGGCAGGCCTTGTGCAAATTGTATATGGACAAACAGGTAATAAAGTAGATTGGGTTAAATTGACAAATGTAGCTTCATATTTGGCAGCACAAGATCTAGAAATAGATTGTCCTGATTTGGGTCTTTTGAAGTTTGATGTAGCTTATGGGGGTAATTATTACGCCATTTTTGATCCCCAGTCTCATTTTAAAGGAGTTCAGAATTATACGGCAGGTCAACTTATTACCTGGAGTCAAGAAGTTCGAAAACGTATTAATTTAACCTATCCAGATCAATTTGTTCATCCTGAAAATACCACGATTAGAGATGTTACGCACTTGTTGTGGACCGGTGATCCTTTGGATGCGCATTCAGATGGTCGAAATGCGGTATTTTATGGAGATAAAGCGATTGATAGATCACCTTGTGGTACTGGTACTTCTGCTCGTATGGCACAGCGATTTTCGAGGGGTTTGTTACAGTTGGGTGACGAGTATGTACATGAAAGTTTCATTGGCTCAAAATTCATCGGTCGTATTGAAACTCTTTCGGAGATTGGGGATAAGAAAGCCATTATTCCAAGTATTGAAGGATGGGCCCGTGTTACAGGTTACAATCAAATAATCATCGATGAGGACGATCCTTATGCATCTGGATTTCAGGTCATATGAGTAAGGGCAGCGTTGTCGTTTTAGGTGGTGGTGTCATTGGACTTTGTACTGCTTATTATTTGAATCTTAAAGGTTTTGTTGTCACTATTTTGGATAAGGGAGATTTTTCTTCAGGGACTTCCTTTGGCAATGCAGGCATGATTGTGCCTAGTCATTTTGTGCCCTTGGCCCAACCAGGAATGATTACTAAAGGAATCAAATGGATGTTTGACGCCCAAAGTCCCTTTTACGTAAAACCGAGATTATCAAAAAACTTATTGGATTGGGGATGGAAGTTTTATCGACATGCTACTTATAAACATGTTGCCAATACCGTAAATATCCTAAAAAGGCTCAATTTGGAAAGCAAAATACTTTACACTGAATTGGCAGCTCAATTAGATGACGTTGAGATCAAGAGCAAAGGCCTTATTATGTACTGCAAGACGCAATCTGCGTTTGATGAAGAAATAGCCCTGGCGAATAGAGCCCTAGCTATTGGATTAAAAGCAGAGGTATTAGATGTGAAACAGTTGAAAAAACTAGACCCAACTATGTCTATTGATGTTGAAGGTGGCGTGTATTTTCCTGAAGATGCTTTTTTTAGTCCTAGCGGATTTTTAGAAAAACTGGTGATGCATTTGAAAGATATAGGGGTGCGACTGATTTCAAATGTTCAAGAAGCGGAGTTTATAGTAGATAAAAATTTAAAACAAATTAATTCTAGTAAGGGATTGTTTTCTGCTGACCAGTTTGTGATTTGTGCGGGTGCTTGGACGCGAGAATTGACCCATTCCTTAGGTTTGAAAATTTCAATGCAACCTGGAAAAGGCTATAGTTTTACTTTGGAAAGCCCTGTGGAAATGCCTTCAATATGCTCAATTTTGACTGAGGCCAAAGTGGCTGTGACCCCAATGCCCGAAGGATTGAGATTTGCAGGTACTATGGAAATAGGGGACATGACGTTCTCGGTCAATCACCAACGTGTGCAGGGTATAAAAAAATCTATTCCTAATTATTTTCCTAACTTTCAAGTCGATGATTTCAGTAAGACGGCTATTTGGACTGGATTAAGACCTTGTTCTCCAGATGGGTTGCCATATATTGGGAGAACAAAAAAGTTACCGAATGTACTCGTAGCTACTGGTCATGGTATGATGGGGATGAGTTTGGGCCCTATTACGGGAAAATTAATTGCTGAAATAGCTGCGAACCAGTCTCCGGGAATTGAAATTTCAAAATTGGCAGTAGAACGGTTCCATTGATTTTGCCAAGTAAATGTTTTAATAAAACCAAAATGACAAAAGAATACATAATTACTGGGATGACTTGTAAGGGTTGTTTGGCTAAAGTCAAAACGACCATCAACTCTTTTCCAGGTATTCAAGAGGTGAACCTCCAACTTGATTACCCTCAAGCAAACATCGCCTCAGAGAGGTCTTTAAATTTAGAAGAAATCAATCTAGCGTTGAAAAAATTCGGTGAGTACATAATCGCTGATACGGATCAAGAGCGAGAGGCTATGTCAGATCCTCCAATAAAAAGACAGGATCTATTCCCTGAAAAGACTATAAACACCTATCAACCTTTGCTACTCATCGTGGGGTTTATACTAGGAATAAGTGTATTAATCCAATATCCATTTCTTCATTTTTCACCCATGCTTTGGATGCGCCATTTTATGGCGGGCTTTTTTTTGGTTTTTTCTTTTTTTAAATTATTGAACCTTTCAGGTTTTGCCAATGCCTATGGTATGTATGATATCGTGGCGGCCAAATGTAAGTTTTGGGGATATCTTTATCCGTTTGTAGAATTGATGTTGGGTATTTTATATCTAATCAATATTGTGCCATTTTACGTTAATTTAACTACGGTAATCGTCTTGGGAGTTAGCAGTGTTGGTGTAATAAAAAGTAATTTACAAAAGAAGCAAATCAAATGCGCTTGCTTGGGAGATGTATTCCATTTGCCCATGAGTACGGTAACTATTGTCGAAGATCTGTCAATGGTTGCAATGGCTCTTATTGGTTTATTTTCATTATAGAATTTATCTAGCTGATACAGGCAATGTAGTGATGGTTTTGTAAATTTTCATATAAGTTAAGAATGTTATCAGGAAGGTGCTATGAATAGACTAATAAGTGTTTTGATATTATTAACCGCCTTGCGCGTAACAAACGCCCAGCCAGTGTCCGAATTATCTTTGGAACGAATTTATAATTCGAGGACTTTTGAATCTCAACGGATGGGCCCTCTTAGATGGTTTGATGATGGTGAATCTTTCACTACGCTGATTTATAATGTAGAAGATAGCGGCTTTGATCTAATCAAAAATAACAGTAATACTGGCGGGCAGCGCTTTCTTGTAAGAGCCAAAGACTTAATCCCTGCTGGAGCAGAACGTCCATTGCGCGTGGTAGATTATCAATGGTCGGAAGATCAGAAAAAGCTCTTAATATTTACCAATACGGCCAAGGTTTGGAGATATCATACAAGGGGGGATTATTGGGTATTTGATCTTACCACTAAATCGCTTATCAAATTAGGAGGGCCAAGTGCGTTGTCTTCATCTTTGATGTTTGCCAAATTTTCTCCTGATGGCACTAAGGTAGGCTATGTAAGAGCGCATAATATTTTCGTTGAGGATGTTAAAACGGGTCACATTGTCCAGCTCACTCAAGATGGAGCTGAGCGCATTATTAATGGCACCTTTGATTGGGCTTATGAAGAGGAATTCAGCTGTCGAGATGGTTTTTCATGGAGTCCAGATGGTGATCAAATTGCCTATTGGCGTATTGATGCATCAAGTATTCGGGATTTTTACATGGTCAATAATACGGATTCTATTTATTCTCAAATCGTACTGGTACAATATCCAAAAGCGGGTGAAAAGCCAGCAAAAGCAAAAATAGGCGTGGTCTCGGTAGCTG
>TARA_B110000503_G_scaffold78598_1_pt1 | contig 14362 bp, 14 predicted proteins | sample TARA_B110000503 | Tara Oceans TARA_B110000503 (sample SAMEA4397472) | marine metagenome | biome: Polar Biome; feature: [SRF] surface water layer (ENVO:00010504); material: water (ENVO:00002006), including particulate matter (ENVO:01000060) such as... | depth 5 m | reverse complement strand
AAATTAGATGGCATTGCTTCAGGGGCAACCAACGTAACAAACAACAACCAACTTACTAATGGCGCAGGGTATACCACAAATACCGGGGATATTACATCAGTAGGAGTAGGTAATGGTTTAACAGGTGGGGGAACTTCAGGTGCGGTTACTGTTTCTATGTCGGGTACTTATAGCGGAAACTTCACTGCAACACAAAACATAACTGCTTACTCTGACGAGAGACTTAAAACAAACATAGAGACTATTCCTAACGCTTTAGAGAAGGTTAATTCACTTAGAGGTGTTACCTTTGATAAAGACGGAGTACGTGGCTTAGGAGTCATCGCACAAGAGGTAGAGAAGATTTTACCTGAAGTAGTGATAGAGGGTGAAGAATACAAGTCAGTTGCTTATGGGAACATTGTCGGTGTATTAATTGAGGCAATAAAGGAACTGACTAACGAGGTTGAAGAATTGAAAAGAAAATTAAATTAATATGGCAGTACCGGGTTCAGGAGCGATTACAATGTTGGGGTTAGCGCGGGAGAGATTATATGGTTCATATGGCTCTGTGGCAATTCCCCCTGCTCCTATTACACTTTTTGACTTAGTCAATGGCGGGGGGGCCAATGGTTTCCCTGCTCTAAACACTTGTGGTGTTACTCCTAATTACAGTATGGCATCGTGGTACTCGTATGACCAAACTGCATCTTGTGGTTGTAATATTGGGGATTGTTGTCAATTTGCCGTAGGCTATGACCCCACAGACTCTTTTTCTGCTTGTAATAATTGGATGATGGGTAATACGGAAATCCATAAACTATCAGTAGACACTGTCGATTATTTACCACCTTGGCAAAATGCTTCTCAAATATATACAGGAGATGACCCTAATTGTGAAGAACCTTCACCTCCGGGGTATTATGCTATGACGAATGATGCTTTGGGAGAGGTTCAGTATTCTTTTTGGAATGGCGGGAATTGGTCAAAAGCATTCACTTGTGCTAAATAAAAAAATAATTATCTTTGTATAAATAATAATCTAATCTAAAAAAAAAAATGGCACAATTAACTGACACAGAAAAAACTGAAATCACTAAAATGGTTTCTGAATTCAACATTCTTAAAATGCAACTTGGTGATACGTATATGAATCAGCAAGCAATTATGAAAAAAGTTGAAGAAGTAAAAGAGGCGTACTCTAAATTAGAGGAAGAACTTATGGAGACATATGGTAAAGATGCCGTAATCAATGTTGAAACAGGAGAGGTAAAACTTCCTGAAGAAACAAAGATGGAGGTTGCTAAATAAATGGGACTAATAAGCACATATGGCATAGTCACCTTAGCAACTGTTGATGATAAATTAATTGGCACTGATGTCGAAAGTTTAAATGCAACAAAGAATTTTGAGATATCTCAAGTTCTTTCTTTGTTAAATGAAGCCGTAGTTACGTTGCCGATATACGCAACTAACACCGCTGCTTTAGCAGGTGGATTGGTGGCGGGAAATCTTTATCGTAACGCAGGGTCTGCAGGAAGTTCAAGTGTTGTGTGTGTTGTCTATTAAGACACACATAAAATGGATATAAGAAAAATAAGCATTGGTCCCGATTACAAAGGAGGGGCTATGCATTACATCGTTGGTCAAGACGTTTTAGGTGGTAGTCATACTATTCATCTAATTCGTTTTGACGCTATATTGGAATCAATTAAAATTTGGATTGAAAGAAACAATTCAAAAGAAATTGTACTTTGGAAAGAGTTTACCCATACGATGCCCATATCTATTGAATACAACATAAACTTTTAGCCCTATGACTGAGCAAAACTATTTAGACATTACTCAAGAAATTACTCTTTTAAAGAAACGCAAGTCAGATGCTACTTCTTTCGATGAAGAGATGAATATAGCAGACAAAATACACAACCTTCAGATGATTCTTGATGGCGTTAAGCCGATGGATACGTATGTTGACTGTATAGGGTGTGGCTCATAAACATATATATGAAATCTCCATTTGAATTTATAGTAAAACCGGTAGGAGGCAAGCGTTATGATAACATAAAAAAAATCGGGGGAACTGATTTTATTGTGAGCACATCGGAAGAGGACTTTAAACACTCTAACCGATACGCTGAGGTTGTCGAGGTCCCTATCTTATATAAAGGCCCTATCAAACCAAGCGATATATTGCTTGTCCATCACAACGTATTTAAGTTTTACAACGACATAAAAGGCGGACAAAGAAGTGGCAAAAGTTACTTTAAGGATGACCTTTTTTTTGTTGATGTAGAACAATTTTTTATGCATTACGATGGGGAGGAGTGGCATCCATATGATAGGTTTTGTTTTATTGAGCCTATCCCTACCATTGAATCTTATATCTACAAACCATTTAGCGAAGAACCTCTTATTGGCAAAATGAAGTACCCAAATGAGTACTTAAAAAGTCAAGGAGTAAAGGTGGGGGATTTAGTTACCTTTCTACCTGAAACGGAATATGAGTTTAATGTTGATGGGGAAAAACTATATAGGATGTACGACCATCATATAAGTATGGTGTTATGAGGCCAAAGGACGATAGAACTTATTTTAATGATGAATGGAATCACGTCCCTATAAAAAAAATAAAACGTATTAAAGATGAATTCAAAAGAAATAAAATTAAAAATAATCGAGGCGGGTCACCGAGCAGTGGAGCAACTGATTAAAGTTGCTCGAGAAGAAATTATTAAACACGACCTTGAGGATGGGTTGTCTGCCGATAGATTAAAAAACGCGGCAGCAACAAAAAGATTGGCAATCTTTGATGCATTTGAAATTTTAAGTAGAATAGATACAGAGCAAGAGGCAATTGAATCTTTAGATAAAGGAGAAAGCAAAACAAACACAAAACAAGGATTTGCAGAACGAAGGTCAAAATAGTATAATATATAGAGTCGTAGATAACTATATACAAAGCACAGTCCTTGCTAATAAAAATAAAGCAAAGAGTTGGGTGTATGGCTATGACCACAAAAATAACCTTGTTGTTATATCTAAAGATGGAACTATAGGAGAAGTAATTGATATCCAAGGATTAAAGATTGGGCTTCCTAAAACCCCAAGTATGTGTCTTCAAAGACACACAAAAAAAGAACAACAATATTGGGAACGACAAGAACTCCCTGCTGAGTTAAGTAAAATTCAAACAATATTTCAATGGAATGAAAAACCATCTGAGTTTAAAGACAGGTGGGTAGATTATATTGAGACAGAATTTGACAGAAGAGACAATGGGGTATGGTATCTTAATAACGGTATCCCAACCTATATAACAGGTGCTCATTATATGTATCTCCAATGGACATCTATTGATGTTGGGTATCCCGACTATAGAGAGGCTAATAGAATTTTATATATTTTTTGGGAGGCTTGCAAGGCAGATAGTAGGTCTTTTGGTATGGTGTATCTAAAGATAAGACGTTCAGGATTTTCTTTTATGTCCTCATCTGAATGCGTAAACACAGGAACTCTTGCAAAAAACGCAAGGGTTGGTATCTTGTCAAAGACGGGTGGCGATGCTAAAACAATGTTTACCGATAAGGTTGTTCCAATTGCAAATAGGTTACCATTCTTTTTTAAACCTATTCAAGATGGTATGGATAAACCAAAAACAGAGTTAGCGTTCCGAATTCCTGCCGCTAAGATTACTAAAAAAAATATGTACAATGCAGACACTAATGAATTGTACGGATTAGACACTACAATAGATTGGAAGAACACTGACGACAACAGTTATGATGGGGAAAAACTTTTGCTATTAGTACACGATGAAAGTGGAAAGTGGATTAAGCCAAACAACATTCAAAACAATTGGCGAGTTACAAAAACCTGTTTAAGACTTGGTAGCAGAATCATCGGGAAATGTATGATGGGCTCAACTTCAAATGCTTTGAGTAAAGGAGGAGATAACTTTAAAAAGTTATATGAAGACTCTAATGTGAATAAGCGTAGTGGGAACGGTCAGACTAAAAGTGGTATGTATTCACTTTTTATTCCAATGGAATGGAATATGGAAGGGTTTATTGATAGATACGGCCATCCTGTTATAGAATATTTAGACTCACCAATTCAAGGTATAAATGGGGAAACGATTTACCAAAGCGCATTAACATATTGGCAAGCAGAGGTGGACTCTTTAAAGAATGACGCAGATGCTTTGAATGAATTTTATCGTCAATTTCCAAGAACTGAATCTCACGCCTTTAGGGATGAAAGTAAAATGTCTTTATTTAATCTTACAAAGATATATCAACAGATAGACTATAACGATTCTTTAATCAAAGAACATCATATGACAAGGGGGTCATTTTCTTGGAAAGATGGTATAAAAGATTCAAAAGTTCTTTTTAGTCCTAATAACAATGGCAGGTTTTATATAGGATGGAACCCTAAGCCACAACTACAAAACAATGTTATTCAAAGAAACGGAATAAAGTTCCCGGGCAATGAACACATTGGGGCGTTTGGGTGTGACAGTTATGACATATCAGGAGTTGTTGGTGGGGGAGGCTCTAATGGAGCACTTCACGGGTTAACGACTTACCATATGGATGAAGCCCCTATAAATACTTTTTTCTTAGAGTACATTGCTCGTCCTCAGACGGCAGAGATATTTTATGAAGACGTACTAATGGCCTGTGTGTTTTATGGTATGCCCATCCTTATTGAAAATAACAAGCCGAGATTGTTATATCACTTTAAAAACAGGGGATATAGAGGGTTCTGTATGAACAGACCTGACAAGCAATATATAAAACTTTCTAAAACAGAAAAAGAACTTGGAGGTATACCTAACACAAGTGAAGATATCAAACAAGCACACGCTTCTGCAATTGAATCGTATATTGAAAAATATGTAGGGTTAGACTTAGAGGGCTCATATAGAGACGCAGGGGATATGGGCGATATGATATTTATAAGGACCTTAGAAGATTGGGCAAAGTTTGATATTACCAACAGAACTAAGCACGATGCTTCGATAAGTTCAGGATTGGCAATAATGGCAACTCAAAAGTCTATGTATTTAGGAGAGAAAAAAGAATCAAAAATAAAGATTAACTTTGCAAGATATAGTAATAAAGGAACAATTAGCGAAATTATTAGATGAAGGATGTTAATATAAATATCACATCTGCAGGGTTCCCAAGCCAATTTGTTTCTGACAAAGAGAAGGCTTCGGAAGAGTTCGGTTTGCAAATTGGACAAGCCATTCAGTATGAGTGGTTTAGAAAAGATGGAAACGGCTGCAGGTACTACGGTCAATGGAGGGATTTTCACCGCCTAAGACTTTATGCCCGTGGAGAGCAATCCGTGGCAAAATATAAAAATGAATTAGCCATAGACGGTGACTTATCTTATCTTAATTTAGATTGGACACCCGTTCCTATTATACCAAAGTTTGTTGACATTGTAGTCAACGGAATGTCTGATAGACTTTTTAAAGTAAAAGCATATGCACAAGATGCAATGTCTCAAGAAAAAAGAAGTGCTTATCAGGATATGATTGAGGGACAAATGGTTGCTAAACCAATCCTTGAGACTATTATGCAGAAAACGGGCGCAAATCCGTTTGTCACCGAACCGGATGAATTACCAAATTCAGATGAAGAGTTGGCATTGTATATGGAAATGAACTACAAACCTGCTATCGAAATTGCAGAAGAAACTGCTATCAATACTATTTTTGATGCCAATCATTATGATGACATTAGGAAACAACTTGATTACGACCAAACAGTTCTTGGAGTTGCGATGGCTAAACACGAATTCCTAAAGGGGGATGGTGTTAGGTTGTCATATGTAGACCCCGCTAACGTGGTCTATAGTTATACAGAAGACCCTTATTTTAAAGATTGTTTTTATTGGGGAGAAATTAAAACTGTATCAAGTACGGAATTAAAAAAGATTGACCCAACATTAACCAATACTGACTTAGAAGAAATATCTAAGTATGGTCAAGGTTGGTACGACTACTTTAATGTAGCGCAGATGCAACAGAATGATATATTCTATAGAGACTCTGCTACAATATTGTATTTCAACTACAAGACTACAAAAAATATTGTATATAAGAAAAAGGTAAAAGAGAACGGTAATGTCAGTATGGTTGAAAAGGATGACTCCTTTAATCCGCCTGATGATATGATGCAAGAAGGGAACTTTGAAAAGGTTTCTAAAACTATTGATGTTTGGTATGAAGGAGTAATGGTTATGGGGACCAACATCATATTGAAATGGGAGATGGCAAAGAATATGGTAAGACCAAAGTCTGCTACACAACACGCTATCCCCAATTATGTTGCGTGTGCCCCAAGAATGTATAAGGGTGCAATTGAATCATTGACTCGAAGGATGATTCCCTTTGCTGATTTGATTCAAATCACTCACCTTAAACTACAACAAGTTATTTCTCGCGTAGTGCCTGATGGTGTTTTTATTGATGCTGACGGTTTAAATGAGGTTGACCTTGGAACAGGCAACGCGTATAATCCTGAAGATGCTTTAAGATTATACTTCCAAACAGGTAGTGTTATTGGTAGAAGTTTTACCCAAGACGGGGACTATAACAACGCACGAGTGCCTATTACTCAGTTAACCGCTAACTCAGGCTCTGCTAAGACACAGATGCTTTTAACTAATTACAACCATTACCTAAATCAAATTAGACAGGTAACAGGTCTTAATGAGGCAAGAGATGCAAGTATGCCTGACCCTAACTCTTTAATTGGTCTTCAAAAATTAGCGGCACTAAATTCAAATACCGCTACCCGACATATTCTTGACGCAAGTCTTTATATGTACAGGTCGATGGCAGAGGCTTTAACTTATAGAGTAGGAGATATTCTTGAATATGCAGACTTTAAAGAAGAGTTTATAAACCAAATCGGCAAATACAATATTAATATCTTAAACAGTATTAACGATTTGTATATATATGATTTTGGTATTTTTATTGAAGTCGCTCCGGATGAAGAACAAAAAGCAATGCTTGAACAAAACATTCAAATGGCATTGTCAAAAGGTGGTATAGATTTAGAAGACGCTATTGACATTAGAGAGATTAGGAATATTAAACTTGCTAATCAATTACTAAAAGCAAAACGTAAGTCTAAACAAGTAAGAGAAGAGAAAATGGCAATGCAGCAGCAGGCAATGCAGCAGCAAGGTCAAATGCAGTCTCAACAAATGGCTGCAGAAGCATCTATGCAAAAAGAGCAGCAAATACTTCAAGGCAAAATGCAACTCAAACAGGCGGAGATTTCTTTTGAAATTGAAAAAATGAAACAAGAGGCTATGCTTAAACAACAGTTAATGCAGACTGAATTCCAAATGCAGATGCAATTAAAAGGGGTTGAAGTGCAAGGACTGCAGGAAAGAGAAGGTAAAAGAGAAACTGCTAAGTCTGACAGAATTAGTCAACAAAACTCAGAACAGTCTAAGTTAATCAATCAAAGAAAGAATAACTTGCCTCCTATGACTTTTGAATCTAACGAAGACAGTTTAGATGGGTTTGACTTTGCTGAATTTAATCCGAGATAAAAGGTCTATTATATAATTAATTATTGACTAACTTTGTAATATAAATCAAATCTAATATGGAATTTAAAGTAAAAGAAGTAGGTGTAATCGAAGCAAAGTCTGTTCAGCAAGTTGAACAAGACCTTCTTAGCAAACACGCAGAGGAACAAAATGAATCTGTAAACCTACAAGTTGAAAAAGAAGAGCAAAATATTAACCTACAAGTTGATGGAACTCAAGCCTCAGAGTTAAGTGAGGAAGACGTTCTTGCATATATAGGAAATAAATACGGTAAGCAGATTAACTCTCTTGAAGAGTTTACCCGAGAAAGGGAAGAGGCCGAGCCTCTACCTGAAGATGTCGCTGCTTACTTTAGGTATAAAAAAGAAACGGGGCGTGGAATTGAGGACTTTGTAAAAATAAATAGAGACCTTGATGATGTCAACCCTGATAAGTTACTTCGTGATTATCTAACTGCTACCGAGAAAGGTCTTGATGCAGAGGATATTGATTCGATGATGGAAGATTATTCATATGATGAAGAATTAGATGATGAGTCTACCATTAAGAAAGCGAGGTTGGCTAAAAAGAAAATAATTGCCAAAGCAAAGGATTATTTTGAGTCTGAAAAAGAAAAATATAGAGTCCCTGTCGAGTCGATGGGTACATCTCTTTCTCAGGAAGATTCAAAAGGATTAGATGAGTATAGGCAATATGTTGAAGAGTCCAAGACTTTAGGAGAAGCCTACCAAAAAAGGGACCAATGGTTTAAAGACAAGACAAGTGAAGTTTTCGGTAGTGAGTTCAAAGGTTTTGAGTTTGCGTTAAACGAAGGCAAAAATGTTGTGTATGTCCCCGGAGATGGCGCAGAGTTGAAGAAAATTCATCTTGACCCAAATAATTTCACAAAGAAATTCTTGAGTGATGATGGACTTTTAACTGACCCTGTTGGTTATCACAAAGCATTGGCAGTCGCAATGAATCCTGAAAAGTTTGCTAAGTTCTTTTATGAGCAAGGCAAATCAGAAGCAGTTGATGATGTAATGCGTAAGACAAAGAATATTGATATGTCTACACGTAGCATCCCTCAAGTTACTACTGCAGGAGGAACAACGATTAGAGCAGTATCCCAAGACACAGGTCGTGGGCTACGAATTAAAAGTAAAAAATAATTTATAAAAAAACTAAAAAATGGCAGTACAAGCAGTACCGGGATTTAACTTGCAGCCGAGCGCGCAACAAGTCCCATTAAAAACAAATTACATAACCAACTTCGATTTCTTGAATCAGTATCTTCCTGATACCTATGAAAAGGAATTTGAGCGTTACGGTAATAGAACAGTCGCATCTTTCCTACGTATGGTAGGAGCAGAGATGCCTTCTAATTCTGACCTTATCAAATGGGCAGAGCAGGGTCGTCTTCATACTAAGTATGTTGATTGTACTACAACTGTTCTTGCTAACTCTGATACGGCAGTATTCACAGTTAACGATGTATTGAATCCTGCGTTTGTAAACGCGGCTTCAGGTTCTATCGCTATCCGTGTTGGACAAACAGTTATGTTTACCGCTAATGCAGGTGGAGCAAACTACAAAGCAATCGTTACTGCAGTTGATACTGCACTTAAAACTTTTGATGTAGCGTTCTACAATGCAGCAGGTATGACTAACGCAGCAGTAACAGACAAATGGACAGTATTCATTTACGGTTCTGAGTTCAAAAAAGGAACTGAAGGAATGAAAGGTTCTTTAGAGGCTGATGACGAAATCTTTGAGAATTCGCCAATCATCATCAAAGACAAGTATTCAGTATCAGGTTCTGATATGGCTCAAATTGGTTGGGTTGAAGTAACTACTGAAAACGGAGCAAACGGATATCTTTGGTATTTGAAGTCTGAGCACGAAACAAGATTACGTTTTGACGATTATCTTGAGACTGCAATGATTGAAGCAGTTCCTGCAGAAGCACTTTCAGGTGCAGCAGCAGCAGCCGGAGACGTTGGTAACAAAGGTTCACAAGGTGTATTCTACGTTGTTAACTTACGTGGTAACGTATGGGGCGGTGGTTACCCAACTACTCTTGCTGACTTTGATACTATCGTATCTCGTTTGGATAAGCAAGGTTCTATTGAAGAGAACGTAATCTTTGTTGACAGAAACTTCAGTTTCTCTATTGACGATATGTTGGCTGCACAAAACTCTTATGGAGCAGGTGGGTCTTCTTATGGTCTTTTTGAAAACGACAAAGAGATGGCTCTTAATTTAGGTTTCACCGGATTCCGTAGAGGTTATGATTTCTACAAATCTGATTGGAAGTACTTGAATGACCCAACAATGCGTGGAGGTCTTCCTGCATCAGCGGGTTCAGGTAAAGTAAGCGGTTTGTTGGTTCCTGCGGGTTCTACTACTGTGTATGACCAAATCCTTGGTAAGAACGCAAAGCGTCCTTTCCTACACGTGCGTTATCGTGCTTCTGAAACAGAAGACAGACGTTACAAGACTTGGATTACAGGTTCTGCCGGTGGTGCTGAGACTTCTGACCTTGATGCAATGGAGGTAAACTTCCTTTCTGAAAGAGCAGTATGTACTTTAGGTGCTAACAACTTCTTCTTGTTCTCTAACTAAGAGGAATAAATATTGGGGGTGTGTCTTTAAAGACACACTCCCTTTTTTTAAAATTTTAACTTTAATCTTAAATTATATCTAATGAACAACAAACTAAATGTATTAACCGATAAGGTGTACAAACTAACAAAAGCAGCGGCTCCTTTATCTTTTATGTTGCCGACAAGACACACTGCACAATTCCCTCTTTTATATTTTGATGAAGAGCAAGGGACTAATCGTGCGCTACGCTACGCAAGAAATCAAAAAAGTCCTTTTGAGGATGAGCAAGATGGGAATGCGATTTTAGAACCAATCATTTTTGAAGATGGGTTTTTAAGCGTTTTAAGAAACAATCCTGTTCTACAACAATTTCTCTATTACCACCCTTTAAATGGGGTTGGTTTTGAAGAGGTTAACGAAGAACGTGATGCTACCGCTGAAGTAGAAAGACTTAACGCTGAGGTTGACGCTTTAATTGCTGCAAAGGAAATGAATGTTGACCAAATAGAAATGGTATCAAGAGTTCTATTTAATAGAGACGTAACAAAAGTTTCTACATCAGAACTTCGTAGAGATATCTTTGTTTATGCAAAGTCATATCCATCAACTTTTCTCGATATAGTTAATGACCCTTCTTTAAAGTTGCAGGCCAATATTTCATTGATGTTTGAAAAGGGACATTTAGCCTTTAGAAAAAACCAAAAAGAAGTGTGGTTTAATACCAATACCAATAAAACTAAAATGTTAAATATTCCTTATGGCGAAGACCCTATGATGATAGTGTCATCGTTTCTTCAGTCAGATGATGGAATTGAGAACTATAAACTACTTGAAAAACTACTATAAGTTAAATGGTATGCTTTAATAATGAGACCTCTTCCAAAAAAGAAGAGGTCTTTTTTTTTTGTTATCTTTGTAAAAAGGTTCATAGATGATTAACTCAGTAAGAAATACAGTTCTGTCTGTACTGAACAAGAATAATTACGGATACGTTTCGCCTTCTGATTTCAATTTATTTGCAAAGCAGGCGCAGTTAGATTTATTCGAGACATATTTTTATCAGTACAACTATCAGATAAATAAAGAAAATGCACGGCAGTCAGGGACGGGGTATGCCGATATAACAAAGGGATTAGAAGAACTCATTGAAGTGTTTTCTGTATACAATCCCCTTACGCTTATTAATACTCCTCCAACTAATTTCAATGTGTATTCATTGCCGTCTCAAACAACAACAGGAGATGACTATTATCTTTTAAATAAAGTTCTTATACACACAGATTTAGTTGTATCAGGCACTACCACCGCTACAGTGGGGGGTGGTATTAAAATAATAGATTCTAATGCTACATTCATAACTAACGGGATACTACCGGGTTATGTGGTGGGATTTGTTAGTAGTGGGATTACTCAATATGTTACAGTATTAATAGTAGAAACAGAAACCACTATACTAACAACACAAAGCACTGTAAACGCAATCCCTTGGAATGCAATAGGTATTGGTTATAATATCTATAAAGAAAACCAAGAAGAAGCAGAGAAGGTGACGCATAGTAAGATTACTATGTTAAACAACTCTATTTTAACAAAGCCTACACTCACATTCCCCGCGTATAGTCAGCAGGACAATACTATGTTTGCGTTTCCAAAAACTATAACTAATGTTGGACAAGTGGCAGCACAGTATATTAGATATCCTTTAGACCCTAAATGGACATTTATTACCTTGGTAAGTGGAGAGCCTTCATTTGACCAATCACAACCTGATTATCAAGATTTTGAGTTACCACTTGATTGTGAACCGGACTTGATAAATAAGATACTTCAATATGCAGGTATGTCTATCCGTGAGGTGAGCGCAGTTCAATTTGCACAAGGACTTGAACAATTAGATAACCAATCAGAACAATAACATACGATGGCATATATTTCACAATATCAGTATTACGAAAACGGGGGGGTTGCTCCTGAAAATTCTAATTGGGGGTCTTATCAATATGTATCCCTATACGACATAGTCAACAATTTTATGTTGATGTATGCAGGAAACCATAGTTTAATAAACAACGAGGAAAGGTTTAAGATTCTATTTCACGCTAAACGCGCTATTCAAGAACTAAACTACGATGCTTTTAAAGAAATTAAAATATTAGAGTTGAGTGTAGATGACCAACTTAGATATATCTTACCTTCTGACTATGTCAATTGGGTAAGAATCTCAGTGGAAAGACAAGGCATATTATACCCTCTTAGTGAGAATATCCAAACCAATTGGTCTTCAGCGTATCTGCAAGATAATACAGGTAAGATTTTGTTTGACCAAGATGGAAATGCTCTTTCTCCACAATTTTCAGAATTAGATTATGGAAGGATTTTTTCTATTCAACCTACTATTTATTTAAACTCACAATCTCCTTTCAATGGGTATAATGGGTATAATGATGGGGGGAATTGGTATTTTGAAAAAGGCATAGGAGCAAGATTTGGTTTAAATACAGAGACCGCCAATGCTAATCCTACTTTTAGTATAAACTCTAAAGGGGGTGTTATCAATTTTAGTTCAGGTATTCAGAATGAATTAGTTGTTCTTGAGTATGTTTCTGACGGGATGGAAAACGGCAACGATAGTACAGTCACAGTGAATAAAATGTTTGAGGATTATGTATATGCGGCCATCGAGTTTGCTATTCTAAATTCTAAATTTGGAGTTCAAGAGTATGTTATCAATAGAGCAAGAAAAAGAAGAAGTGCTTTATTGAGAAATGCAAAAATAAGAATAAGTAATATTCATCCCGGTAGATTGTTAATGAATCTAAGAGGAAAAGATAAGTGGCTAAAATAATATGGCAAACCTTACAAGAAATTTTATAGCAGGTAAAATGAACAAGACCGTTGATGAACGGCTTGTTCCAAACGGAGAGTATGTTAATGCTCTTAATATTCGTATGGGGTCTACCGAGGGTTCAGAGGTGGGCGTTATGGAAAACGCAAAAGGAAACATAGGGCTAACTACTCTTTCGTATAATGGCACGGCCCTTAGTAATAACGCAAGGTGTATAGGTGCTTTTGAAGATGGGTCTGAAGAAACTCTTTATTGGTTTGTTCACGATGAGAATTATCCTTCATCCCCTACATCTAAAATAGATTTAGTTGTTTCGTTTAATACCAACACAAATACTCTTGTTTATCATTTAATTAGCATCAGAGAGGGGATTACCAATAGCACTACATTAAATTTTGACAACGATTATTTAATTACGGGAATTTCAAAAGTAGAAGATTTGTTGTTTTGGACTGATAACCTTAATCAGCCAAGACAGATTAATGTAAAAAGAAACTATTCAAATCCTGTCGCGGGCGTGGACGGCTTTAGTGCTGAGTCTATCCTTGTAATTAAACAACCACCATTACAGGCCCCAAGCGTTGTCCCAACTGTTACAAGTTCTCAAGATAAATTTTTAGAAGAAAGATTTATATGTTTTGCATACAGATATAGATATGAAGATGGGGAGTATTCAGCAACTTCACAATGGAGCAAACCCGCTTTTTTACCCGGAAGTTTTAGATATAATTTTAGTACTGCTCTAAACTCAGGGATGAATGGTATTGCTAATATGGCAATTGTTACCTATAATTCAGGAGGGCCACTTGTGAAATCTGTTGAGTTGTTGTTTAAGGAAATGGAATTTCCTACAATAAGAGTTATTGAAAAAATAAACAAAACCACAGAAGGTCTTGCGGATAACACAAATTATACGTTTGAATTTCAGAACAGTCAAATCTTTACTATCCTCGGAAACTCAGAAATATTAAGACTATACGACAACGTACCACGTCTTGCTAAAGCCCAAACTATGATGGGGAATAGGCTTATGTATGGTAACTATGTTGATGGTTATGATATGGTTGATGTTGGCAATAGCCCTGTTCGATTAGAGTATTTAACAAATACTATTTCAAGCGACATTGGTTCTGTTGATTTAGAATATCAATTAGAAAATGGAACATATAGCATTGACGGAAGTAATATCATTTCTGAAGCCGTTGCTTATGTAGATTTTAATGGAGTGGATTTGGTTGCAGGAGGTATAATTACTGTTGACTTGAGATATGGCTTTGTAGAGTATACAGGACAAGTACCTTACCCTACAGATGAACAAGTATCAACTACTATATCGTTTACGTATGTTTTACAACAACCGTTTAG
>TARA_B110000503_G_scaffold26807_2_pt1 | contig 14369 bp, 14 predicted proteins | sample TARA_B110000503 | Tara Oceans TARA_B110000503 (sample SAMEA4397472) | marine metagenome | biome: Polar Biome; feature: [SRF] surface water layer (ENVO:00010504); material: water (ENVO:00002006), including particulate matter (ENVO:01000060) such as... | depth 5 m | reverse complement strand
CAGATGAGTCGACACCGCCGGACATGCCGACAATAACGCGTGTAGAAGTTGATTCACTCATAGATTTAATTCAGGCGATAAACAGAATAGATTACAGACGTAATTTTAACCGAACCAAACCCTCACGCCTAGGCCTATGGGAATATTCCAAGGATTTTTACCTGTATGAAAACCAATGACCTCATCCTGGTGCAAGAAGCAGATTTTGACATCAATCAGCATTACCAAACTCTGCTCAAAATAAACCCAGCAGGCACCGGCGCTGCGGTACTATTTGTAGGTTTAGTGCGTGATTTGGATGATGCTAAAGTAGAGGCTATGCATCTTGAACATTACCCTGGCATGACTGAAGCTTGCTTACAACAGATAGTCGACAAGGCACATCAGCGCTGGGCTTTAGAAGGTATTCATGTGGTCCATAGAGTAGGGAAGTTATTGCGTCATGATCAAATCGTACTGGTGGGCGTAACGTCACGCCATCGTGGCGATGCATTTGCGGCTTGTGAATTCGTAATGGACTACCTAAAACACGACGCCCCTTTTTGGAAAGCCGAATTCACCGAACACGGTAAGCACTGGGTTGAAGCTAAAGAGTCTGATCAACAAGCTCTTAAACGCTGGTAGCCTGCGTTACTTCTGCTGTGTCCTGCGAGCATCTTCCAAACGCCACTTACCCACATCAAGACCTTTTAATCGCCAGTTACCAATGGCTACTCTGACTAAACGCAAGGTTGGTAAATTTACGGCGGCTGTCATACGCCTTACTTGTCGATTGCGGCCTTCACTAATACAAATTTCCAACCATTGCGTGGGTATAGATGCTCGCTCTCTGATTGGAGGCACGCGGGGCCATAGCGCCTTGGTTTGTGCACCTAACAGCCTGACCTTAGCAGGTTTAGTGGGTCCATCTTTAAGCACAGGCCCTGCACGTAATTGTTTCAACTGATCTTCATTTACCAGACCTTCAACTTGAACCCAATAGATCTTTTCTAACTTATGTTTTGGATCTGATATCTGATGCTGTAGCTGTCCATCATTGGTTAATACCATTAAACCTTCAGAGTCGTAGTCTAGCCGCCCTGCAGCGTAGAATTTGGGCATATCAATGTAATCTGCTAAGGTTGCACGGCCTTGGTCGTCATTGAACTGGCTCAAGACTTGGAAAGGTTTATTAAAAACGAGGATATTAGACACGTACATATTCCTTATTAATTATATATTGGCACTGTATTAGTTGTGTGAATTGTTAGAATTTTGTAAAATAACTACATGATTCCTAGGGCCTGTAGGCCCATTCAAGCTATAATTCGTCTCAACTACATAAGAGACTTTTATAGTCGTTTATGTACGCCTCAAATTACTTTAAGCATCCGGAGAACTCATGACTTATCAAAACATCACAGTCCCAGAGCAAGGCTCTAAGATCACAGTTAACGACGACTTTTCTCTTACTGTGCCAAACAACCCCATTATCCCTTATATTGAAGGCGATGGCATTGGTTTTGACGTTTCACCAGTAATGCTTAAGGTGGTAGACGCTGCTATAGAAAAAGCCTTTAATGGCAGCAAAAAAATTCACTGGATGGAAGTATACGCAGGCGAAAAGGCTACCGTAACTTACGATGCCGACACTTGGATGCCGGAAGAAACGTTAGCCGCATTTAGAGAGTTTAAAGTAGGCATTAAAGGCCCTTTAACCACACCTGTAGGTGGTGGTATTCGCTCTCTAAACGTGGCATTACGTCAAGAATTGGATTTATATGTATGTCAACGTCCTGTACGTTGGTTTACTGGAGTGCCTAGCCCAGTACTTAAGCCAGAAAACGTAGACATGATTATCTTCCGTGAAAACTCAGAAGACATCTATGCGGGTATTGAATGGCAGGCCGGCTCTGCCGAAGCAATCAAAGTAATTAAATTTTTACAAGAAGAAATGGGTGTTACCAAAATTCGGTTCGACCAAATGTGTGGCATAGGCATTAAGCCCGTATCTGAAGAGGGCACTAAACGTTTGGTTCGTAAAGCCATTCAATACACCATCGATAATAATCGTGATTCGTTGACCTTAGTTCACAAAGGCAACATCATGAAGTTTACCGAAGGCGCCTTTAAAGAATGGGGTTATGAAATTGCCCAGCAAGAATTCGGAGCTACTTTTATCGGCGAAGGACCTTGGTGTGAAATGACCAACCCGAATACCGGTAAAAATATCGTCATCAAAGACGTTATTGCTGACGCCATGCTCCAGCAAATTCTTTTACGGCCAGAAGAGTATGATGTTATTGCGACATTGAACCTGAATGGTGACTATCTGTCTGATGCCTTAGCAGCGGAAGTAGGCGGCATTGGTATTGCACCAGGCGCTAACCTCAGTGATGACATTGCTATCTTTGAAGCTACCCATGGCACAGCGCCTAAGTATGCAGGCCAAGACAAAGTGAATCCGGGTTCTATTATATTATCTGCAGAGATGATGTTACGTCATTTAGGTTGGTTTGAAGCAGCCGATTTAATTGTTTCTGGCACTGAAGGTGCAATAAATGCCAAAACTGTAACTTATGACTTTGAACGTCAAATGGACGGTGCCACCTTACTGTCTTGTTCTGAGTTTGGGGACGCTATTATTGCTAACATGTAACTCTAGGGTTAATTTATCAAATAATAAAAAACCAGCCTAGGCTGGTTTTTTATTTGCCCAAAAAAATTTAAACCAGTGGGGTAACCTCTACCTCACCTACATTAGATTTTAGGATGATATTCACTGCCTGCGGGCCTTTTGGACCATCTGTAAGTTCAAAATCTACCTCTTGCCCAGCTCTTAAACTTCTGTACCCATCACTTTTAATAGCTGAATAATGAGCGAATAAATCTTGGTTTTCATTGTCGTTTGAAACGATAAACCCAAAACCCTTAGCATTATTGAACCATTTTACTTTTCCTGCTTGCATGCCATTAATCCTCTACATTACCACACTAAAAAGAAGGCCTTTAATACTGAACCAACAACTCTTCTTATGACTCTTTAATAATATTAGCAGCAGTTTTCAGTTCTGCTCTGGAAAAATGCAGACATAGGCCCAATAGTAACGTTATGATGATAATAATATTAAAATCCAGAGTGCTCTAATGCCCATTCCTTCAACTTGCCACAGCTCTTATTCTGTTAGTTCAAGCTACATTCCTACGCAGATGAGTCAAGACGACCAAAACACACCTGATGACAACCACGACTTGCAGGTGATTGAGCAAACTCGCCCTAAAATAGCTCAACCTTCTTTATACAAAGTTATATTGTTAAATGATGATTACACACCCATGGAATTTGTCATTGATATTTTGGCTCATTTCTTTAACCACGATGAAGAACAAGCTACACAAATCATGTTAGCGGTTCATACCCAAGGCAAAGGTGTATGTGGCATCTATACTAAAGACGTGGCTGAAACTAGGGCAATGCAGGTTAACCAACATGCACGACAGCACAAACATCCATTATTATGCGAAGTTGAATCTGCTTCTTAGAGGAAATAGACAATGTTAGACAACGATTTAGAACGAAGCTTAAGCGAAGCCTATAAACACGCCAGCTGGAATCGCCATGAATTTATGACAGTAGAACACTTATTGCTGTCATTACTTAACAACCCATCCAGCGCACAAGTACTTCAGGCCTGCAGTGTGGCACTGGACGACCTACGTTCACCCCTTGAGAAGTTCATTAATGACACTACGCCTGTGGTAGCTGAGTCCCTTGGCGATTATGAAGTACAACCTACTCTTGGTTTCCAAAGAGTATTGCAACGGGCCGTATTCCACGTGCAATCTTCTGGCAAAGGAGAGGTATCGGGTGCCAATGTATTAGTTGCTATCTTTAGTGAAACTGAAAGTCAGTCAGTATATTTGCTTGATTCGTTAGATGTTGAGAGGGTAGATATCGTTAATTATTTATCTCATGGTGTCAGTAAAACAGAAATGGAAGGTGCCGAAACGTCGATAGAAGGCGAAACGGAAGAAAGCAGTCATTTAGTAAAATACACCACCGACTTAAACGCTGAAGCTCGCAACGGCAATATTGACCCGCTTATAGGCCGTGGCAAAGAATTAGAGCGTCTAGTACAAGTATTATCTAGACGCAGAAAAAACAACCCTTTATTGGTTGGAGATGCTGGTGTTGGTAAAACCGCCATTGCCGAAGGCTTAGCTTATCAAATTGAACAAGGCAATGTGCCTCAGGTAATTGCCTCATCTACAGTGTACTCACTGGATATGGGATCATTGTTAGCAGGAACTAAGTACCGTGGTGATTTTGAAAAGCGCTTAAAAGGATTGTTGTCCGATATTGAAAAAACACCCAACGCCATTCTTTTTATTGACGAAATCCACACTATCATCGGTGCAGGTGCGGCCTCAGGCGGCTCGATGGATGCATCAAATTTATTAAAACCGGTACTGAGTTCAGGTAAGTTACGCTGCATTGGCTCCACAACCTTCACAGAGTTTCGTGGTATTTTTGAAAAAGACCATGCTTTGGCCCGTCGTTTTCAAAAAATCGATGTGGATGAGCCTAATATTGCCGACACTCAAGCCATTTTGAGAGGCCTTATTTCACGTTATGAAAGTCACCATAAACTTGAATATACCCCTGCTGCTATAAATGCTGCAGCAGAACTTGCTGATCGCTATATAACTGATAAAAAGATGCCTGATAAAGCTATAGACGTTATCGATGAAGCCGGTGCATATCAGCAGCTATTCCCAGCGGCAGAACGTAAGTCATTTATTGATGTGCCTGAAATTGAGGCTGTAGTGGCTAAAATAGCCCGCATACCGCCCAAAAGCATATCAGCAACCGATCGAGATCAGTTACATTCTCTTGAACAAAACCTTAAGCGAGTGGTGTTTGGTCAAGATAAAGCCATCGATACTTTGACTAATGCCATTAAGTTATCAAGGGCAGGGCTTAATGCTCCTCATAAACCTGTAGGTAGTTTTTTGTTTTCTGGCCCTACAGGTGTAGGTAAAACCGAAGTGACCCAGCAGTTAGCGCGTGTCATGGGCATTGAACTTGTGCGTTTTGATATGTCGGAATACATGGAACGTCACACAGTATCTCGTTTAATCGGTGCCCCCCCAGGTTACGTTGGATTTGACCAAGGTGGCTTATTAACCGAAGCGGTAACACAAACTCCTCATTGTGTGCTGTTACTTGATGAGGTAGAAAAAGCTCACCCAGAAGTGTTTAATATTCTTCTTCAAGTAATGGATAACGGCACCTTAACAGACAACAACGGCCGCAAGACTGATTTCCGTAACGTTATTATAGTGATGACCACCAATGCCGGTGCAGAACAGATGAGTCGTAGCTCTATTGGTTTTACCAAACAAGACCATAGTTCCGATGGAATGGGGGCAATTAAGCGTTTATTTAGCCCTGAATTCAGGAATCGGTTAGATGACATCATTCAATTCAATGCCTTACATAAAGACGTTATTCTTGATGTTGTTGATAAGTTCTTAGTTGAACTACAAGTTCAACTTGAGGATAAGAAGGTTCACCTTCAAGTGAGTGATGCTGCACGTGCATGGCTTGGAGAAAAAGGATACGACAAGGAGATGGGTGCTCGTCCAATGGCTAGACTGATTCAACAAGAGCTTAAGAAACCAATGGCAGAACTACTGTTGTTTGGCGATTTAGCTGCTGATGGTGGTAAGTTATTGGTAGATTTAAAGGATAATAAGATTGCTTTAACCAGTAAACCCAGCAAACGGGCACTCAAACTATTGGATCCTGCGTAAACGGTGAGTTAAGCTTGCGATCTAGGTTTATACGTGGCTATATCTACGTTCAGATCAGTTAAGGCTGTACTGATTTCTTCGTGGACTAGCTGCCTAAACCAAGCATGTGATGAGTCTTTTTATTGCGTTCATGCCATAAATTGCATAGCTAAGCTTAGGTTTTTCACCAGGAAAGGGTTACGTTATGAAGCTCTAGGTCCCAATCAGTAACCAATTGACCTAGCCTAAACAAAAAAAGAGCACCTAAGGGTGCTCTTTTTTTGTTTTAGAGTGAGAACTCTAAGCGGTTATTACAACTATAGACGTTTATATAAAATAAGTGGATATAGTTAATAAGCGCGATATAACTGACAAAAATTAACGGGCGCGGTAAGTAATGCGGCCTTTAGTTAAATCGTATGGAGTAAGCTCCACCTTTACCTTGTCGCCAGTCAAAATACGAATATAGTGCTTACGCATTTTACCTGAGATATGGGCAATGACCACGTGGCCGTTTTCCAATTCTACGCGGAACATGGTGTTAGGTAAGGTATCAATAATAGTACCTTCCATTTCAATCTGGTCTTCTTTAGCCATTAAAGCCTCAAGGTTATTACAAAATATATAGTATTTACATTGCGCGATATTATGCCGCAATGATGCACAAAAAGCGAGTAAAAGACCTACATAAGCCTAGGTCACTAATAACGGTTGCCAAATTAAGTCTTCAAACACCTGCAAAGGCCTGTATTCCGCCTTATAAGCCATTTTTTGGCAGTCTTTTATCCAATATCCAAGGTAAACAAAGTCCATTTCTTGGGATTGGGCCCAGCGTATCTGCCAAAGCACTGCAAGGCGCCCTAAGCTTCTTATTTCATGCGCGGGGTCAAAGAAGGTATAAATGGCCGACACGCCTTTAGGCAACATGTCTACCACAGCAACTGCTAACAACTTTTGATTTAACCTAAAGCAGATAAAACGTGTATTGCTTGATTCAGGTGACTGGCATAGGAAACTTTCAAACTGCTCTATGGATGGTGGGTACATATCACCGTCACTATGACGCTGGTTGATGTAGTCTTCATATAATGCGTAGATTTCATCTGAACAGGAGGGCAGCTCAAAGCTAACCTCAAGGTCTTTATTACGGTTAAGTACCCGTTTTTGACTTTTGCTCACATGAAAACCAGCCAGAGGCACACGCACAGACTTACACTCACTGCAGTCATCGCACCAAGGCCGATATATATGTTCACCACTTCGCCTAAACCCCATGTCTGTGAGTTGCATATAAATGGATTCGTCCAAGGGCTGGTCTGGGCTCAAAAAAATCGACTTAGCCTGTCGATTATCCAAATAGCTGCAACTGTGCTCTGGGGTTGGGTAAAATACCAAAGTATTAATATCAATCGATGAAGAAATGGAAAACCACCACTTTAGTCAGGTTGTACAAAGGTGTTGTGCAAAGGTGTTTAGCAAGACTGTACCACCAGATCCCACTCACTATCTACTCCATAAGGCAGGTTCTGCTCTAGATGGGTTTGAAACTCTAACATAGTGATCTCTTTGGCACCCAGGCTGGCCAAGTGAGGGGTGTGCATTTGGCAGTCAATAAGCACGAAACCCCACTGCGATAATTGTTTAGCAAGATAAATGAAGGCTAGTTTAGATGCATTATTTGCTCGACTAAACATGGATTCACCAAAGAACACACGCCCTAGAGCCACACCGTACAGCCCGCCCACTAACTCACCGCCATCCCATACTTCTACACTATGAGCATAGCCACTTCGATACAACTGAGTATAAGCATCTTGCATACTGGCAGTAATCCAGCCATCTTCGGTTGGCTGATCTGTTCTCGGGGTAGATCCACACGCACTCACCACACGTTCAAATGCATGATCGAAGGTGACCAAAAGAGATGTATTACGGATTAATTTAGCCATACTCTTAGAAATATGAACAAGGTTTGGCGCAACCACCATACGAGGGCTTGGAGCCCACCAAAGAATAGGATCTTGTTCAGAAAACCAAGGGAAAATTCCTTGTTGATAGGCATGTAGCAGCCTAGGCACTGATAAATCACCACCTATGGCTAACAACCCTTGAGGATCATCAAGCGCTTCAGACACTGGCGGAAACCAACAATCATCAAGGTCTAGTTGAAATAACGGCATAAGTTAACTACACGCTAAGTAATTAATGTTCTATCAAATAGGCAAGCCGAGCCGCCGATAATACAAGACTATCTTTTTCGTCGGTTTCAGAGTTGTGAACATAACCATAAACAGGATCTGGATGAGCTTCTTGTGACAAGTCGTCAGGATCACGCATTTGAGTGAACTGTAGATCTTCGTAAGAAACGATGTCATCCATACTGTCTAACACCAAGGCAAACCAAGGGGTGGTACCGTCACGAGTAATATAAAGCACTACAGGGTGCACTGCCGAATTTAATTGGGATTTAGTGTAATTAAACAGCCGCATTAATTCACTTATACAGCCTCTTTTAGCTATCGCCAACTGCTTGAGTGCAGCATCTTTGCCATCTTTTGAGGCCACCTCTAATAACACGTCAGCCTGGTTGTGAAACTCCGTATGGGGTTTTTCAAAACGTACTAATAACGCCTTAGTAACATTGTCTGCGGTATGTTTCTTATGCTCTAACCAATGACCAAATTCACACACCACAGGGTCGCGCTGAGTGCTAAAAACGGTTTCATTAGTAATGCTTTGCTCTAATTCGTTCAACCAACACACATGTGCTGCTTCACTTTGGTTTAGACTACTAATTGTGGCTTCTAGGTTAGTGCGGTTTGAATCACGGCCCAAAAGGGTAGAGCACTCGTAGGCACTTACCGGTTTATTTCGATAATACAAATAGCCTAAGAAAGAATGTTGATGATTGCTAGATAGCTCAATTTTTCCAAAGTCATCAGTAATAGACAATATACTTGAGATATCGATTGCAAAGCGAGTATGGCCTAACACAAAGGTCAATATACGGTTAGAGCGTTCAGTCTTATGTGCTGTTACTGTCGTCATTATATAGTGCCTAATGTAGTACCATTACTAAAAGTGACCTTAGTATATTACGCCGAAGCCTCATTGAAAACGCGCCAATTGAAATTACTTGCTTATATAGGCAACCCTAGCGCCTTCTCATCTAGATAATCATTAAGCTTGGTTCAATTATCAGGATTGAGTATCATAGGCTAAGTTTGCTTAATCAGACACATGCACAAGGAAAAATATTAGTGGCCCCCCAGAACCTACGTACATCGTCAAAACCCACCAATAACGCTACGTCAAACTGGATACAGCGATTAAGCTGGCATGGATACCACCTTGCATTAACAGCATTTAGCATTTATCTATTGGTGGTGCTTGCTACTTTTGATGCCAGCGACCCAACTTCTACGCAAGCCTTTGATGTGTCAAATATTCATAATGCAGGAGGAACTTTTGGCGCTGTATTGGCAGATTTGTTTTTCTGGGCCTTAGGACTAATTGCCTACCTTATCCCCATCTTGCTTATACAATACGAAGTAACCCGTTTTATTGGTCACTCCCGTCACGCAAAACAAGACAGAGAACAGAGTATTTGGTTTAAAATAATCACCTTTGGCGCTTTGATCATAGCGGCATGTGTGTACGCCTCTATTCACATAACCAACTCCAACTTAACGTACCCACAAAGCAGTGGTGGGTTATTAGGTCTGACTCTAGGATTATCCCTCAATCAGGCTTTAGGCATGACTGGCACCAACATTTTAGTGCTTACTACCCTGATGCTTGCCATTAGCCAGTTTTGGCAATTGAGCTGGAGGAACATCACCGAAACGTTAGGTCGCCACAGCATACATTGGTATCAACATCTACGACAAAGTTTGTTTGGTGAAAGCAACCGAGCACAAGATCTTACAAAAAGACGTGATACTCAGGCTTCTCAAAGCACCTATACTAACGCAAAGTCTAAAGCGCCTAAGCTATCTACTAAAGCTCGTCTCATGGGTAATGCTTACCACTTACTTATCAACCTTTGGCCATCCAAGCGCGCCAATAAAGCCGATGATAAAAATGCTCCAGAAATAGTTGAACAAGCACAAGTTCAAAACTCTACTATCACCAACCCAGTTAGAGACCAAGTTCAGGCCACTAGCCTAACCAGCCGTTCGGTTGATTTTAGTGCCGATGATGTTGCTGCAGCACTTGATACTCCTTCAAATAAAAGCAAGAGTTCTTTAGTACTGAAAAAAACTTCCCCAGTAAATGCTTCTATCACCCCTGTAATTGATAGCACCTATACAACCGATGTAGCCCCTCAGGTTAAACCTCGTGTAGCGCCCATTTCTCCTATACAGGCACTCACTCCACAAACAGCTACTACCGTTAAAGAAGTGAAAATAGTACCTTTGTCTGAAACCCATAAACAGGACACTGGCTCTTCTCAAGCAGAACAGGATGGAAAAATAACCAAACATAGAGATTTACCGCCACTAAGTTTGCTAGACCCGCCAAACGTTAGCCTTAATCCTGCTATTACCTCAGAAGAATTGACTCACCTAAGTCAGCTTTTAGAAGCTAAATTACTAGATTTTGGTGTTATTGCAGAGGTTGTTGAAGTTAACCCTGGCCCCGTGATCACACGTATTGAAATACGCCCGGCACCTGGCACCAAGGTGAGTAAGATAAGTAACCTATCAAAAGACTTAGCCCGCTCAATGGCTGTTATGAGCGTACGTGTGGTTGAAGTTATCGCTGGAAAATCTGTTATCGGTATTGAAATCCCTAACCAACATCGAGAAATGGTTCGTATTAGCGAAGTCATCGGTAGTAAGCCTTACTTATCGTCCACTAGCCCATTAACCCTCACGTTAGGAAATGACATTGCTGGTAAGCCAGTAGTGGTAGACCTAGCTAAGATGCCTCATTTACTAGTAGCAGGTACTACAGGTTCTGGTAAATCTGTTGGCGTTAACGCTATGATTATGAGTATATTACTCAAATCCACACCCGAACAAGTGCGAATGCTTTTAGTTGATCCTAAGATGTTGGAACTGTCGATCTATGATGGTATTCCTCATTTGTTAGCGCCTGTAATTACAGACATGAAAGAAGCCGCTGGCGGCCTGCGCTGGTGTGTTGCTGAAATGGAGAGACGTTATCGCTTAATGGCTTCTCAAGGGGTACGAAACCTTGCAGGCTTTAACACCAAGGTTACTGCTGGAGATCCTATCTTAGACCCTATTTGGGTGCCTGATGAGGCCAATGGTGAAAATATGGATGATAGACCTTACTTAAAACCGCTGCCTTATATTGTGGTAGTAGTCGATGAGTTTGCCGATATGATCATGGTAGTGGGCAAAAAGGTAGAAGAGCTCATAGCCCGTATTGCTCAAAAAGCCAGGGCCGCTGGTATTCACCTTATACTAGCAACCCAAAGGCCTTCCGTAGATGTGATTACAGGCCTCATTAAGGCCAACGTACCCACTCGAATAGCCTTTCAAGTGAGCTCTAAAATAGATTCCCGTACGATACTTGACCAAGCTGGCGCAGAAAGCCTATTAGGCCACGGAGACATGCTCTATTTACCACCAGGTAAAAGTATGCCAGAACGTGTTCATGGTGCTTTTGTTAGTGATGACGAAGTTCATCGAGTGGTGGAGGCTTGGAAGCAGCGGGGAGCTCCTCAGTTCATTGAAGCTATTGTAGAAGGTAATTATGATCAGGATGCTGGTTTTGGCATGACTTCTTCAGAGGGAGCTTTTGAAGAAGATCAAGATCGCTTATACGATGAAGCAGTAGCATTTATTACCGAAAACCGCAGAGCGTCTATATCTTCCGTACAACGAAAGTTCAAAATTGGTTACAACCGTGCCGCTCGAATGATTGAAGCTATGGAAGCGGCCGGAGTGATTTCTGCTCCAGCTCATAACGGTAGTCGAGAAGTTCTTGCACCACCGCCACCTCGCGATTAATTATATATGAAGGATTTGTCATGCGTTTAACCGTATTTCTACTGAGCATAAGCCTCATAGGTTCCACTTTTTCTGGGCCTAGTTTTGCGCAGACTGCTGCCCAATCCCTTGGCGAACAACTAGGTCATCAAACAAACATAGAAGCAGACTTTGTACAATATGTGTTGGATGCCAGTGGTAGCAGATTACAAGAGACCCATGGTCACATGGTGTTAGCTCAACCTAATCAGTTTTGGTGGCAAACTGCAGACCCTTTTGCACAACTACTTGTCAGTAACGGTAAACGACTTTGGATTTATGATGAAGATTTAGAACAGGTCACCGTGCAGACCCTAGACCAGCGTACAACGAGTACTCCAGCACTGTTACTCAGTGGTAATAGCACAAACATAGAGGCTCAGTTCGATGTAATAATGAAGCGCGGGAATAGTGGACTGGTATTCTATCGACTCACCCCTAAAGACCCAGAAAGCTTATATCAAACGCTACGACTAAACTTTAAAAACAATCAATTACTAGAGATGCAGTTAGAAGACACCATGAACCAAAAGACCAGCCTAACTTTTAGTAACATGGTATTTAATCCGCAACTTAAAGATGGTTTATTTGAGTTTGTAGTTCCAGAAAATACTGATGTATTAGAGATGGATCCACTTTGATAAACGACCTATTTTCCCAAGAATCGACAGGCTACCTACCGTTAGCCAGCCGTATGCGCCCTCAAACCCTAGAACAATACGTTGGTCAAACTCACCTATTGGGAGATGGCAAAAGTCTAGGCAGAGCGTTAACTCAGGGTTTGCTGCACAGCATGATTTTATGGGGCCCACCTGGAGTAGGTAAAACTACGCTAGCACGCCTAATGAGCCAAGTAAGCCAAGCTCATTTTATGACCTTATCTGCAGTTATGTCTGGTGTTAAAGATATCCGTGCCGCAGTACAAGAAGCCAAACATGTGCGTGCTCAGTCTGGTCGAGACAGTGTTTTATTCGTGGACGAAGTACACCGCTTTAACAAGTCGCAACAAGATGCATTCTTACCTTACATCGAAGATGGTACCTTTATCTTTGTAGGCGCTACTACAGAAAACCCTGCTTTTGAGCTCAACAATGCATTGATGTCGCGCTCTAGGGTTTATATTTTAAAGTCTTTATCTGAACCTGAATTAGCCTCGTTGTTACAACAAGCTGTAACCGATGAAGACCGTGGCCTAGGCAAACTCAATATCGATATGCAGGACCTACAACGTAAACTTTTATTACAAGCAGCAGATGGTGATGCTCGCCGGCTACTCAATTTATTAGAAATTGCCACTGATCTTGCAGAAGAAAAAAATGGCCGTTTGATTATAGATAACAGTGTATTGGAGCAAGTGCTACAAACCAGTCCGAAACGATTTGATAAAGGAGGTGATATATTTTACGACCAAATTTCGGCCTTCCATAAATCTGTTCGAGGTTCTGATCCGAGTGGAGCATTATATTGGCTAGCACGCATGATTGACGCCGGTTGTGATCCGCTTTACATTGCTCGGCGTCTTTTAGCCATTGCCTCAGAAGACATCGGTAATGCCGATCCAAGAGCATTACAAGTGGCAGTGAACGCCTGGCAAGTGTTTGAAAGAGTAGGGCCTGCAGAAGGTAATCGAGCCATTGCCCACGCTGCTGTTTATTGTGCTTGTGCTGCTAAAAGCAACTCCGTGGATACCGCCTTCAAAGCCGCCATGAAGCTGGCAAGAGAAGAACCTAGCTACGATGTGCCCAACCACTTAAGAAACGCGCCAACTAGCCTTGCTCAATCGATGGGACATGGAGCAGACTATCGATACGCACACGAAGAACCGATGGCTTTTGCTGCTGGCGAAAATTACATGCCAGAAGAGCTATCACACTATGTTCTATACCACCCTAGTGACCGAGGGATTGAAGGTAAAATAGGTGAAAAGTTAGAAAAACTAGCCCAGTTGAACCAAAATAGTGACCAACAGCGTTATAAATAGCCGCTTATGTAAGCTATAATGGCACCATATAAAAGTGGAGAAGGATCTAATTGTGGGCCAGTTAATTGCTATTGCCTGTGGCGGTGCTATCGGTGCGTTAAGCCGCTTTGGCCTACAGCAGTGGATTGAAACCCTTTACAGTGTACGTTTTCCCTTGGCTATCTTTGTGGCCAACTCCTTCGGCTCACTAATCTTAGGCCTAGTTTACGTGCTCATCGTAGAAAAAGGCTTACTACCTGAAGTTTGGCGGCCATTTCTAATGATTGGATTGCTTGGTGCCTTCACCACTTTTTCAACATTTTCGTTAGACAGCATTCGACTTATTGAACAAGGCTACTGGCTTATGGCCGTGGGAAACATTTTTGCAAATGTTGCTGTAGGCCTCGTAGCCGCCTTTATTGGTATGTACATTGGCCGCTGGTTATAAAATTATTTTTTACTCAATATCGTTTTACCCTATACTCGATATCGTATTACTCTAGGAATACTCCATGTTAGACCAAAAGTTGGTTCGTAATAATCCACAAGAAGTGGCTGATAAGTTAGTAAAGAAAGGGTTTTATCTTGATATAGCAAAGCTAAATAGCTTGGAAGAATCCCGTAAACAGTTG
>TARA_B110000503_G_scaffold143169_1_pt1 | contig 14394 bp, 10 predicted proteins | sample TARA_B110000503 | Tara Oceans TARA_B110000503 (sample SAMEA4397472) | marine metagenome | biome: Polar Biome; feature: [SRF] surface water layer (ENVO:00010504); material: water (ENVO:00002006), including particulate matter (ENVO:01000060) such as... | depth 5 m | reverse complement strand
TACAGAATCTATTTTCTGACATCCATATTTATCCGTTACTGTAACCACATAAAAAGCAGGAGCATTTGCCAATAAATTCGTTGCAGTTGCAGTTGTTTGATTGCCTGCATTAGCATCCCATAGATAAGTATAATTTGTTGTGCCCCCATTTGCAGTGACTGTTGCACTTCCATCATTAAACCCAGAGCAAGATGCTGAATCGCTGGTCATTGTTGTGGTAAGAAGTATAGGTTCGAAGATAGTTACTGGAGAAGAAGGGGCAGTACATCCATTGGAGTCAGTAACTTGCACAGTGTATGTGCCGGGAGAAAGTCCTGTTGCAGTAGAGCCATTCTGGACTGGAATAGTACTCCAAGTGTAAATGTAGCCGTTTCCTATTGTTCCACCGGTAGCCAAGGCTGTAGCAGTTCCATCGTTTACACCATTACAACTCACTGAATCAGTGTCAATAATAGTTACGGTAAGTGTTGTAGGTTGTGTGATAAGTTGAATAACTGAATCTTTACAACCGTTTGCATCGGTTGCAACTATTTTATACGGAATAGCCGACGCAACTAGGTCTATTCGGTCTTGAGCTGTTGTTGGGTCATCACTCCAAACATAAGTTGGAAATCCTACTCCTGCTGTTCCGCCAGAATCACTTACGAAAATAGCACCGTTATTCTCACTAAAACATTTTACTAACTTGAAGCTATCTAAGAATAAATCGAAGGTGGTCGGCTCTGTTAAGGTGACAGAGTCTAGTTTAATACACCCTTTATTGTCAGTAACTGTTAAAAAGTACTCTATGTTTGCATCAAGATCTATAGCTGTTGCTATTGGACCTGTTCCATTTTGCGCTGGGACAGTGGACCACGACCAAGAATAGGGTGCGTTCCCATTTGAAGTGGTCGCTGTTGCGGTTCCTGAGCCATCTCCATTACAGTCCAAATTCGTTCCAACTATTGCTGTATTAATTGGGTTTGGTTCTTCTACAATAACGGAATCTAAAATTTGACAACCATTACCATCTATAGCCGCAATGAAATACTTGCCAATTGGAAAACCAACAATAATACTATCATTTGTTCCTATTGGCGTGCCTGTTGAGTTCGTCCAACTCCATGTGTAAGGGCCTCTAGTTAAAGGAGCTCTTGGGGTTGCAGTTGCTCCACCGGTTGACTCTCCGTTACAATCAACTGAATCAGCGACTATATCAAGTAGAAATGGATTGGCAGGTTCTGTTACATCAACAAAACTAATTCCGGTACAACCATCACTATCTGTTATGGTTACCGTAATACGACCTGCTGAAACACCATTTAAAATGGGACTTATTCCATTTTGAGTACCAAAATCATAGTTTGTGTAAACTCCTGACCCACCTGTAGGGGCTACTACCACTCTGCCGTCATTTCCTCCAGAACACCTCGGTGGGCTAAAGGTCAAGTTTCCTACAATCGCTGTTGGATCAACTAAAGTGGTGTCGATGGTTACGTTACAGCCTTTAATGTCAGTTATGACCAAAACGTAATTGCCGGCAGTTAGACCTGTTCTGTTTACAGAACCAAAAGGTACTCCATTCCAAGTAAAAGTTTCAGAGCCGTTTCCACCACTAAACGAAACGTTAATAGTACCATCGGATCCTCCCGCACAAGACGGATTAGTAATTCCAGTGAAGCTGGCAGTTAAAGGTTGAGGTTCATTAACCAAAATTGAGTCTACTCTAATACACCCTAAAAAATCTGTAACTGTCACGATTACTTTACGGCCATTTAAATTTGGAACAGATACAGCCGCTGTATTTCCAGTAGTTCCTGCAGGGTCGTTAGCCACCCATGAATAAGGTGCAACACCTCCCGTTATAGTTCCTGTTACTTGGCCGTTTGCGTTTCCGTTACAATCGACATCGACAGAGTCAAGCTGCAGATTTAATCTATTTCTTTCTTCGATTGAGAAGGGAACAGGTAAAACACAACCTTTTGCATCAGTTATGGTAACTGTATAAGTTCCTACACTAAAACCTCCTTGCGTATTTGAAGTACTACCCGGATTTCCGGGCCAATCAAATGTAAAGGGAGCAGTACCTCCTGTAACGGTGGCAACTGCTGTTCCAGTTGCTGTTCCAAAGCAGTCAATGGTGTCGGGAGCTACTGTAGCACCTAGAAGTAGCGGCTCAAGAATAGTGAAGGATTCTGCTCGAGTACAGCCGGTATTATCTGTAACTGTAACTGAGTAATTAGTTCCAGCAAGTGATCCTCCTAAACCTCCTTGAACAAAGCGACCTGCAGATGTATTAACTCCGGTAGAACTCCACTCTACGGTCGGATAATTTCCTGATCCACCTGAGGGAGCAATTGCTGCAATTGCTGTTCCTCCATTACAATCTACAGAATCAATAGTCAAATTAACTTGTATTTGACTGGGCCCTCCTACATTAAAGGTGTTGTCAACTGTACATCCATTTGCATCGGTTACTGTAACGGTATATGCTTGTGTAGATAAAGAATTTATAGATTCAGTTGTATTTCCTCCAGGGCTCCAGCTAAATAAATAATTTGGAGGTCCTCCTGTAAGTGGGGTTCCTCCTCCTGGAAGGGCAATTATAGACCCATCGCTTGCTCCGAAACATGATTCGGTATTTATAAATCCGTTTACGAACAATACGTTCTTCGAAGCTACGGTAAAGGGCTGAGTAAAAGCGTTATTTGCTGGATTGGGGTCAGATAAATCAATACCAGTAACAACAAAATTTCCTCCACCGATGTTAAACGCTGTATCGCCTGTTTGAGTGGGGGCGGGAGATACATTCCAGGTAAAGATAAATGGGCCCGCACTACCAGGAGTAGTTGTTACGCTTACTACCCATGCCTTTGCATCCAAAACTCCTGGACATGTTTGAATTCTTGAATCAATTGCAATTCCGGTAATAGCTGAATTTGCGTTATTCGTTAATAACACACTTAAAACGATTAAAAAAAGCTTAAAGAACTTTTTCATATAATGTGATATTTATATAGCCAAAAGGCTGATTATGTTAAGTATTCTTAATTTTTCTCAACTATCAAATGTAATCAATTTCGATAATGCTTAGATAAAGACGTTATAATGGTCGTTAAGGGTGTGTTTTTTATTGATAAGCAGGACATTCTACTTTAATTTGATTTTTATCAACATGGCACGTACTAAGCTGAATAACAAGCTCATGAGTACTTGGTGCAACCCTTACTAATTCTGTTAAAGCATACTCGTATGAATAGCCTAGTTTTATTGCCCCACCTATGTTAAATTGCACAGTTGCATAACCAGAGTTTAAATATTTGCTGCCTAAAGCTATAGATATTTTATTTTTATAGTCTGTTGTCAATGTCAAGTCAACTGTTGGGGGCGCAAAAGCTGCGAAACTGACCAACATGGATGGAGTGAAGTTTAACACTTCTCCCTTAATCCTATAACCGGTCATTAGAAAATAATGTGCCGCTAATCTATTATCTCTTGTACCAACTTCTTTTATTCTAGTTGGATATTGCTGGAACATCGATAATCCTGCAAAAAATTTGCTATTATGAATAAATACACCCGGACTAACTTCAGGAAAAATGAGGTCTTTCCCGTCTTGACTGTTTATGGCAGGGTCATTCGATTTATCGCGAATTCGTATATTATAATAGCTTGTTTTTTGATAATGAACTCCGGCAAATATACCCGCGCTAAAATGGTAATTTCTGCTCATTTTTAGATGAAAAGCATAGGAAATTTTCAACATAGAATAATTTGTAAAGCCCATTCTGTCATTGCTGAAGTAGGCTCCAATTCCATGGAAATTTTTAGGGAATTGATCAGCTTTGTTCAATCGTCTGTTAAAGCTAGCAAATGCGTGTTCAGGAGCGTCTTCAAATCCAGTCCATTGCCTTCTAGTTCCAAAAGTTGTTTGACTGCATTTTTTTAAGCCTGCAACTGCAGGGTTTAATGCAAATTGATTTAATGTATACTGGGTGTAGGAGGGGTGCTGTTGACAGAAAATCAAACCAGTAAGTAGTAACCCGAAAATGCTAAGAAGTATCTTTTTCATCTGATTATGGATACTGTTCCATTAAGTTGTTGTTCAATGCAGTTGTTGGTAATTTCAATTATATAGAAATAAGTACCTACAGGAAGCCGCAGACCGGCTTGTCTTCCATCCCAACCATTATCATTAGAATACCTAGTGTTGTTGTGTACTTTTTGTCCCCATCTATTGAAAACAATTACTTCAGTCCCCACAAAATTGTCTATTCCTGGGATGTACCAAGTGTCATTGAATCCATCATCATTTGGGGTAAATGCATTATTCGGTTTTATAATTTCTTCTATATCGGTGTAGGTCATGTCGATGTTGAAGGTGTCTGAGCAACCTATTGAATCTTTTATTATTAGCTCGTAAATCCCAACAGGTAAATTTCCGAAAGTGCCAAACTGATTGGAACTGCCATTAAACGTGAATGTGTAAGGAGGATTTCCTCCGCGGGTTTTAGAAAAAAGGACAGTCCCACTTGTATCGTTGCATTCCGGCAAAATAATTAAAGGAGTAGTCTCGATTTCAACACCAGTGCAAGCTTGAGCCATAAGAGTAGAACTATGTGCACATAGCAAGAAGAAGAAGGTTAGAACAGCTTTCATTAGCATGGTTATGTTGAGTCTCTCTCGGTTTGTTTACAAAACTTAGTTAATTGTTGAGCCATTTGTCATCGAATCATCTGGTTGCATCAGGCTTAGTTTCCCTTCCCCGTTTTCGGCCATCAATATCATTCCCTGCGACTCTATTCCCATCATTTTTCGTGGTGGTAGATTAACAATAACTTGTACTTGTTTGCCTACCATTTCTTCTGCAGAGTAGTGCTTTGCAATTCCTGATAATATGGTTCGATTTTCACTTCCTAAGTCTACCAAAAACTTTAATAATTTGTTACTCTTAGGGACAGCCTCAGCGGTCAAAATTGTTCCTACTCGTAAGTCTAATTTTAAGAAGTCATCAAAGACAATATCTTCTTTAAAAGCTTCAATTGAGACTTCAGAACTAGTTGACTCTATTTTACTTTTCAATTTCTCTTTTTGTTTTACAATGATGTCGTCTTCTATTTTTTGGAACAAATGTTCCACTTCCGAAAGTTGACTGTTTGCTTTGATAATTTGGATGCTTCCAAGGTCATTCCAATTCAAATTTTCTAAGCCTAACATGGCAGAAAGTTTAGCTGAACTAGAAGGTAAAAATGGAGCTAAAGCAATGGCACAGTTAGCTGCAATTTGCAAACTCAGGTGTAGTATATTTTTAACCTCTTTTGGGTCTGTTTTTATCAGTTTCCACGGTTCCGTTTCCGCTAAAAATTTATTCCCTAAACGAGCAATGTTGATGGCCTCATTTTGTGCATCTCTGAACTGCATTTTAGTTAACCTCTCATTAATTGCTTTTGCAGACTGTTGCAATTGTGTAGCAATCTCAGGATATTTATTTTGAGACAGTTCAGGAATGGTTCCTTCATAATACTTATTGATTAAAACTGTCGCTCGGTTTACAAAATTTCCATAAATGGCAACTAATTCGCTGTTGTTTCTAGCTTGAAAATCATCCCATGTAAACTCACTGTCTTTTGATTCTGGAGCAATGGAGCATAGTACGTATCGCAATACATCCTGTTTGCCTGGAAATTCTTCGTTGAATTCGTGTAACCAAACCGCCCAGTCTCTCGAAGTTGAGATTTTATCCCCTTCTAAATTTAAAAATTCATTGGCAGGAACATTAACAGGCAGGTTGTACCCCTCATGCGTTTTTAAGAGAATAGGGAATATAATGCAATGAAAAACGATGTTGTCTTTTCCAATGAAGTGCACTAAATCCGTTTCTTCATTTTGCCAGTACTCTTTCCAATCTTTATTGTTTTGTGCAGCCCATTCTTTTGTGGCAGAAATGTACCCAATTGGGGCATCTAACCATACGTAAAGGACTTTCCCTTCACCGTCTTCGGTTGGAACTTTTACACCCCAATCCAAATCTCTGGTCATAGCTCTAGAGTGCAAGCCGCCATCAATCCAAGATTTACATTGTCCAATAACTTGGTTTCTCCATTCTTTTGGGTTGTGATGAGGTTTGCCGTCTAAGGTTCCTTGTTCAATCCATTCTTTCAGCCACTTTTCATGACGTCCCATAGGGAGGTACCAATGTGATGTTTCTTTCAAAACCGGAGTTTTCCCACTTAAGGTGGAAACAGGATTTATTAAGTCAGTAGGGTTTAAGCTTGAGCCACATTTCTCGCATTGGTCACCATACGCTCTTTCGCTTCCACATTTTGGACACGTACCAGTTACATAACGGTCTGCTAAAAACTGATTGTACTCATCGTCATAGAATTGCTCTCTAGTTTCTTTTGTGAAGGCACCTTTTTTGTCAAGCTCTAAAAAGAATTCTTGTGCAGTTTTGTGATGAAGTTCAGAAGAGGTTCGATGAAAAATATCGAAATCGATTCCAAAATCTGAAAATGCTTTTGCATTTAATTCGTGGTATTTGTCTACAATGGCTTGTGGTGTAGTTCCTTCTTTTTTAGCTCTTAAGGTAATGGCAGCGCCATGTTCATCTGACCCACAAATGAAAGCAACATCATTGCCTTTCATTCGTAAAAAGCGAGCGTAAATATCGGCAGGTAAATATGCTCCTGCTAGGTGACCAATATGTATTGGACCGTTTGCATAGGGCAAAGCTGCCGTTATCAGGTGTTTTTTTGCCACTTTCTTCTCCATTTCTCTGCTTGTTTAAGCAAATATAAGCAGTTAACACAGCGAGTTTTGTTTAATTTCTATTGTGTTTCAAGGATGAAAAGTTAATAAGATACCCTCTTTTTTTTAGTCGTCTTTTTATCCAAACGTTCAGAAAAAGAGAGCATAAGATCAAAGAAGTGCCAATGTAAAAGCCATTTGACATTTTTTCTGACTCACCAAAAATGAGTAAAGCGAGCAAAATACCATAAACCGGTTCTAGGTTGATACTTAAGGATACTGTAAAAGGTGTTAACTCTTCCATTACTTTAACACTTGCAACAAAAGCGAATGCAGTGCAAACGATAGCTAACGTTAGCATCCATATCCAATCTGACGGGGAAAGTTGGAAGTTCGGGAGACTCGAGGGAGAAAAAATTAAAAAATAGATACTTATGGCCATAACGCCTCCTCCTAACTCGTACAAAGAAATTCTCGCAGAGTCATACTGTTTGATCAGTTGGCCATTCATAACGGTGAAAATTGAAGCTAAAAAGGCGGCTAAAACGCCCAACCATATCCCAATGGAATTGTTGGTTTCAAATTGAAAAATAAAGTACAATCCTAAAATAACAATACTACCGAGCAATAGCTCGTAGAGGTGGAGCTTTCGTTTGAAAAAAATAGGCTCTAAAAGTGCCGTGAACAACGACCCTGTTGCTGTTGCGGCTAAAGCAATAGAAACGTTTGATTGTTTAATGGCTTCAAAAAAGAAAATCCAATGCGCTGCAATGATAAAGCCTACCCCAATCGTTTGAAGTACACCTTTGCGTTTCATTTTAAAGCTCTTTTTCATGAGCAGTAAATACACGGCTAACGAGCAGGTGGCGAAAAACATACGGTACCACACCAATTGATCTGAGGCAATGGTTATTAGTTTTCCTAAAATCCCGGTAAATCCAAAAATAAGCACCACCAAGTGGAGCAATAATAAGTTCTTCATTTAAGAAATAGCGTATAAGATGGGTTTGCTTGGGCTAGCGTCGTTTTCAAAAGGAGCGATTTGAAGGTTCAGTAAATAGTGGCCGTCTCTAATTTTTTTTGGAACATATATTAATTCGGTAATGGTTCTATTGAGGTTTGTTTTTTCTGGGTGTTCCCAAAAAGCATGATGTGCAGCAAGCACTCCTCCGTCCATTTCTTTGTCTACCGAAGGCAAATCGATTAAAAAATGTTCAATACCTCGTTTTATTAATTGGGTCATTGCTTTGGCCTCAACATATGCTGGATTCGTATCAGAATATTGTTTGCTCAGTTTATCTGAGGCATTTGGTAAAGTTCTTATGACAATCGCTTGAACATTTTTGTTTTGAAGGGCCGATTCTATTTGTTTCCACATAATTATTTCATCTCCATTTTTTTGTTTCTCAGGTGAAATAGAGATCAACTCTGCTGAGAAGAAAAACTGCGTTAAGGTTTTGTTGATAGAGTAAACTTCTTTTGAAATGTGGCCGACACATTCGGTGTGCGTTCCATGACCATGAGGGTTAAAGAAAATGTTCCGAAAGTTTACACTGCCTCCTTCGGCAACAGCTCCTGTAAATTGTTCTGTTCGAACAGGTTCTATTGTTAGTGGAGAAACATACCAGGCACTCGGATTGTCATTCCCAACATGGAGTGGCATTGAAATGTCAATAGGTTTCGAAAAATCGACTTTAACTTCAGTTGATCTTAAAATTACGTTTGACTTCATTTTCATGAAGTCAAACGTAAAATAAAAAAATGGAACAATACTAACTTTATTCTATTACATATTAACTGTAATTGGTATTTGCACTTGCAACGAAACTGCTCTGCCTTGTTGCATTGCAGGATTCAGTTGAGGAAGTTTTTCAATTGCCTTTTTCGCAGCCTTTGCTACGTATTTGTTTTGAGTCTGAACAGTTTCTATATTAATAATATTTCCTTCTTTATCAATAACAAAACTCATTAATACGGATTGATTGCCACCAATAGATTTCATCTGTTCCGTTACTCGAAACAACCTTGCCACCTCATTTTTAATACTAAGTTGACTGCATGCTTGAAGTTCTAACCCTCTCAATTCTTTGCATTCATCGTAATGCGCAAATATTTCAACCACCGTATGAATTCTGTCTATTTCTGTTTCCGTATAGTTCTCGTCAGGACCATAATCAATTGTAGTGTTAATTTCAGGAGCTTTCGGCTGCTCGGTTGCAGAAGGTTCGTCAATTGGAGTTTCAACTACTTCAGGAGTTAATTTTTTAACAATTTCAATTTCAGGTGATGGAGCTTTCGGTTTTAGTTCTTGAATTTTTTCTTTTTGAAGTTGAATAGGAGGAAGGATTACTTCATCATCAAAATATATGGAGTCAATATCTTGAATAGGAGGAACAGGAGTTGTTGTAACTGTAGTCCATTCAAAAGCAGTTAGTGAAAGTGTTAGTGCAATGATTAGTCCAGTTAAAAATCGCTGAGCGAATGGAAACCGTTGTTCTCTTTTGTAATTCGGATTTTTCATAGGTACGGAGTTTAATGGGTTTATGTCAAGAGAACGGCATTCCGCACCTAAACATTGTGGCAAGAAATTAAGCCAATGTTAATTTTTGGTTATTAAAACCTAAGCTTTAAAATAAAGAAGCAGATAGGACTCTTATCATTATAAAAATCAAAGAAGAGTATAGATCTGAGTCATTTAATCAATCGTTTTTACTTTAAGCGGTTGGAGAACAAACTCAGAAAATATGATTCAAAGAAAGTAACGGTTTAAAGGGTAACACGTCTACAAACAAATAATTACTTCGACTATCTAACCTGCTAGAGTTTGTAATTTATTTTATTTAATTAAATTCATTATGTTCAGTATCTAATTTCTTACACGGACCAATTATGAAAACGACCTTTTTTACCAAACAAGTTATTTTTTTTATATTCCTATCTATATTCTTTTTAATCCCTGCTGTTACTACTGCCCAATGGGCTCAATTGGGATTGGATATAGATGGAGAGGCAATTGACGACTTATCTGGCGAAGCTGTAAGTGTTAATAATCTTGGAACTAGATTAGCGATTGGCGCTTATTCAAATAATGGAAATGGATTTCGCTCTGGACATACTCGTATTTATGAATGGAGTAGAACGGCATGGGTTCAATTGGGAGCAGATATAGATGGAGAGGCGGCAGGTGATTGGTCAGGCTTTTCGGTCAGTATGAATGGACTTGGGAGTCGGGTAGTTATTGGAGCTATAGGGAATAGCGGAAATGGAATTAATGCAGGACATGTTCGAATTTATGAGTGGAATGGAACTGCTTGGAATCAATTGGGAGCTGATATAGATGGAGAGTCATCAGGGGATAATTCCGGACGTTCAGTAACCATGAATGCATAAGGAGACCGAATAGCGATTGGGGCTCCCAGGAATGATGGGAATGGAAAACGTTCAGGACATGTTCGAGTGTATGAATGGAATGGAACGGCTTGGAATCAATTGGGTGCAGATCTAGATGGAGAGGTTGCAGGTGACGAATCTGGTAATCCACTCATTATAAATGCAGATGGTGACCGAATAGTGATTGGAGCTCCCCTCAATCCAGGAAATGGATTCTTGGCAGGTCATGTTCGAATTTATGAATGGAATGGAACAGCTTGGAATCAACAGGGTGCAGACATAGATGGTGAAGCAGCTTATGACAACTCAGGCTTTTCGGTCAGCATGGATAACTTTGGGAGTCGAATAGCTATTGGAGCGCCAGAAAATGATGGAGGAGGTAATAATGCAGGACATGTGCGAGTATATGATTGGAATGGAACTGCTTGGATTAAACTTGGGGCGGATGCAAACGGTGAAGCAGCAAGTGATCAATCTGGCTACTCAGTCAGCATAGATTCCGTTGGCGATCGATTAGCCATAGCAGCTCGTAATAACAGTGGAAACGGAAGAGATGCAGGGCATGTAAGGGTATATCAATACAATTTACCTACTAATATTGATGAAGTTGAAAATGAGAATCACTTTTCAATTTATCCAAACCCAGTAAGTCAAAATCTAATTCTAGAAACTCAGAATACTATGGGAGAAATTGCACAAATCACTTCCATAACAGGTGCTTTACTTTTGGAATTTAGCATTACAAAAGAGAAAGAAAAAATAGATGTAAGTGGGTTTCAAAATGGGATTTACTTTTTGAAGGTTGGAGAGGTGACTAAAAAAATAATCGTAGCAAGGTAGCATCTTTTACCATTTGAGCTTTTAATTTCGTTCGGGGTTTTCAATTACTTTCGTCACTTTATTGTTAAGTCAACCTTAACAATAAGGCTAATTGGTTAAAAATCGCAAGTACCTCAAAAACCATCGTTAAATTTGTTGTTATCAAGAAGAAATTTACGCTAAAGTTCTCTCCAATTAATTCTAGATTCATCCATGTCTAAAAACAAAAATTCAAAACCTAATTCTTTGCAAGAAAAGGTGTTAAGTGCGTTTCGTGCCAACCCTACACTAACAATGAATTACAAACAAGTATCGAGACAACTAAACATTACTCAAACTTCTAAAAAGAAGATTATTGCGAAAGTGTTATTTGAGTTAGAGGCGAAAGAGGCATTGGTTGAGGAAAAACCCGGGAAATTTAAATTGGTAAATCATGAATCGAACCTCGATAAATTGGTAGGCAAGGTAGACATGACCACTAGTGGTTCTGCATATGTTGAGGTAGAAGGTTTGCCAAATGACATTTACATTGGAGAAAAAGATTTAGGTGTAGCACTTCACGGCGACTTGGTTGAGGTTGCCATTTTAAGAGTTAAACGAAATGGCAAACCAATAGGCAAAGTCGTTGAAGTCATAGAAAGGGCAAAAACTGAATTTGTTGGGATACTCCAAAAATCAGCAAAATTTGCATTTTTAGTACCGGATAGTAAACGAATGTCCGTAGATCTTTTTATTCCGTTAGATAAACTTCATGGAGCAAAAAATGGAGAAAAAGTAATTGCTAAATTGACACACTGGCCCGGTGACACCGATAGCCCATTTGGAGAAATAATTGAAGTTTTAGGAAAACCAGGGGAGAATGAAACCGAAATGCATTCGATTCTTGCAGAATATGGATTGCCAATTAAATTCCCTGATGGAATAGAAGCTGCGGCAGAAAACTTAGATGTTAGCATTAAGGAATCAGAAATAAAAAAACGAAAGGATGTAAGAAAAGTGCCAACTTTTACTATTGACCCTGCAGATGCAAAAGATTTTGACGATGCACTTTCTTTACAAAAGTTGAAGAACGGGAATTGGGAAATTGGAGTGCACATTGCAGATGTTAGTCATTATTTGAAAGAGGGAAGTGCACTAGATAAAGAAGCATATGAGCGAGCTACGTCTGTTTATTTGGTTGACAGAGTAGTGCCCATGTTGCCAGAGGTACTTTCTAATTTTGCTTGCTCCTTGCGACCGAACGAAGATAAATATTGCTTTTCAGCCATATTTGAAATGAGTGAGGACACCAAAATTCATAAACAATGGTTTGGTAGAACAGTGATTCATTCTGATAGGAGATTCGCTTACGAAGAGGCCCAAGAAGTAATTGAAACTGGAAAGGGAGATTATAACGAGGAAATATTAACCTTAGACAGGTTAGCTAAACAATTGCGACAAGACCGATTCAAGAAAGGCTCTATCAATTTCAATACCTTAGAAGTTAAGTTTGAGCTAGACGAAAAAGGAGAACCTTTGGGTGTGTTTTTAAAAGAACAGAAAGACGCCAATAAACTAATTGAAGAGTTTATGTTGCTGGCCAATAAAAAAGTCGCGGAATTTGTTGGCGCTAGGGCAGAAGAAACACAAGTGCAGCGAGTTGGTGATATGAAAACACCAAAACCTTTTGTGTACAGAATTCATGATAGTCCTGACCCTGAGAAATTACAAACCTTTAGTGAGTTCATTAAAAAGTTTGGCTATCGAATAGACACGACTTCACCGAGAGGGATTTCGGATACGTTAAATCGATTAATGACCGATGTTCATGGAAAAGCGGAAGAGGCATTGATTTCTCAATTGGCCATTAGAACCATGGCAAAGGCGGTATACTCCGCGGAGAATGTAGGTCATTATGGTTTAGGCTTTAAATTTTACTCTCACTTTACTTCACCCATTCGTCGTTACCCAGATGTCATGGTTCACCGTTTGTTACAACATTATTTAGACGGGGGAAAAGCGATTGACGCAGTTGAATTGGAAGAAAAATGTAAACATTCATCGGAGCGCGAGAAATTAGCGACAGAAGCGGAGCGAGCTAGTATAAAGTTTATGCAAGTGAAGTTTATGCAAGACAAAGAAGGCGAGGTGTTTGGAGGAATTGTTTCAGGAGTCAGCGAATGGGGAATTTTTGTAGAATTGGAGGAAAATAAATGCGAAGGCATGGTTCGATTAAGGAGCATGAAGGACGATTTTTATAACTTCAATCCTGATAATTATGCTGTTGAAGGTAAGCGCACAGGCAGGTTGTTTAGAATTGGAGATGAGGTAACGGTTAAAGTTTTAAAGGCAGACCTTTCGAAAAAACAATTAGACTTTGAGTTATTGAATGATTTTTAAAGAGTCGAGTTGAGAAAGAGTCTTTCGTTCACCATATTGATTTTTAGCTTTATTTGTTCGTTATTTGGACAGAAAAGTAATGGCATTCCGAAGCAAATACGTGGAATAATGGCTGGCGGAAGCTTCTCAAGAATTTACTTTGATGGAAAACGGCAGCCGTCAGCATTTTCGTTAAGCTCAATTGGAATAAATTCTGAATTTCAAATTAAAGATAAACTCCATTTTGGGTCCACTTTTTTAATTGCGAATCAGAAATCTCAAGTAACCCCTGCATTTCAAGTGAAACAGCAAGTTGCTCAACTTTTAATTGGGCCTTCAATAAAAATTGATGACGTTAAATTTCATGCAGGATTTAGTTTGGAATACAGATCTGCTCCGGTTTTACGCTCGATAACAGACAGTCCTATTAATCTGGTTTCTTCCTCAGGAGATCCAACTGCCGAATTAAATTTTATGCTTGGAACTGAGTTTTATCTTAGTCCAAGATTTTCCATGTATTTAAACGGCATTATTCCTTCTCAATCAACTAATTCTTCGTCGTTTCAACTTGGGTTAAAGTGTCGCCTGCATGCAAAACCAGAAAAGGTTGAGAGTTATCGGCACCATAGAAAAGAAATGGCAAAGAAGGATATTGTTTTGTTGAAAGAAGGAGCATTGTTGGTTCGATTAAAAACGTCAGAGAATACGATAGTTGCTTTACGCAAGGCAGGTCGAGAAAAACAAGCACTAAAAGAAGAAAAGTGGCAGTTAACTCAAAATCAAAAAATAGTGAAGGCTTTAAAACTTACTTCGATTTTGCCCCTGTTTATTTTTTCTATAGTGATAAATCTGATCAAGTCAGGAAAGGGGATTTTGAAGGAATTTTTCTGAATGAGAAACTTGAGTTAGACTCTACAATTGTAATGTCAAAGAAAAATATTTATACGGCAGAATACACGGCAATCAAACAAGATACCTTTATTCAATTGTCACATTACGAATTAGAACAAATTGGGGATTTTCAATCTTTATGGGTTCCGCGTTACTATGGCCAACCTAACTTTGGGTTCAGCGCGTTTGTAGTAAAAAATCAAAATTTTG
>TARA_B110000503_G_scaffold22889_2_pt1 | contig 14397 bp, 13 predicted proteins | sample TARA_B110000503 | Tara Oceans TARA_B110000503 (sample SAMEA4397472) | marine metagenome | biome: Polar Biome; feature: [SRF] surface water layer (ENVO:00010504); material: water (ENVO:00002006), including particulate matter (ENVO:01000060) such as... | depth 5 m | reverse complement strand
TGTTCCGCCAGCGTATTCTGGCGGTTGAGCTGGATGATTTGCACCGCGTAGTGGAGACGTATCTCAAACCAGAGCTGGCCAGTACGGCCGTTGTTACCAGTTCAGGACAGCTTGAGGGTACGGCTGCGCTGCGCGAACAATTGGGTATGACGGTAGAGGAACTGTAGACAGATTTTTCTATTGCCGGTGCGCCGTGAACCCATCCATGGGGGCTTGACCAGGGACCAGTGGCACAGTTTTATTTCGCGGGGCGCAACGAAAAAAAGGCGACTTTACGGCGCCCAAAAGGACCTAGTAATGGGGATTACCCGATGAAACTAAAAGTCATCGGGTTTATGGCCGCGCCGTTTGTATCCGCGCTTTTCTGACATCTGCGCCATCGCTACTTTCTGCTCATCGTCCAGCAGCTGGTAAATCGCAGCGCGTGTACTGGCCATGCGGTAGACCATACGCGTGGTGATCTGGCCGATTTCATCCGCGGTTGTCAGCGCAGTGGCTTTGTCAAACGACTCAGGCTGATTGAGCAATTCCTCGCGCAGGGTGCGCAAACGCTCGTGATCCACCTCAGACTCCTCGAAGGAGGCGGTGAGCAGCGTTAGTACTGTGGCCTCCTGCTCGTCGGTGAGCTGCAGCATCTTCACCAGGTGGTCGACCTTATGCTGCGGATCATGCCGCGGTGCGTCCCCCTCCGCCATCGACCAGCTTGCAGCAGTGACAAAGAGTATGGCCAGTGCGGGGGCAGCCACTCCTGTCAGCGTTTTTTTCCAAGTAATTTTCATGTTGCGTTCTCCTGAACATCCAAAATAATGTAAGTCAAAATTCGGTGGGCTTACTGAGCTGTTTGGCACACCGCTCTACGTAATGAATCATATAGGTGGTAGGCCGTTAAGCTCTGCCCCGGGAACGTAAAGAAATGTTAAAAAGCGTCGACAGGTGTTAAGCCGGGTGACAACACTTCGCTGTTTGTTCACACTCTGGCGGGATTGCTATCGGGAGACCGCCAGATGAGCACCAATGTACTGATTATCGACGACGACAAAGAGCTCTGCGCTCTGCTGGCCGATTTCCTCTCGCTGGAAGGATTCGAGACGCAGGCGATACACGATGGCGCCGAAGCTGTCGCGCACTGCCGCCATCACGACCACGACGCCATCGTACTGGACATTATGTTGCCGGGACTGCAGGGGCTTGACGTACTGCGTCAGGTTCGCCAGTTCAGCACTACGCCTATACTGATGCTCACCGCGCGCGGCGAAGATACTGATCGCATCCTCGGTCTGGAGCTGGGCGCTGATGACTATCTGCCCAAGCCCTGCAATCCGCGCGAACTGTCGGCCAGGCTGCGCGCAATTCTGAGACGTGGCAATCTGGTATCGGAGGATGTGGCGGCACCAACGCTGGAAGCCGGGCAAACGGCGATGAACACCGCCGACCGCAGCGCCACCTATGGCGGCGCTGATCTGCAGCTCACCAGTACCGAATTTAATGTGTTACAGGTGCTGGTTACCAACGCTGGTACAGTGGTCAGCAAGGACCTGCTCAGCCAGAACGCATTGGGCCGCGCGCTATCCGCCTATGACAGGAGTATTGATGTGCATATCAGCAAGATTCGCAGGAAGCTGGCGGCACTCGGTGGCGACAACTTGATCGTCAGCGTGCGCGGCAGCGGGTATCAGTTCAGGCTTGGCGCCGGAGCCACCTGATCCATGAAACTGCGCGGTAATCTCTTTCTCAGGATGTTTATCGGTTTCTGGCTGATGACGATCACTATCCTCGGCAGCTGGATGTTGACCGCTAACTATTTTGAATCGCAACCGCCGGGTCGTGAATGGGGCGACCACAAGCGACCCGGGCCGCCGCACCGTTTTATGCTCCGCACCATCTACAACCTGGAAAACCAGAATGACACCGCCCTTGCCACAACGGTAGAGGAGATACGCAAGAAACACGACATCCAAATCTACCTGGTGTCACGTAACGGCAACGACCTACTCAAACGGAAACTGCCTGATAAAGTCGCACAGATAGCAGAAAAACTGCGCACTGAATCGGAGCAGTCCATGTTGAATGCACCGCAGCACCAGCTGGTCGCCTACCGCATCTATCGCCCCTACGAAGGTGCTGTGGCAGCCGTTTTTGTGTTCCCCTCACGTCGCGGTGTCATTCTGAACGCGCTGGGCGACAGCCTGTGGCTGCGCATCACACTGGCGGTGTTGATCAGCGGTTTTGTCTGCCTGGGTTTATCGCGCTTGATGACCAACCGCCTGAAAGATTTGCGCTTGGCGTCCCGCCGTCTGGCCAATGGCGAACTGGATACTCGCTTGCAAGTGCGCGACAAAGGTGGCGATGAAACCGATGAACTGGCCCGTGATTTCAACACCATGGCGGAGCAATTACAGGCGCGAATTCAGGCCCAAAAACGCTTGCTCGGTGATGTATCCCACGAATTGCGGTCGCCGCTGGCGCGCATGCGCATCGCGCTGGTGCTGGCACAGGAAAGGCCCAACAACGCTGCGGCGTATCTGCAACGCATCGAGCAGGAGGCCGTGCGACTGGAGGAGCTTATCGGGCAATTACTCTCCACCCAGACACAGGACCTCACACTGGACACACATATCGATATCGTCCTTTTACTACAACAATTGTGCGCCGATGCGAATTTTGAAGGACAGGGAGCCGGCAAACAGTTCATTCTGCGCACGGACACCGAGCAGGCCATTGTCGACAGCGCCAGCGACCTGCTGCACAAGAGCTTTGATAATATCCTGCGCAATGCCCTGCAGCACACCGCCGCCAATAGTGAAGTCTGGGTCTCCCTGGCCACGAGTGGAGGACGCTACTGTGTCGCCATTGAAGACCGCGGGCCAGGTGTTCCGGACAATGAACTGAAGAATATCTTTGGTGAGTTTTATCGCGTGGACACCGCGCGCACACGCGACTCAGGGGGGTATGGCCTGGGCCTGGCCATCGCCAGACGCGCACTACTGCAGCACGGCGGCGATTTAACGGCCCAGAACACTGGTATGGGACTCAGGATCACCGTGTGCTTACCTGCGCACAACCCGGACTGAGCGGATCGCTGTAGGCTGTATGCCCCTGCGATGACGCCGGCACCGTCGCCAACTTTCGATCTTGATTATTGCCACCACTGCGCACCTGATCGTAGCGATGCGGTATGCTTGGCATCCATTTTCTTCCCTACCAAGACATTCCAATGACGCCACAGCCACACCGAAAGTTACCCGACAACACACCCATTATCATAGGCGTCGGCCAGTGTGTGGAGCGCCTGCAACCGCGCGCCATACCGCCCTTCAAGGCGCCTATGCAATTGGCTGCCACCGCCTGTCAGGCGGCCTTGCAGGACGCCGGCATCCCCGCTCAGGAAATCGATACCATTGCGGTCATCCGGCTCTTTTCAGACACCGTTAACATTTGGGCCTCGCCACTGGGCGGCAGCGATAATCCACCGGAGTCGGTCGCCCGGCGCATCGGCGCTGTGCCGACCCACCGTATCTACAGTAATGCCAGTGGCACCGAACCACTGCATTTGATGGCGGAACTGGCGGGCGCCATCGCCAGAGGCGAGAAGAAGATTGCGCTGCTGACCGGTGCAGAGGCGATAGCAAGCCAGCGTTTCGCGCAGCGCAATGCGCTGGTTGACGACTGGCGCGAGGAATTTGACACACCCTTTGAAAACCGTAAAGACCTCGATCGTCTGGTCTCGATGGAGGAGGTGCAAGGCGGTTTGACATTGCCGGTACGCTCTTACGCCATTATCGAAAACAGTCAGGCGCACCGGATGGGACACGACCGGCAGCAGCACCAAAGATTCATGACGCAGCTTATGGCACCGTTCAGTGCCGTCGCCGCAGCCAACCCTTACGCTCAGTTCCAAACAGCCTATTCGGCCGACGAACTGGCTGCACCCGGCCCCAACAATTACCCGATCAGCCTACCCTACACCAAATTGCTGATAGCACAGGATGCCGTCAATCAAGCCTCCGCACTGATACTTACCAGCGTCGGCCATGCCCGCCGTCTGGGTGTCGACCCACAGCAATGGATTTTTCTGGAGTCCTACGCCGAGGGTGCCGACAAACACTTGTCGGAGCGCGAAGATCCCGGCCGCTCCGCCGCCATGGAACGCGTGCTATCCACCGCCATGGACAGCGCGGGAGCTAGCCACGAGGACATAGATCTGATCGATATTTACAGTTGCTTCCCCTGCGCGGTAACGGCGGCCTGCGACGTTCTGGGATTGCCGACAGACGGCTCCCGCGCGTTGACAGTCACCGGTGGTTTGCCTTATTTCGGGGGGCCGGGCAACAACTACTCGGCGCATGCACTGGCAGAAATGGCGGTGCGCCTGCGGGGTGCTCCGTCGCGGGCACTGGTCACTGCCAATGGTGGCATCCTGTCCAAACACGCCGCCGCTGTACTCACCACGGATGCAGCCAGAGCGACCAACACCGACTGGACCAGAAGTGACAAGCTGACCCTCGATTGCTCCGATATACCGGTGCGCCCTATCGCCAAAAATGCACAGCGCGGCACGGTGATTTCCTTCACCGTAGTGGCGCGCCGTGACAAGGACGATATTGCGGTGGTGCTGGCCGAGACGGCGGGTGGCGAACGGTTTCTCGCCTCAAATACCGAGCTGGCAGTCACCGGACCGATGCAGGCCAACAGCCCTATCGGGCGGGATATTGATGTGCATGTGGACCAGGATCGGCAGCTTTTTAGCTTTCACCAGGCATAGGCCACGCGGCGCGAGTCAGGTGTTTGATTGCGCCATCGCGCGCTCACCCGCTATAGCCAGCAGATTGAGATTCCCCTCGGTCCAGTTCACTATCAGTTCCGATTTACAGATCTGCCACTGACCCTCGATCTGTGCGTAGTGATTGGTGTATTCCCCCACCACCGTGACGACTTCCTCGGGCTGCACGGCCGGCTTCTCAGAGTTGACGAAAATAACATGGTCAGCTCTGAGATAGGCGCGACAACGTATCTGATCCCCGGATATCAAAAAGCGGTGATTGGTGATGGTGTGACGGGTGATGTCGAAACCATTGATCACCGCCTGCAGATTTTTTAGCCAGTCGTCGGCACGGCGTGGTATCTCGGGGGCACCGGTGGGTGCACTAATCGCGCCGTAGTCGATCAGCACTTCATCAGCAAAACAGGCGCGCACCATCGCCCAGTTTTTGCTGTCCAGGCCCTCGGCGTAATTATTATAATTATCGATCAGCGCATCTCTGATCAGCAGGTTTTCTTCCACACTGGACATTTCGATTCCTCGTTACGGGCAGCGCACTGCGTTAGCGGGGACGGCACCTTCGGTAATGGTTGTCGTGTTATCCACCACCAGCGCCGCACCGTTGACAGCCACGGATTCATCCGAAGACAGAAACAGCACCATATTCGCCACGTCAACAGGCTCGCCCACCCAGATATTCTCCATCGCGTGTGCGGCTTCCGGATCGTTTTCAAGCACGATTTCCTGCACACCCTGCAACATCGGTGTGCGCATATTGCCCGGGTGAATGGAGTTACAGCGCACGCCATAACCACTTTGCGCACTCAGTACTGCCACGGATTTGGTCATGCCGCGAATGGCGCTTTTGGATGCGGCATACGCGAAAATCTGCGGGCCACCCTGAATACTGGCGGTGGAACACATATTGATAATGGAACCTCGCCCGGCGGGCTTCATCACGCGCAGTGCATGCTTGCAGCCAAAAAAGGTGCCGTCTGTGCCCACTGCATTGACCAGGCGCCACATCTCTTCGGTGGTCTCTTCGATACTGGACAGCCGCACGATACCGGCGCTGTTGAGCAGAATATCGAGGCGGCCGTAATCCCCGATAATCTTGTCCACCAGCGCTATCCAGCCGGCCTCGCGTGACACATCCAGCAGCTCAAAGCGCGCGCCTGCAATCTCACTGGCCGCCGCTTCTCCCTGCTCGCGATTAATATCCGCAATGACGACCGACGCGCCTTCTTGCGCCAATCGCCGCGCCGATGCCAGCCCCAATCCCGACGCGCCGCCGGTAATGAGTGCCACCTTATCCGCCACTCTCCCCATAATTACGTTCACTCCCGCGGTTGAAAACGCAGACGCATGGCGCAAAATCTGGCCGGTCTGCTTGCAATAAATTATTAGCATGATACCTTACCATAAAACAGTCAGGACGTACTGTTTATTCTAACTTTGTCGGAGAACACTCCAATGAGCACCACAGATGTAGAGAGCTATGACGACGTCACCATGTATGGTCTAACGGCGCAAAAGCAGGAAGAATTGCTGTTGAAACAGAATGAACTGACCTTCATCTGGACCAACAAGGAAGGCCACGGCATGGGCGTCACCATGAGCTATATCTGGCGCAAGGGTCGTATCTGGTGCACCGCAACAGAACAGCGCGCGCGCATGAAAGCGCTGGCACGTGATCCGCGTTGCAGTGTGGTGATCTCCAGCGCCGGCGTCGACGATGACCTGAGCCAATCCATCACTTTTAAGGGTCACGCGATACTGCACAAAGACCAGCCTACCAAGGATTGGTTTTACCCGGACTTCGCCCGCCGCGCCAACAATCCCGCGCCCACACCAGAGGCTTTCGGCGCTTTTCTGGACACGCCTGCGCGCATTATTATTGAAGTGGTGCCCGAAAAGACCATTACCTTTGACGGCGGCGTCATGCGCGATACCACGACTGAGGCACTGAAATAACAGGGGCGCCCCCGGATGTTCAGGCCGCGTCGATTTCCTTGAACGTGGCCATGCCCTCATCAAATTCCCAGAAGCCGCGCAGGGCCGTCAGTTTGCCCGCCTCGTTGCAACTGTAGGTAAAGACACCATTAACCTGCTGGCTGTACCTTTTGCCATCCACATTCATCTTCACATTGAGCGTGACAATATTGGCGCACTCCAGGTGGGCGGTGTAGGTCTGGTGGATGATGTATTCAATATCCGAGTTGGCGATATTGCGATCGTAGAAAGCCTCTCTGGCGGCCGGTGTGGAATGACCATTGCCTTCGGGATCAAGTACCGTTGGACCGATGGGATCTTCGATGATGCCATCCTCGGCCCACATGTCGAGCCAGCGCGCCTTATCCTTGCTTTTCAGGCACTCCCTGGATCGCAGTGACATCTGGTATGCGACATTATTTTCGTTCATGGTTATCCTCCACTTGTCTGCGTAGTTGCGGCAATTTGATGATTGCCGCGAGTCAGTGTACACCAGGGTGCTCTAGGCGCCGGTCGGATTCTCTATACCCGTTGCGAATAACTTGGCCCGGGTAGCGCGTCGCTATTCGCTGGCCGCGCGCTCAAAATCCACAAAAATCGGCGACGACCAGGCGCGCTCCTGGGCGTCCGCCAGGCAGTCGTCTGTCGATTCGGCTGAAGCGCTCACCGGGCAGGGATTGACGCTGACACACCGCCCCGATGCATCGTATTCGCAGCGCAGATTAGCGCCGTTTATGGTGGGGCTGGCCGCCTGCAGCGCCCGCACATAGTAAACGGCATCGCGCTGCGAGCGGGCAAAATCGGGATCGCTGAAGCGCACAGTACAGCCGTCCCCATCCGCCTCGCACGGCAGGGACAACCAGGGGTCCTCAATCAGTGGCCCCACGTCCTCACCGGCGGTGATCTGCGGGCGGATTCTGACCACTTCGACACGGTCAATGCGCTTGCGCGTATCGCCAGGGTGATAGCACTCACCGCCGCACAGTCGTTGCAGGCGCTCCTTTGACAGGGCGCGCGCACTGTCGGCGGGACACCCCGGTTTCTGCTCAAAAGCCCCCAGCGCGCTGACCTCAAACACCGGTGCGATATCGCGCTGGACAATGCTGCCCATGGGCAGATTCTGCCCGCCCTGCGCATCGACCAGATCAAACCACAACAGCATACGATCACCGCTGGTGGCATACACTTCCTTGCGTTCCAGTGCATCCCAGATGGCGCCGCGATCACGCCCCTGTGCATGCACCGCAACCAGTCCGCCCGAACCAAAGAACGACGATTGCCTCTCAAAGTACGGGCCACTGCGTCCATCCGCTTTTTGTAATGGCACGTAGAAGGGCAGTCGTTCACTCGCGGACAGGAACGTCCGCGGCCCGAGCTGCGCCACGGCGGCGTCAGTCATACGGCGACGCATGATCTCCTTGTAGCCGGTACCCGCACGCGCGGAGTGAGAATCAGAGGCGCCGATAATCCCCCAGCGAAAGCGCTTGGGAGGCCGGGTCGGATCCGCAAAGTTGCGTATGGCCAGACCATACTGCACCGAACTGGCTGGACGGTGATTGTAGGCGGGCATATAACAATCCCTGCACTGCCCGGCATCCAGCCAGTCCTCCACCGTTTGACCCGGTATAATCCAGTGGCCCGAATCCTTGGTCAGCAGATAGTTGGAGCGTGTCTGTATCGCGCGAAGCTCACACTCTGCCACCGGTTCACCCACCGCCAGACAGCGCTCTTCAATGATTTCACCAGCACGCCAACAGTCTGATACAAAATCCGCCGTCGGCGCCGGGCAAAAACTGTTGCCGCTCGCATCGACCCCAACCGCGCGCCAGCTGCGATACTGTTCAGCGTTGCCATGGCCGGAAAAAATTTCAATCAGCGGCTCCTGCCGTTCCGGGTCGGCATCCCCCGCCAACTGTTTGTCCCAGGTGCTCAGCGGCGGCGTGTAGAAGCCCCAGCTGTTGCCGTGCGGAATGGTGAGATACGGAAAGCCCCAGTCATCCAGCTTTGCGAACAAGTCGGCGGGCGTCGTCGCGCTCTCCTGGCACTGGACTGGCAGGTCTCGCACAGGTGGCCCCTGCGGACACGCCTGCACCGCTTCCTGATCCTGCAGATAGCGAATAAAATCATAGTAGCGCTGGCGTGCCACTGAATCGGGAAACAGATCCGCGCGCTCGCCGCGCAGCCACGCCAGCACATTGTCAAACAGCTGTCCCACATCGCCATTGGGCACACCGGCAATCAGCAGCAGGCGCAACCTGGCGATATAGAGGCCTACGCCTTCGGGATGCGTGATCTCTACCGCGGCAATCGGACGAGTGGGCACGCTCTGCTCATCCGTATCGCGAAACACCACATTTTTGTGCCCGTAGTGGTTCTTTGCCAGCTGTGCTGTCTGCGTCCACTCCCAGCCCAGAAATGTCACCATATCGGGATTGTCCGGATCCCCCGCCGCCGCATTGCACTGGCGCACCATGTCCTTGGTCAGGCTCCACTGCCGGGCTGTGAGCGCCTCTGCATGGTCATTGATCGACCAGAAATCCAGACCTGAGCAATAGCGCGCAAAATCGCAGGCATCTCCGGGGGGATGGGAGCCCTCGCCCTGATACAGCGGCAGACTGACGTTATACGCGTCGAAGGAATAGGTAGAGTGCACATGCAGATCACCGAACAGGATCTGCTTGGGCGGCAGTACGCCGGGGCCAACGCGGGATAGTGTCTCGATGCTTTGTCGTTGCCGCGTTTGCTGCTCTTGCAACAGCGCGCTATCGCGGCTCTGTTGCGTGATTTCGCCCATGCCCTGACGCTCGCCCAGATAGCCTTCGACGGCGAGGTACGCCCAGGCGACAAGCGCACAGGGCACGACAATAACAGCGAGCAGGACGAAGCGGCGCAGATCCATGGGCAGGTGTTATCTCACGCTGAGGATATCGGGACAGCAGGATCACCAAGCGGAAACCACCGCTTAAGCCCCTGTATTATTAGCCGCCCAAGATGGCCCTCAACCGGCCACGCTGTCAACTGCGACCAACCGGTACTTGTGCTACTTCTCGTGACCGGGGACCACGCCGTCGTAGGAAGCCTGGGAGATCGCATCGCCGTCGAACTTGATGGTTTTCTCGGGCACCAACTCGAGAATGACACGCAGTGGTGTATCCAGATGCTCAATCGCGGCCTCCAACGTGGGCGCAGGATAGGGACTGATAATCGCCCCCATCAGCGGATAAAACCAGTCTTTGGTGGCCTGATCATCGTGCAGGACAACCCTACCCTTATAGGTGATCTGCTTACCTGGCCCCATATCGGTGCCCATGCTGGAGATCACCACGGAAGCGCGCGGGTCGCGGCGCAGGGCTTTTATTCGGGCCCTCTGGCTGGTGGCCGTCAACCAGATCGAGCCGTTGCGCGCCACGTAGTTCATAATCACGCCCAGGCCGTGGCCCTCTTTATTGGTCCAGATAAAATTACATTCAATCTGTTTGTCCAGCAGTTCCTGCTCACGCTCATCACTGAGCACGTAGAGCGTCACATCTTCATAACCTTGCATAGAAGTCTCCCTGTTGTTTAAAAGCGCGGTAGATGGCCATTTTGTTGGCCGCCCGCGAGATCCATTACCTGGCCGTTAAGGTAGCCAGAACGCCGCTCGTCCGCGAGAAAGAGCGCCGCCTCGGCTATATCGTCCAGCGTGCCCATGCGGCCACAGGGTGTGGCATCGAGATGTCCTGCGAGCACCGACTCCATCGAAAAAAAGGCGTCTGTCATATCGGTCTGTATCAACCCGGCGGCAATGGAATTGAAACGCACCCTGGCCTCACCGTATTCCAGCGCTGCCACCTTGATCGCAAAATCAACACCGGCGCGGGCCGTGGAATACGCACACAGGCCCGGCCCGGGAAGCCGCGCTGTGAGTGAGGAAATGGTCATCACGGAGCCGCCCTCGGTCATCGCTGCGGCGGCATAGCGAAAAAACAACAGCGCGCCTATAACACTGATCTCCATGGTCGGCCGAATAGCCTCGGCATCCAGTTCGGCGATCAGCCCGGGCGCGTGAATACCAGCGGAAAACACCGCGATATCCACACGGCCGCAGGTTTCGCCTGCAACGCTGAACAGGTTCTCGATATCGCCATCACGGGTGACATCACAGCCCACTGCGATGCCACCCAACTCAGCAGCCAGTGCCTGCAGCGGTGCCATACGACGCGCCGCCACTACGATATTGGCACCTTCTGCCGCGAGTCGTCGCGCTATCGCCGTACCTATATTGGCGCTGCCCGATGCACCCAGAATGACGGCTGTTTTTCCTGCCAGTGTGGTCATAGCCTATGCCTGAAGTTGTGCTGATTTTGATACGTCACTGATCTGCCGGCGCAGGACATCCTTGCGCACTTTACCGCTGGCCGTACGCGGCAAATCAGTCACCAGTTCGATGTGCTGCGGTATTTTTTGTTTCGCAAGTAGCGCCTGATCCGCGAACTTCGCCACATCGGACAGCGCCAGTTGGCACTGTGGATCTTCGAGAATTATAAAGGCACACACGCCCTCCCCCAGCCGTTCATGCGGCATTGCCACCACCGCCACCTCGCGAATATCCGGGTGATCATGGAGTACGTCCTCAACTTCCTTGGCGCTGATATTTTCGCCACCGCGGATGATGATGTCTTTCTTCCTGTCGGTAATCAGGATCGCATTATCCGGCGTGACATGGCCGATATCGCCGGTCAGGAAGAAACCCTCACTGTCATGCGCCTGGGCGTTTTGCTTTGGATCGGCGTATCCCAACATCATGCCTGCACCACGCGCGGCAATTTCACCGTCCACGCCAGGCGCGACTTCCCGCCCCTGCTCATCCAGAATTTTTACTTCGTAGGCATAGATCTGACCATCGGTTTCCGCGGCCAGTTGCTGTTGGCCAGCGCCCACAAAACCCAGCGTAATAATCGGTGTTTCCGTGCTGCCATACACGCGAAACGCGCGGCAATTATCGAGCGAGGCACAGGCGTCATAGATCACCTGCGGCGGCACTGCCGCACCGCCACAGGCAAACAGGCGCATACTGGGCAGGCCAGTATTGTGCCGTCTGGCCGCCGCTACCAGCTCTACCAGAAAGGGCGTTGCACCAACACTGCCGGTGGCACCCACCTCATTAATGAAGGCCACGGCGGCATCGGCATCCCAGCGCGCCATCAGCGCCGATTTCACCGACGTCACAAAGGGCAGCACCATGCCCGAGCCATAACCGGTAATGTGAGTGACCGGCGACGGCATTAGCATCACGTCGCGCTCATCCATGTCCCAGCAGTCCAGCGAATTCTGGATCACCCGTGCCAGCGTGTTATGGCTGTGCATCACCGCTTTGGGCGTGCCCGTGGTACCGGAGGTATACAGTATCGCCTTGATGGAATTGGGATCGATCTCCGGCAGCGTCTCCAGATCTACCGGCGCATTCTCCAGCAGATCCTCGTAGCGCAGCATGCCTTCGTATTCTTGCTGCGCCCGCACCGTGACCACAAATTCAAGATCCGGCAGATTGGCGCGCAGTGCCGCTAGCATCGAGGGGAACTCGAGGCTGCGCACCTGTTCGGGGATATAGATCAGTCGCGTCCTGACATCCTTGAGAATAAAGCGCAGTTCGTGATCACGGTAGATGGGGATTACCGGATTCACGATCAGGCCCAGCGCAGAAGCGGCAATATCGACGACCACTGACTCGCGCCAATTCGGCAACTGGAAGCTGATCACATCACCTTGCTCAAGCCCGAGCTGGCGCAACGCGGTAATCAGACGTCGCGCCTCATCGGCGATAGAGCCATAGGTAATCGCGAGCTCGCCTTCGAGGTAGATGGCCACCTCATCCGGTTGCTCCCACGCTTTTTGCCAGGCACCCTGTGCAATAGTCTGATTGCACCACAATGCGCCGTCGCGCTTGATACGCGCGGCACTCAACGGATTTTTTATCACGACTTTAGTCTCTTCTTATAGATCTGACAGCACATGACCACCGTCCACAGTAACGGCCGATCCCGTCATCAGGGAACCGGCAGCGGACGCCAGCAGCAACAGGGGGCCGTTCAATTCTTCGAGGTTGCCGGTGCGGCGCTGAGGTATGCGCTTGATCAGTGCCTGACCGTCCGCCGTCTTGAACCACTCGCCGTTCAGTTCCGTCTGGAAATAACCGGGGCACAGCGCATTGACGCGAATCTTGTGTTGCGCCAATTCCAGTGCTGCGGTTTTGGTAAACTGCACCACGGCGGCCTTGGAGGCGGCGTAGTTGGTCAGCGCTTTCTGCACGCGCTCAGCCAGTATCGACGCGATATTCACGATGCTACCACCGGTGCCGGCGGCGATCATACGCCTTGCGGTTTCCCGGGTGACGTAGGCCACACCATTGAGATTGGTGTCTATCACCTTATTCCAGTCCTCGTCGCTAAGATCGAGCAGCAGTTTGGGAATGGTAATACCGGCATTGTTGATCACCACAGTGACAACGCCAAACGCCCGCTCAACCTCGTCCAGCGCCGCGGCGATGCTCGCGCTACTGGTAACATCCATGGTGACCGCAATGGCTTCACCGCCGGCGGAATTGATGCTATCCGCCTCAGCCTGTATCAGATCCGTGCGGCGCGCAGCCAGCACGACCTTCGCACCCGCGCGTGACAGCACGTGTGCAAAGTGTTGACCAAAGCCACTGGAGGCGCCGGTCACAAGCGCGACCTTACCCTGAAGTGAAAACGGTTGCAGCAAGTCGTTCATGCAGATAACCCCGGTGCGCTCAGGCGCTCAGATACTTGTCCAGTGTGTTGTGGAAATGCCGAATGCGAATTTCCTGATAGTTGGCCAACACGATCTCACCTGACTGCACATTATGTAAGCCCTTCTGTACCATTTTCAGGTTGCTGAAATCCTGATCGAACACGCGACCCAGCCCCCCTTCCAGACCCGCTGCCTCCGAGAATAACTGATCCTTGCCCAGTTTCTCCACGGCGCAGTCCGCCGGACGCTCGGCTCCCTCGGGAATACGCATCAACACGATGATTTCCATGGTGCACATCTCGGGGTTATCGCCGTAGGGCTTCATGCGGTAGGTCAGGTTCGGGTGGAAGCCGGCCCAGGGTGCAAAGTTGGGAAATACGGAATAGAGGATGGAATCCATGATTTCGCTCTGCGTGCAGAAGCTGGCCAGATCTGTTTGATACTGCTCGGTGTAGTGTTGGAAATAATATTCGGCAAGCCACTGCCGCGCACTCATGCCCTCCGGCACCTCCACTTTGGAACCGTCGGTCAACCACGCGCCGTGTTCCAGCCAATCGTTGACTGTCTGGTTGGGGTCGATGTTTTCCAGATGCGGACTGACTACCCCCATCGGTGAAATGGTGCGGCTGATATTGTCGCCCCAGCAATCGTACTGAGAGTTTGAATCACCCAGATACGGCAATATCTGTGGGTGCGTCTGTACCGTGTGGTAGGACTCGATAAACGCCTCCCACGCCACCTTCCAGTTGCACTCAATCACCTTCTCAATGTGCAGAACTTTGACCGTGTCTTGCGGGCGCCAGCGCTTGAAGTGCTCCGGCAGCACCCCCAGATAGCTGGCCAGAGATTCTGCCTGCATATCCATGTTGATAAAAACCCATCCGCCCCAGGTGTCT
>TARA_B110000503_G_scaffold38364_1_pt1 | contig 14412 bp, 13 predicted proteins | sample TARA_B110000503 | Tara Oceans TARA_B110000503 (sample SAMEA4397472) | marine metagenome | biome: Polar Biome; feature: [SRF] surface water layer (ENVO:00010504); material: water (ENVO:00002006), including particulate matter (ENVO:01000060) such as... | depth 5 m | reverse complement strand
TTGGCTTTATCTAATATTTTTAAACTTTGAGTATAGAGCCCTTTATGGTATAAAATCGTAGCAAAGTCTAGTTGCTCTCGAATTTGAATTCTAATATTTTGGTGAGAGGGATTTAATCGTAAGCTAATTAGGATCTGTTTATATAAGTGCGCTTTTAAATTGGATAGTTGTTGCTTTTTTACAAAACCGTTTTTTAAAATTGCAGTTTCATCATATACCTTTAGTTTTTGTAAAATATTGAAAAGCAATAAAAATTTAGAATCCTCATTAACCCCCAAACGGCCCACGTAGAGCTTAAATTGTCGTTTCTCAGATTTGGACAATGACTTTATAAGCACAAATAAATTATCTTTTTGCTCTCTAGTCATAGTATAAATATTGACATATTATGTTGTATATTAGGTGCTTAATTGAATTATGGCATTGTTATGCATCGTAATGCAAATATGACAACCAACTCATTTAAGAGAACCAAAATATAAATTCGTATAACAATAGAAAAATATAATCCAATAAATGTCTAACACACAAATTCAAATTTTTGACACAACGCTTCGTGACGGCGAGCAAGTCCCTGGCTGTAAGCTAAATACGCCTCAAAAAATAATTATCGCAAAACAATTGGATTTGTTAGGCGTGGACGTTATTGAAGCTGGATTTCCCGTTTCAAGTCCAGGCGATTTTAAATCTGTAGAAGAAATTTCTAAAATTGTAAAAAATGCGACTGTTTGCGGACTCACGCGTTCGGTAGAAAACGATATCAAAGTTGCAGCTGAAGCTCTCAAATATGCTAAAAAACCTAGAATACACACAGGAATTGGAACTTCAGACTCTCACATAATTCATAAATTCAAATCAAACAAGGACGCTATTATAGAGCGTGCTGTAAGAGCTGTATCTTATGCAAAGTCATTTGTTGAAGATGTAGAGTTTTATGCTGAAGACGCTGGACGAACCGACAACGAGTATTTGGCGCGTGTTTGTGAAGCAGTGATCAAAGCGGGAGCAACTGTATTAAACATCCCAGACACAACTGGCTATTGCTTACCTCACGAATATGGAGCTAAAATTAAATACTTAAAAGAAAACGTAAAAGGCATAGATAAGGCAATTATTTCTTGTCACTGTCATAATGACTTAGGGCTCGCAACAGCTAATTCTATTGAAGGAATTATTAATGGGGCCCGTCAAATAGAATGCACAATTAATGGGATTGGGGAGCGCGCTGGAAATACCGCTTTGGAAGAAGTCGTAATGATCATGAAACAGCATCCATATCTAAATCTAGACACCAATATAAACACACAAATGTTATATGGAATAAGTCAATTAGTTTCTGAAAGTATGGGAATTTACACCCAACCAAATAAAGCTATTGTTGGCGCGAATGCGTTTGCACACAGCTCAGGAATTCATCAAGACGGTGTGATTAAAAATCGTGAAACCTATGAAATTATAGACCCGAAAGATGTTGGTGTTACAGAGTCGGCTATTGTGCTTACAGCAAGAAGCGGTCGTGCAGCCTTAGCATACAGAGCTAAAAATGTTGGTTATGAACTCACTAAACTTGAGTTAGATATTGTCTATGCAGCCTTTTTAAACTTTGCAGACACTAAAAAAGAAGTGATTGATTCCGACCTTCATGAGATTATAAAAAATACAAAGATTTATAACTAAATCGAATACGCATTTATGAAAAAGACTCTATTTGATAAAGTTTGGGACGCCCATGTTGTTGACACAGTTCAAGACGGGCCCCAAGTGCTCTACATTGATAAACATTTAATTCATGAGGTCACAAGCCCCCAAGCTTTTAATGAGCTCGAAGAGCGGCAGATTCCTGTTTTTAGACCGCAACAAATTGTAGCAACAGCTGATCACAACACACCTACGCTAGATCAACATTTACCGGTTAAGGATGAGTTGTCTAGAAAACAACTTGCACAACTCTCTGAAAACTGCAAAAAAAACAACATTACTCTTTATGAATTAGGTCACAAATACAATGGTATTGTACACGTAATGGCTCCTGAATTAGGAATTACTCAGCCAGGAATGACCATGGTTTGTGGCGACAGTCACACCTCTACACACGGAGCTTTTGGCACCATTGCTTTTGGAATAGGAACTAGTCAAGTTGCCCAAGTATTTGCAAGCCAATGTTTGCTGCTATCAAAACCTAAGAGCTTACGAGTGAGCGTCAATGGAACACTTAAAAATGGAGTGCTTCCCAAGGACGTGATCTTATACATCATCTCAAAATTAGGCACCAACTCTGGAACTGGTTATTTCTGCGAATACGCAGGCGACGTCTTTGAAAACATGAGTATGGAGGGGCGAATGACCGTTTGTAATATGAGTATTGAAATGGGGGCTCGAGGCGGAATGATTGCGCCAGATGAGACAACATTTGAGTATGTAAAAGATCGAGAATTCGCTCCTAAAGACGAAGATTTTAAGAAAAAAGTAGCCTATTGGAAAACGCTTCCAACAGATGAAGGCGCAGCTTTTGATAAGGAATATTTCTTTGATGCAGAGGACATCGAGCCGATGGTGACTTATGGAACAAACCCAGGAATGGGTATTAAAATCTCTGAAACAATCCCTGTTGTAGATGACCCATCATTCAAGAAGTCACTGGAGTACATGAATTTTGAAGCTGGTAAATCTCTGATTGATACCCCTATAAATTTTGTATTTATTGGGAGTTGCACAAATTCTAGAATTGAAGATTTTAGAGTCGCTGCAGATTATGTAAAGGGAAAGCAAAAGGCCAAAAATGTAACTGCATGGCTAGTCCCTGGCAGTAAACAAGTAGAAACTCAAATTATCAAAGAGGGATTAAAAGATATTTTTAATGCTGCTGGATTTGAATTAAGACAACCAGGGTGCTCTGCGTGTCTCGCAATGAATGATGACAAAATTCCACAAAACGAATACTGCGTATCCACGTCGAATCGAAATTTTGAAGGGCGCCAAGGACAAGGGTCAAGAACCATTTTGGCGAGCCCCTTAGTGGCCGCTGCAACAGCGATCGAAGGCAAAATTATAGACATTACTAAACAATTAAATTAATGGAAAAATTTAACACACATACCTCTCAGGCAATTCCATTAAATATTGCTAATGTAGACACTGACCAGATCATACCAGCACGTTTTTTAAAGGCAACAGACAAAAAAGGGTTTGGCGACAATGTGTTTAGAGACTGGCGTTTTGGCAAGACAGGGAACCCAGTTTCAGGTTTCTCTCTAAATAACCCATTATATTCAGGAAGCATTTTAATTGCAGGAGACAACTTTGGTTGTGGGTCTAGTCGTGAACATGCGGCTTGGGCACTTGTCGGTTTTGGATTCAAAGTAATCGTGTCTAGTTTTTTTGCAGATATCTTCAAAGGCAATGCTCTAAATAATGGCCTTTTGCCTGTCCAAGTGTCTGAATCATTTTTAAGGCATCTATTTGCAGCAATTGAAACGGATGCTAACACTCAATTTGAAGTGAATTTAGAAACTCAGACTATTAGTATTATAGGAACCGATTTGAACGAAAGTTTTGATATTGATCCTTACAAAAAAACATGTATGATTAATGGCTATGATGACATTGATTATTTGGTAAACAAAAAAGAAATTATCGAAGCTTTTGAGCTTCAAAAAACCTATTAATATGAACTTAAAAATCGCTGTGTTATCTGGAGATGGAATTGGCCCAGAAGTAACTGAACAGGCTGTAAAAGTACTGAAAGCAATTGCTGTTAATTATGATCATCATTTTAGCTTTACACCAGCCCTTGTTGGAGCAATCGCTATTGATCAAGTGGGAGAGCCACTCCCTAACAGCACACTCGATGTTTGTAGAGCCAATGACTCTATATTATTTGGTGCTATAGGGCATCCAAAATACGACAATGACCCTTCGGCAAAAGTACGTCCAGAACAAGGGCTTCTAAAGCTGCGTAAAGAACTTGGATTGTATGCAAATGTGAGACCTGTAAAGGCTTATGAGTCATTGCTTGAAAAATCACCTTTAAAGAAAAAAATAATTAAAGGGACCGATATTAGCATCTATAGAGAACTAACTGGCGGTATTTATTTTGGAGAAAAAAAATTAAGTGCAGACGGGAATACTGCGTCCGATCTTTGTGAATACTCTCGTTATGAAATAGAACGTATCTCACACCTTGCGTTTAAAGCAGCTAAATCAAGACGACAAAAAGTGACCCTAATTGATAAGGCAAATGTCCTGGAAAGCTCTAGACTCTGGAGAAAAGTGGTTGGAGAACTCGCTAAAGACTACCCTGAAATAGAATTAGATTATCTTTTTGTAGACAATGCGGCTATGCAAATGATTTTAAACCCAACACAATTTGATGTCATTCTAACTGAAAACCTGTTTGGAGATGTGATAAGTGATGAAGCGAGTGTTATTGGAGGCTCAATTGGACTCTTAGCTTCTGCTTCTGTTGGTGATAAACATTCTATGTTTGAGCCAATTCACGGATCGTATCCACAGGCGGAAGGGAAAGGGATTGCCAATCCAATTGCATCTATATTGTCTGCAGCTATGTTGCTAGAACACTTTGAGCTACACAAGGAAGCTGAAATGATAAGAACGGCCGTTGAAAAGTCGCTTCAACTAAATATTACAACGCCAGATTTAAACACTAAATTTGATAACATCTCTACAAGTAACGTAGGAGATTTTATAGAAGACTACATAAATAATCCTGATGATTCAAACCTGAATTTCAGAAATATGCACCTTGGACAGTCCACAATTATTTAGTGAATCATTAAATCTATTATACAAAAAAGCCCCGCTATTGCGAGGCTTTTTTTTACAGTCTAATGGTTTTGCCATTACTATTTTTAAAATGATATTGTAGATACGTGTAAGCATCTCTTGGCATTACTTTTACCCATTTTTTATGTTCAAAAAACCATTTTGTACGTATGGATGGGAAACCTTTAGTGATAAAGGCTGCTATGAAAGGGTGTGTGTTTAAAGTCACGTCTTTATAGCCTTTTTTAATAATTTGGTCCAGCTGATGGTTCATTTTTTCAATCAAAACAATTGGTGCTTCAACTTCAGCGCCATTAATACCACTAGGATTGGTTTCCTTGGTCTTAATGTTCATTTCTGGTCGAACACGTTGTCGTGTGATTTGAATTAATCCAAACTTGCTTGGAGGTAATATTTTGTGCTTAGCTCTATCGTCTTTCATCTCATTACTAAGGTGATTAAAGAGTTTTTTTCGATTCTCTGCCTTGTTCATGTCAATAAAATCAATTACAATAATTCCTCCCATATCACGCAATCTAAATTGGCGCGCTAGCTCGGTTGCAGAGATTAAATTAACTTCTAGTGCAGTGTCCTCTTGATTTCTTTGTTTGCTTGAACGATTTCCGCTATTAACATCAACAACGTGAAGGGCTTCTGTGTGCTCAATAATTAAGTAAGCACCTCTAGCCATTGACACTGTTTTTCCAAAGGAAGTTTTGATTTGTCTTTCAATTCCAAATTTCTCAAAAATTGGTGTTTTTGGATTATGATAATTTACAATCGACGCCTTGTGAGGGGCTATCTCATTTACATAATCTTTCACCTGATTGAAAAGAATCTCATTATCTACCGTAATACCAGTGAAGGTATCATTGAAAATATCTCTTAGTATAGAAGACGCTTTATTCATTTCACCAAGAACTTTACTTGGTGTATGTGCACGGGGAATTGCTTTACATATAGATTCCCACTTCGAGTATAAATTTTGAAGATCCTTATCGAGTTCTGCAACCTTCTTATCTGTGGCAACAGTTCGGATAATGACTCCAAATCCTTTTGGAGTTATACTTCTTACTAATCGCTTTAGGCGTTCTTTTTCTTTTCTACTTTCAATTTTTTGAGAAATTGAGATGCGATCGGAAAAAGGAACAAGTACTAAATAGCGTCCTGCAAGAGAGATTTCGGAACTTATTCTAGGTCCCTTTGTGGAAATTGGTTCTTTTACAATTTGAACTAAAATAGATTGGTTTGACTTTATAATTTCGTCAATATTACCATCTTTCTTAATGTCTTCTTCAAAAGTGAAGTTTTTTAAAGAGTAATCTTTTAATTTACCTGTGCTTACACGTTTCATGAATTTCATAAGCGATGGATATTTTGGTCCAAGGTCATGATAATGCAAAAATGCATCTTTTTCGTACCCTACATTTACAAATGCAGCGTTAAGACCCGGAACAGATTTTCTGACTTTGGCTAAAAACACATCGCCTACAGAAAATTTGCTATTATCTTCATCTTTTTGAAATTCAATTAATTTTCCATCTTTTAATAAGGCAAAATCAACATTATCTGAATTGGATCGAATTATTAATTCTTTATTCATAAGTGTTAATTTTAATCTGAACAGGTGTGTTCAGATGGATTATAAAGTTTTTTCTTGATTCATTCCCATAAATATATAGGAGTATAACCTTTAGTTTTTAAACAACTTTAAGTGTTTGAAAACTAAGATTTCACAGGATTTAATCCAGTAAATTCGTGTACCAAGTAAGGTATAGCTGAGTTTTTGCACGAATTAGATATCAAAGAACGTTCGGAGATAAATTAAAAAAGTAGCTTAGGCTACTTTTTTAATTTATTTCTTCTTGTGACGGTTAGCGCGACGTCTTTTTTTACGCTTGTGCGTTGCTACCTTATGTCTTTTACGTTTTTTACCACTTGGCATAAATGTATTTTTTAGAAATTAGTAATAAATTTATTTGTTCACTTTAACCTTCGACTTTACGCCTTCTACAAAAACTTTAGAAGGCTTAAACGATGGAATGTTGTGAGCTGGTATCTTGATTGAAGTATTCTTAGAAATATTTCTACCTATTTTCTCAGCTCTTGTTTTAATAATGAAGCTTCCAAATCCCCTTAAATAAACATTTTCACCTGTTTCAAGAGATCCTTTTACTTCGCTCATAAAAGATTCAACAGTTGCTAATACATCTCCTTTTTCAATTCCTAAATCGTTGGAAATCTTAGCTACAATTTCAGCTTTGGTCATTTTATATCTTATTTTAAAAGTTAATGTTTTTTAATCGGCTTGCAAATATATGTATTTTAAATTCAATATTTCAACCCTAAAGAATTAAAATTAAATATATTAGTAGATTATTTTTACATATTAACCAAAATAGAAAATGAGCTTTAACTCAACTTTAACTAACTGGTATTCAGTAAACAAGAGAGATTTGCCTTGGCGGAAATCCAAGAAACCTTATAACATATGGTTGTCAGAGATTATATTACAGCAAACGCAAGTCAAACAAGGATTGCCCTATTATGAAGCATTTATATCTAATTTTCCAACGATTCAAAACCTCGCTAATGCGTCTGAAACAGAAGTACTAAAGCTTTGGCAAGGATTGGGCTATTATTCTAGAGCTAGAAATCTTCACTTTTCAGCAAAATACATCACAGAACATCTTGATGGCGTATTTCCAAAAAATTATAAAGAACTTTTACAACTCAAAGGTGTTGGAGACTATACAGCAAGTGCGATTGCATCTATTTGTTACGAAGCGTCAGTGGCGGTTGTCGACGGAAATGTGTATCGGGTTTTAGCACGCTACTTTGGCATTGACACTCCAATAAACTCTACGGAAGGTATCAAACAATTTAAAACACTAGCCAACTCCTTACTTCCGACTTCAAATTTGGGTGATTACAACCAGGCAATCATGGAATTTGGGTCTCGACAATGCAAGCCTCAATCGCCAGTATGTAGTGAATGCCCCTTAAATACCGGCTGTCAAGCCTATGCGACTGGCTCTATTAAATCGCTTCCAGTTAAACTTAAAAAAACGAAAATCACAAAAAAGTATTTTAACTTTATAGTCCTGTATTCGGAAGATAAAAAAACGCGTATTGAGCAGCGTACAAAAAAGGGGATTTGGCAGCAACTCTATCAGTTTCCACTCATTGAAACAGAAAGATCCGTAGCACTGGAAGACTTAATCAAGCATGTTGATATGCCCTCAATTATTCCAAAATCATATAAAGAGCTGTCATTATTTAATGAAACTGACCTTATCCATAAACTCTCTCACCAAGAATTGCATATAAAATTTTGGATCTTAAAAACCTCAACACCAATAAAAAATGCCATTAAATGGTCGGAGATTAAGTCTTATCCTGTTCCTATTGTCATTGAACGGTTTATTAATAATTTTCAAAATTAGGCGTGAGCATCTCTAATTTTTAGATATCTTTATATCCTAATTCTAACTTAATTTATCACTTCAAATATCCATTTTTATGTCAGGAACCTTAAATAAAGTAATGCTCATTGGACATCTAGGTGATGTGGTTAAAATGCACTATTTTGACGACAAAAACTGCGTAGGACGTTTCTCTTTAGCCACGAACGAAACTTACACAAATAAGCAAACTAACGAGAAGGTGACAAATACAGAATGGCACAATATCGTGGTGCGAAATAAAGCTGCTGAAATCTGCGAGAAATACCTAAAAAAAGGTGATAAAGTATATATTGAAGGCCGTTTAAAAACACGCAAATGGCAAGATGACAAAGGAAATGATCGCTACTCAACGGAAATTCAATGTGTTGATTTTACCTTTTTAACTCCTAAAAACGAGAATACTGAAGCTGTTGGTGAGGAGGAAAACAAAACCCACGCAGATAGTGGACATAAAACGGCTACGCCACAAGAGCAACCTAACGACCTCCCTTTTTAATTGATTTTTATAAACTTTTATAATTGAATCCTGAACTCTCAATCATAGTGCCTCTTTTAAATTCATCACTTGTACCTGGCCTCTTAGGTCTTGTGATTCTTTTGATAGCCTCTGCGCTTATTTCTGGAGCTGAAGTCGCCCTGTTTTCACTAACTCAAAAAGATTTAGATGAAGCAAAAAAAACCAAATCAAAGTCTTTTGAGATTATAATAAACCTTTTGACACAGCCAAAAAAACTACTCGCTTCTATATTAGTGGCTAACAATTTTATAAACATCGCAATCGTTATTTTATTTGCCTCCCTAGGCGACAGCTTATTTGAAGGGGTTGATTCAGAACTAAATTTAGGAGGATTCAAAATTGACCTCGTCTTTTTTATTGAAGTTGTTTTAATTACCTTTTTGATCTTACTCATTGGAGAAATTCTTCCCAAGGTGTATGCCAATAGAAATAACTTAAAGTTTTCAAAATTTATGGCCTACCCGCTAAAGGTTCTGGACATAATCATTTCCCCTTTTAGCATTCCTATGCAACGATTAACATTGGGAATTCACAAAAAACTAGGAAAACAAAAATCAACTCTTAGTGTGGGATACTTATCACAGGCGCTAGAACTAACCAGCAATGAAGATACAACGCAAGAAGAACAAAAAATTCTTCAAGGAATTGTATCATTTGGCAATACGGACACCAAACAAGTGATGCGGCCACGTATTGATATTTTTGCTTTAGACGAGTCCACTAAATACATTGAAATCATTCCGGAGATTATAAAAAACGGCTATTCTAGAATCCCTGTTTACAAAGACAGTATAGATAGTGTGACAGGTATTTTATATGTGAAAGATTTATTACCACATCTTCAAAAGAAACAATTTGACTGGACTACTTTAATGAGAACTCCCTTTTTTGTGCCCGAGAACAAAAAGCTGGATGATTTAATGGTCGAGTTTCAAGAAAAGAAAATACACCTCGCCGTGGTAGTTGATGAGTATGGTGGCACTTCGGGTGTAGTGTCGCTAGAAGATGTTATCGAGGAAATTGTAGGCGATATTAGTGATGAATTTGATGACGACGATTTGATTTATTCCAAACTAGATGCCCATAACTATGTTTTTGAAGGCAAAACGACTCTAAAAGATTTTTACAGAATCATCAAGCTTACTGATGAATCGATTTTTGAAGATGAAAAAGGAGAAGCAGAAACCTTAGCTGGATTTGTACTTGAAATTTCAAAAAGCTTTCCGAAATTAAATAGTAAAATTAATTTTAAAACGTATTCCTTTACCGTAGAAGCGCTTAGCAATAAACGCATTAAACAATTAAAAGTAACTTTAAAGAAATAATGAAAACATACGTTGTTCTTATGTGTGTATTAACGTGCTTCTCTTGCGACGAAGTTTTGGTTCCAAAGCCAAAAGCATTTTTGAGTTTGGATTATCCAAAAGCATCCTACCACGAAAGTCTATTAGAGCTGCCTTTTGAATTCGAAAAAAATAAACTTGCACAACTGTCTATTTCTAAAAAAAATAATCACTTGGAGGGCATAATTCTTCGCTACCCATCCCTAAAAGCGTCTGTTTTTATGAACTACAAGGAAGTGAATAACAACTTAAAAAAACACATCGCTGACGCAAGAAAAATGACTCAAAAACACCTGCAACAAGCGGATGAGATTTCAGAGCGAAAGTATGATAATGACTGGAAAAAAATATATGGTATGTTTTATGACCTTAAAGGAAATGTCGCCTCACAATCTCAGTTTTATGTAACTGACAGCAGCAGACATTTTTTATCAGGAGCGCTTTATTTTGAAACAAAACCTAACTACGACTCTGTTTTACCGGCCATTAAGTACATTCAAAAAGACATGATGCATCTGATTGAAAGCCTTCACTGGAACTAAGTTGTTATGATTCAGAATCCGAGTCCAATGAATTCCAGCCTTGAGCAGTTAATGGAATTTTAGCTTCCGCTCGAGTGACTAAGTTCATTCCGTTGCTTGAATCAGTCATATAGCCTATGACCGTTAAGTTTGGATTGGCTTTAATTTTTGGAAAATCTTCTTGAGAAATTGTCATTAAGAGTTCATAATCTTCACCTCCGTTTAGGGCAACTGTAGTACTGTCCATCTTAAACTCTTCACATGTTGATATGACTTGAGGGTCTAAGGGAATCTTTGTTTCATACAAATCACAACCTACCTCGCTTTGTTTGCACAAATGGATAATTTCTGACGACAAGCCGTCGCTGATATCAATCATCGAAGTTGGCAACACATCAAGATCCTTAAGAAGTTTTACAATATCCTTTCGAGCTTCTGGCTTTAACTGACGTTCAATAATGTATGAGTACCCGTCTAAATCCGGTTGACTGTTTGGGTTCACCTTAAAAACCTGTTTTTCACGTTCCAAAACTTGAAGCCCTAAGTAAGCCCCGCCTAAATCCCCACTAACTACTAATAAATCATTTGATTGCGCACCACTTCGTTTTACTACAGATTCTAAATCCACTTCACCAAGAGCCGTGATAGAAATCATAAGACCCGTTTTAGACGAAGTCGTATCACCGCCTACAACATCAACTCCATATACTTCTGCAGCTTTGTGGATTCCGTCATAAAGAGCTTCTAAAGCCTCCAATGAAAACCGATTAGAAACAGCAACAGAAACTGTTATTTGAGTGGCATTTGCATTCATTGCGTATACATCAGATAAATTAACCATTACCGCTTTATAACCCAAATGTTTTAAGGGCATATACCCTAAGTCAAAATGAACCCCTTCTACTAATAAATCAGTGGTTAATACCACCGATTTATTTTTAAAATCTAATATGGCCGCATCATCCCCAATCCCTTTTAAAGTTGAGGCGTTTTTAATAGTAAATTGTTTGGTTAAATGGTCTATGAGTCCAAATTCTCCTAAGGATCCGAGAGATGTGTTTTCTTGGTTTTTGTCTTCTATCATGCTGTAAAAATAAGGCGCTTTTAGTAGATTTCAGACAGATTTCATAAGTAATTCAATTGTTTTAGGCTTGTTTTCAGTTTTTGATGTAGATTAGATGCTCCAATTAACTATTAAATTATACTTCATGAAAGCTGCTTTTTTAAGATTCTTATGCACTTGCATCGTTATTGGATTAACAACTTCCTGTAATAACGAACCTACTGGTGCCGTATCAACAGATGCCGATGGAGACGGAATTATTAATACTATTGATAATTGCCCTGAAATTGCTAACCCCAATCAAGAAGATATAGATGGAGACGGCATTGGAGATGTTTGTGAACAAAAAGTCCCTTGCGAAAATGGAATGGCGGACATATATCCATGTGATGGTTATGACCTTATGAGCTATATGTCTTTAGATGATTTGACTCCCGGTACTGGCGGCGGAAATCTCTCTGGAAATGATTCATGGGGCTGGACGGACCCAACAACTAATAAGGAATATGCACTTGTAGGGCTCAATTCTCATGCGGCTTTTGTAGACATAAGCAATCCTATTATCCCTATACTTGTAGGCGTTCTTCCTACTGCAACTGTAAATAGTTCTTGGAGAGATATAAAGGTGTATCAAAATCATGCTTTTATAGTAAGTGAAGCTTCAGGGCATGGGATGCAAGTTTTTGACCTTACTCGTTTACGAAATGTAATCACCCCTCCCGAAACGTTTACGGCCGATACACATTTTACAGACTTTGGCAAGGCCCATAATATTTTTATTAACGAAACTTCTGGATATGCCTACGTCGTTGGTACAAGTCGTAACGGTCCTTTTTTGGGGGGGGCCTTGTTTATAAATATCCAAAATCCAACTTTACCTGTTTCAGAAGGTGGCTTTGCTGCTGGAGGCTATTCTCACGATGTACAGGTGATTAATTATTTTGGACCTGACGCCGATTATAATGGAAAAGAAATCTTAGTAGGAAGCAATGAAAATGAAATTGTAATAGCCGATGTTACTAATAAAGCCAACCCAATCACAATTTCAACTATAGCCTATTCAAATATTGGGTATACCCACCAAGGCTGGTTTACTGAAGATTTGAATCACTTTATCGTGGGGGATGAACTTGATGAACGGGACTTTGGAAATAACACACGTACCCTTGTCTTTGATTTGTCAGACTTAGACAATCCCGTATATGATTTTGATTATCTCGGGCCAACAAGCGCCATAGACCATAACGGCTACCCCTATGGAAACGATTATTTTTTAGCCAATTACCGGGCAGGCGTTCGGGTCCTTGACCTATCTCAAATTGCTAGTAATATCATAACCGAAATTGGTTTTTTTGACACCTATCCAGAAAATGACAATGCAGCTTTTGATGGTGTTTGGAATGTATATCCCTTTTTTACGAGTAGAAATATTGTCATTAGTGATATTGATCGTGGATTGTTTATCATTCGAAAAAGCGAATAATCTTTTATGCATAAAGTATCTTTATACCTTTTTTACAGTGTGTGTTTTATAACACTCTCTTTGATGGGTTGTTCGGAAGGCAATGACAACTCTTCCCCACAAGCACCAGACATTGAAGTCGATTTCATAACCACCTTAGGAGGTTCAAAAAACGAAAGTGCGCAAGCAGTGACTCAAACCTTAGATGGCGGCTATGCTGTTTTAGGTCACACCCAAAGTATGGGTGGAGATGTGGAAGGGAAATTTAATGAATCCTATGATTATTGGCTTCTCAAATTTAATGGTTCTAATGAATTAGAGTGGCAAAAAACATATGGTGGTAGTGCGGACGATCGTGGAACTGACCTAATCCAGACGACCGATGGTGGCTATGCGTTGATTGGAAAAAGCAAAAGCGGAGATGGTGATGTTTCCCAAAATGAAGGCTATGACGACTTTTGGATGACTAAATTAGATGCAAGTGGTTCCATTTCCTGGGAGTACTCCTTTGGATATGCAGGAAGTGATATTCCCTACTCTATTATACAAACAAACGATACTGGCTACTTACTGTCGGGGGTGTTGGACGTGTCCGCCTCTAACGGTCAAGGAGATCGAGTGTCAAATATAAATCGCAAGCATGCTGGCGGAGACTTTTGGGTGATTAAATTAAATGCAAATGGCGTCAAAGAATGGAGTAGTTATTACGGCGGAAGCTTTACAGATACCGCCTACGATGCTATTCAAACCGAGGATGGTGGGTATATTATTGCGGGCTCTTCTGACAGTGATGATGTAGATATTTCAAGTACTAATGGGGAGTATGATTTTTGGGTGATTAAAATATCTAGCACAGGAATCTTAATTTGGGAAAAATCCTTCGGCGGAAGTGAAATTGATGAAGCACGTTCAATACGTCAAACAGCTGATGGTAATTATTTAATTGTTGGAGACACAAGAAGCACCAATTTGGATGTGTCTCAAAATAGTGGAGCTGCGGACTTATGGATGATCAAAATTAATTCCGAAGGATCTCTAATATGGGAAAAAACCTTAGGAGGAAGCAACTTTGATGTCGGCAGGTCTATTTCAAAAACACAAGACAACGGGTTTTTAATTGCCGGAAGTTCAAGAAGTTCAGATGGTGACCTAAGTAGTAATAAAGGTCAAAACGACGCCTTAATTCTAAAAATAAATAGCAGTGGGGACATGGAATGGCAGAAAACAATTGGAGGCAGTGAAGTTGATTTTTTCTAT
>TARA_B110000503_G_scaffold83407_1_pt1 | contig 14430 bp, 15 predicted proteins | sample TARA_B110000503 | Tara Oceans TARA_B110000503 (sample SAMEA4397472) | marine metagenome | biome: Polar Biome; feature: [SRF] surface water layer (ENVO:00010504); material: water (ENVO:00002006), including particulate matter (ENVO:01000060) such as... | depth 5 m | reverse complement strand
CTTTCGCTTTATCTAAAACATTGATCGATTGTTGTTGTTTCGATTTTTGCTTAATTAATCCCTTAAAACCATCCTCCTGGGTCAAAGAATTTATTTTCTTATCAGGTGATTTTATTTGAGGCGTCAATTCCATTTTTTCGTATTTTAAAACTGCTAAAGACATTATGTTTCCTACAAATTTATTACTTATCCCTACAATATAAGCATAAAGCGTGCCAAATAACAAAAACATAAAATTATTTTGTAACAATACAATTTTGTTTTCTAAAAGAGAGTTTCTTACAAATCATTTTAGCATGACTCAACGATGGGTAACTACCTGCCATGACTAGGTAAAATATACGTTCATTCTTACCATCAACTTTTTTTACAATTAAATTTGCATCTTGAAATATTTTAGAATATTTCTGCTGAATTTTTTTCCATTGTTTTTTAGCATCTTCTAATGAATGTGCCAATGATAATTGTATCTTATAACCGCTATCTTGATCAGAAACTACATTAACTAGCATTGTTTTATAACGATCTTCCATAGCTTTCATAACTTTCAATTTCGTACCAGGTACAAAAATAATTGTCTCATCTGAAATCAACAGATCTTCTTTACTTGGCAAATTATTGGGCATAATATAATCCAGACTATCATTATTAGATATATTTTCTTCAAGTAATTCATTTTCATAAAACCCAAGATTGGATAATATCTCATCAATTGAGTCAAGAAATTTTGCTTCACGCTCTTGATTGCGTACAATTTCTAGCGGCTCTTCCGGGCTAGGTAAAATATGTACTTTACTAAAACTAGAACGATTAATATTTAACTTTTCATATACTAAACTATCTGAATGCGGAATAACTAGACCTCCTGGGTCTCTAGGCTTAACTTTTATCTTACTTTCATCAGGAATTAAAGTTACTATCTCTTGATTACTAGAAAGGTATAAAAAATATAATACCAGTATGCCAGCGATTAAGATTCCTATACATACTGATACTGCAAATTTTTTACGCATAAGATAAACTCAAAACAACCTATTGCTACATCTTATCCATAGGTGTTACACCAATGACTTGAAAGCCACCAGCAATAATTTTGCGAATACTTTCTACCATAGCAAGTCTTGCTGCGGTAAGCTCAATATCCTTCTCAATATTAAACCTATAATCGCTATTTTCTTTGCCTAAATTCCAGATTGAATGGAATCTCGACGCAACATCAATAAGATAATAAGCAATTCTTTGTGGCTCGCAATGCTTAGCCGATGAAGTCAAGATTTTAGGCCAAGCAGCTAATAATTTAATTAGCTGCATCTCTTCTTCGCTTGAAAGCAAAGATAGATCAAAATCTCTTGCTATAAATTTATCATACGCAGCTGGGATTATTTCTTGAGCTTTCGCTAAAATTGATTTAGTTCTTACATGTGCATATTGTACATAAAATACCGGATTATCTTTTGATTGCTCTTTTACTTTAGCAAAATCAAAATCAAGCATCATATCATTGCGGCGCGTAAGCATGATAAACCTAATAATATCCTTACTAACATCATTAGTAACATCACGAACTGTCATGAAATTACCACTACGCTTAGACATTTTAATTGGCTCACCATCTTTAACAAAATTTACAAGCTGACTCGTTCTAATATCACTTTTAACTTTACCATTACTAAGCGCATTGATAACAGCTTTTATTCTCTTGACATAGCCACTATGATCTGCTCCTAAAATATAAATCAAGCTATCAAATCCTCTATCAATTTTATCTTTTGCATAAGCAAAATCTGCAGCTAAATAAGACCACGAACCATCACCTTTTTGCACGGGACGATCTTGATCATCATCATAATCACTAGATTTAAAAAGCATTTGTTCTTTTTCTTCCCAATGCTCATCAATTTTGCCCTTTGGTGGAGGTAAAATTCCGGTATATATAAGATTTTTTTGCTCAAGCTCCTTAATAACTTGCTCAATTTTTCCAGATAAATGCAATGATTGTTCAGAAAAAAATACATCATGATACACACCAAGCTCTGCTAAATCTGATTTAATCAAAAGCATCATTTCATCAATGGCAATTTTTTTAACTATAGGGCGCATCTCTGCTTCATCCATTGCCAATAATTTATCTTGATAATTTTTTAGCAATTTCTCTCCTACAGGCTTTAAATAATCACCAGGATATAAACCCTCTGGGATTTTCACTGCATCGCCAGTAAGTGCTTCTTTGTAGCGCAAAATAACACTATCTACTAACGTATCTATTTGTGAACCAGCATCATTAATATAATATTCCTTGGTTACTTTAAAACCGCATTTACTTAATATATTAGCAAGTACATCACCATATACTGCACCTCTAGCATGACCAATATGCATAGGACCTGTCGGGTTTGCAGACACATATTCTATATTTACTTTCTCACCATTACCGACATTAACTTCCCAAAAATCTATATCATTTTTTAATATACTATGGATACAACTATGCCATTTTTCTGCTTTGATTGTAAAATTAATAAAACCAGGTCCAGCTACCTCAATATGAGCAATATATGGTATTTTAGAAAATAACTCACTAAATTTTAGAGCTATCTCGCGGGGGTTACTACCATTTTGAGCAGCAATAATCATTGCAATATTAGTAGAAATATCACCATTTAATGGATCCTTAGGAGCTTCGAGGTTAGCCTGAGACCAAATCTCTTCATCTTTACATATCTGAGAACCGATTTTTTTTAAATCAGCCCGTAATTCTTTGAAAATATTCATAAGCCCGTATTAGCAAAATTTAAATTGTAAAAAGACTGGTATTGTTTAATCGCGAAACGATCAGTCATTCCAGCGATATAATCAGCAATTACTGACATTTTAGAACTAACTTTGTTTCCGTCAATCATAATTCTACAACCAAATGGAATTAGTTCTATATTGTCCACATATAACTTAAATAAATCACGAACAACATTTTGACTCTGTAGAGTTACTGAAGCCACTCGATGGTGCTTGTACACTTTTCTCATCAAAAAGTCTTTGATTAGTTTTACTTCACTAAATGTTTCCTCTGTGAATTCAACTATTTGCTTTCCTAAAAGCCTAATATCTTGCTCTGTTTGAATCTTGTTATCACTAATATTCAAGCGCGTTTGATATAATAAACTTTCAATCAAATGATGGGTTAATTTACGTCCTACTTCATAAATTAATCGTTCATCACTAATATTCTTATATGTAGTTTTCACTTCCTCAATATAACGATCAATAAACTCTATTTCTTCTAAATCACTGTAAGTAATTATCTCAGCCTTAATGCTATCTTCAAGATCATGACAAATATAGGCAATATCATCTGATAAAGCTGATACTTGAGCTTCTGCCGAAGAATTTTTATCCAATTCCAAACTATGTTTTGCATCATAATCAAATATATAAGCATAAGACTCTGTTCTTTTTACTGGACCATTATGTTTTACTATTGCCTCTAGAACCTCCCAAGTTAAATTTAGCCCATCATAAGCTGCATATTTTTTTTCCAATTGAGTGAGAATTTTAAATGAATGAGCGTTATGAGAAAATCCACCAAAATCCTTCATACATTCATTTAATGCATCCTCTCCCGCATGACCAAATGGCGTATGCCCTAGATCATGCGCTAGGGCTACTCCTTCGGCTAAATCTTCAAATAATCCTAAAGCTTTACACAAAGACCTAGCAATGGAAGAAACTTCTATTGAATGCGTCATACGATTGCGATAATGGTCACCTTCATGATTAACAAATACTTGAGTTTTATATTGTAATCTTTTAAATGCATTAGCGTGAATAATCCTATCTCTATCTCGCTCAAATTCATTCCTATAAGGAGTGGGTTTTTCTAAATAAATTCTTCCTTTAGAATTTTCTGGTAGACAAGCATAACTCTTAAGCATATATAATCTCTTGAAATATTCTAATTCCATACTAATATATTAGTATATCAACCTCATTTCAAATGGTTTCTTTAAGGATAAGTAAATTATGGATTTTAAAATAACAGAAAACGCAGCAAAACGTATAGTCGAGCTTATAGCTAAAAATACAAAAAAAATGATAGCCCTACGAATTTCAGTTGATGGAGGTGGTTGTTCTGGATTTATGTATCAATACACACTAGTTGACGTAATTAATAATGATGATTACATAGTAGAAAATAATGATATTAAGGTTGTTATAGACCCATTATCACAACAATTTTTAGATGGTTGTAATATAGAATTTATTGAAGAACTTGGTAGTAATTATTTCCAAATTAGTAACCCTAATGCCACCGCAAAATGCGGTTGCGGAAACTCTTTTGCCGTATAACCAAAATGCAAGTTCACGAGAGATGAATAGGCTAACTAAATAATCTAGTGATCCAATCATTGTGAGATAAAGCTAGCAATATTTCTATCGCAATTAAGACTATTATTGTTATTTCTAATCTTGACGAATGTTTGTTATTTAACTCATTAGACAGAATACCATAAAGTTCTTGTATGATATCTAAACGATGATTTAATATACCCTGCCTGACACTTATATCTTGAAAATCAGCGGTCATTAAATATAAAGGCTCGTAGTGTGGTCGCTTCCAAAAGAATTCAGGAGTATCAAGAATATCATTATGAAGATTAATGGAAAATCGTTCACTAAATAGATGCCCTATTTTCTTTGATATTTCTTTTTGAGATAAGGATATACCACCAGTTTGTGCCAATTCTTTTTGTATATAGCTAGTACTTTCTAAAATTTTACTAACTGAACTTTCTAATAAACTAAGCTTTACTGATTGTGCAAGCGCATGCGAAATAGATAATTTTAAATGTTCTGACTTATCACCTAGAACTATCATGTTATTTTCTTCTTCAATATGAGTATTAACGCTATCACTATTTTCTCTAATACCATTACAATAACTAAAATAAATAAAGTCTGAAACCACTTCCTTTATAGGTTCTACTTCAAACTCCTTTATCTCTTGTAGTATTGAGTGCTCTGTATCACTTTCTGATCCCCATATAGTAATACAACCAAAAGGAAAAATCACAATATCCTTATCATCATGCATTTGTATATAAATAACATTATCAAAATCTTGTATTTTATAATTTTTGCTCTTTAAGTGATCGGCTAATAATTCCATTTTATATGAAGAGGCAGTACAGTAAAATAAACAACGCATAATTTTCTATATAATAATTTAATTAATTGAGATGTATTTTTAAATCTTTAGTAAAGAACTTTTATTACTGATACCACAATAAACAGTACCACTACTACAAATAGACTGCCACACTAACGCTCGCAGTGACGGTTTTAAGCAAGAATAGCTCTGTATTAAAAGAATATATAACTACGCTTTCTTCTTTTTAACTTTATCAGTAGCGTAAGTTTTTCTTTCTTTAATTCTAGCCGCTTTACCGCTTAACTCTCTCAAGTAGAACAATTTAGCACGACGTACAACGCCTCTTTTTACGACATCGATCGCTGCAACTATTGGAGAATATGTCATAAATCTTCTTTCAACACCTTCACCGTGACTAACTTTACGCACAACGAATGAAGAAGTAAGACCACGACTTCTTTTTGCAATAACTACACCTTCATAAGCTTGCAATCTTGCATTAGCACCATCAATAACTTTAACGCTAACTCTAACAGTATCACCAGCTCTAAATTCTGGGATAACTTTATTTTCCGTAAGTTTTACAATTTGATCTTTCTCAAATTGTTCAATCATGTTTGTCATTCTTAAACTCCTAAATAATAATTTTTTTGACGCGCTATAGTAACCCTAAGTGATTCAGTTTTTTTCCACTCCTCAATTCTAGCATGATTTCCAGACAGAAGTGCTTCTGGAACTTCTCGCCCCCTCCATACAGAAGGTTTAGTATAAAGAGGATGTTCAATTAACTGCAAACCATCTATTTCAACTTCAAAAGACTCTTCTTTTAAAGTCTTCTTATTCACAAGTACCCCCGGTAGAAGCCTGATCACACTATCTAAAATAGTAATAGCCGCAACCTCACCACCAGACAAAACATAATCACCTACGCTAATCTGCTGTATATCATACTCATCAATCACCCTTTCGTCAATACCTTCAAAGCGTCCACATAAAATAATTACATTTTTATCTTGCGCAATTATTTTTGAAACATTTTGAGTCAATGACATTCCGCGCGGAGATGGGTAATATATTTTTGCACCAGGATGCTTGACCAAAGCCTTGTCTAATGCACTCCCTAAGACATCTGGGCGCATTATTAAACCATTTCCACCACCACATGCTTTATCATCGACATTTTTATGCTTAGTTCGACCAAATTCACGAATATTTATTACATCTAATGACCAGTAATTTTTTTCAAGGCCCCTGCCAGCAAGCGAACAGCCAAGAGGTCCAGGAAACATTTCTGGAAAAATTGTAAGAATTGTAACATGAAAATTGTTCATTATATTATTCTCTTTAATTGCTTAAGCTATATTAATTTTAGTTACCATAATTTTATCTCTATAAGAAAAATTATTCAACCATTACACCTAGATCATTAAAACAGGTGGATAATGCTTACTTCAGTAAAATTTTTTGTTGATTTAAAACAAAGACTACGTTATACATCTTAGTCATCGTCGCACTAACAAAAACCTAAGTGATGATGATATATCTAAATAGTCGGGGCATAGCGCAGCCTGGTAGCGCATCTGGTTTGGGACCAGAGGGTCGGGAGTTCAAATCTCTCTGCCCCGACCATATAAACAAAATAATTTTATAATATTTTATCTATCTAATATTAAGCACCGTGCATTTAATCTAAATTTTCTTCATGTTTTCAATAATCACTAGCTAACTATTTTAAGTTTTCGTCATAGTAAAATATATATAGTTTAAATAATAAAAGTTGTTTTAATGCAATATATTAATTAAATAATATCACCAGCTTTTAAGGCTTTTACACCCTTTGTAGATAATTTTTACTATAGTGGTAAGCGTCAATTTCCTTGCGCTCTATGACTTAAGGTAAATTGCTTGCATCTATGTTGTATGGTAGGATTGCACGCAATTCTTTATCATTTTTGGCTTTGTGAATATTTTCAAATAAATATATGTGTTAACATTATTTGCTTTGGCTAGATTCAAGATCGAAGATACTTGAAATAATTCTAATAAGATGATTATTTAAAATAAAATTAGAGATAAAGCAAGAAGAATACTTTTTAATTAGTATTCTTCCTACAGAAAATTTAAAATACTCAGTATTAATTACAAGCATCTTTTAATTTTTGACCAACTTTAAACTTAGGCTGCTTATAAGCTTTAATTTGAATAGCTTCACCAGTTCTAGGGTTACGACCCAGCCGAGCTTTAACATCACTTACACTAAAATTACCAAAACCAACTAGCGATACCTCCTCCCCTTTACCTAAAGCTCCAATTACAGAGCTTGTAAACATATCTACAACTTTTTCTGCTTCAATTTTAGTACAATTATGTTTATCAGCTATGTATGATACAAAATTCCCTTTGTTCATTTAATTTCTCCTTAATATTTAATTTAATCTATATTTAACACCACCTATTATTTCGCAATAATAAAATTGTTATAAATCTCATGGTTTTAATAAGTATATTGACTATAAAATCACACAATCAACAGATAATTCTTTTGCTCTAGTTTCAAATGCAGCAATCATTTTTTCAGTAACCGTAGAAAAAAATATACCCATAACCATGTCTAGTATCCTAGATTTGAATTCAAAATCAATAGAAAACTTAACCTCTGAATAATTATGTAGTGATTTTATCTTCCAAACATTTTTTAAGTGCTTAAATGGACCAGAAATTGCCACAGCTTCTACTTCATATCCATTATCTATTTTTCGGCTAGAAACATGGGATACATAACTATCTGCAAAGGATTTAAACGCTATAGTTAATTTGGCAGATAGACCTTTTTCATTTTTTGATAAAATAGTGGCAGAACTACACCAAGGTAGGAAATTTGGATAATTTTCTATGTCAATTATGATTTGATGAATAAGATTTACATCATAAGGCATCATCTTCGTTTCATTTAGTGAGTACATTTTAAATAGCCATTTTTATTTGTAAGTTTCTAGCTGCTTGCATTTTTCGAAAATCGTCACCAGCATGATAGGATGAACGAGTTAATGGCGAAGAAGACACCATCAAGAATCCTTTTGTTCTGGCCACTCTTTCTAAATAATTAAATTCTTCTGGAGTGACGTATCTGTCAACTACAGCATGTTTTTTCGTTGGTTGCAGATATTGTCCAATAGTCATAAAGTCTACATTAGCGGCTCTTAAATCATCCATAACTTGTAATATTTCCTGTGTAGTTTCACCAAGACCCACCATAATTCCAGATTTTGTAAAAATACTAGAATCAAGCTTTTTAACTGAATGTAGCATATTTAAAGAATGAAAATACCTAGCTCCAGGTCTAATTATATTATATAAAGACGGTACGGTTTCTATGTTATGATTATACACATCTGGTTTTGCAGCCACTACAATCTCAACCGCTCCATCTTTTTTTAAGAAATCTGGAGTTAATATTTCTATCGTAGTATTAGGCGCTGCTTTTCTAATAGCATTAATACAGTTAGAAAAATGCTCAGCCCCCCCATCTGGCAGATCATCACGATCTACCGAAGTAATTACTACATGTTCTAACCCAAGCTTGCCAACTCCTTTAGCTAACCTTTCTGGTTCATGTGGGTCTAATAAATCAGGGCGACCCGTTTTTATATTACAAAAAGCACAAGACCTTGTGCAAACAGAGCCAAGTATCATAATTGTTGCATGTTTCTTTTCCCAACATTCACCAATATTAGGACAGGCAGCTTCTTCGCATACCGTATTTAATTTTAAATCATCAATAAGTCTTTTTGTATTTTGATAGCCTTTAGAAACAGGAGCTTTTACTTTTATCCAATTAGGTCTTTTTAATTCTTCTTTCATAATTATAGATCAATAATATGTGCGTTTTTTGCCAATTCTTCAATTCCGATAATATCAGTTGCAGTGATAAATGTCTGTAATTTACTACTAGTTATATATTCTGCTAGGTGTTTTTTCTTACAATCATCCAAATGTACAAACAATTCGTCTAATAAAATTATTGGTGTCGTTTGTGTATTACGTAGTATAAATTCAATAGATGCTAGTATAACAGAAATCAATAATGCTTTTTGTTCACCGGTTGAACAAAAACGTGCTGGGCGTTCTTGGCTTTTATGCGACACTAATAAGTCACTCTTATGTACACCAAAATTTGTACGCCCAGAATATGAGTCTTTCTGACGGTTTATTTTTAGAATATGCATATAAGATTCTATGAATCCATCTATTTCACCCTGCTCTTTAAATAATTCGCTTATCTCTAAATACGCTTTAGGAAAAGGAGTCTCTAGCAAATCTATTGATTCTTGCATTAAATTCATTGCATTTTGTCTTGCATAATCTATAGATTTAGCCTCTATTGCTATTTTCTCTTCAAGGATAGTAAGCCATGAATATTGCGACATAAAATCTTTTTGTGATAATATTTTGTTACGTTCACGCATAAAATGTTCGTATTTTACGAGAGCTTTAGCATGCTTAGTATCGTAGTTATATACTATACGATCTAAAAACCTTCTTCTATTACTAGCGCTTCCTAAGAATAAATCTTCCATTTGTGGCGTCAACCAGACTACATTTAATAAATTAGAGAGCTCACTACTAGCTATTTTAGAACCATTATAACTTATTTTTCTTAATCTATTTTTAGTAGAAAAATCTGTGGTAATTTCCGCTTTACCTAGTTTACTATGCAAACGAAACTCTGTCTTCCATGTACTAGTACCACTCTTACAAACATCATCAAAATTAGCTAACTTCAAGCCTTTACCGGGGGATAATAGAGAAATAGCTTCTAAAATACTTGTTTTTCCACTTCCATTTTGTCCAATAATAATGTTAATGCCATTCGTAAAATTTTGAAGCAACTCAGAAAAATTGCGATAATTATATACATTAATCTGCTCAAGATGCACTTTTTTCATTTTATTTAGCAGTATAGGTAATTTTAATTTGCTTTATAGTACGCGGAGTTGCTTCCAATATTTCTGCAATAATGTCTTCGGTAATATGAATAATTTCGCCTTTTTCAGGAACGCTTCCAGACTTTGCCATTATAAGACCACCTATAGTATCAAACTCATCCCCCGAGTAAACTAACTTAGTTCCTAAAGCACTTTCAATCTCTTCAATCTCAACCCTAGCGCTAGTAACAATTAAACCAGGCTTTAAAATTCTATAATCTTCATCTATTCCAATATCGTGTTCATCATCAATATTACCTACGATTTCTTCAATAATATCTTCGATTGTCACAAGCCCATCGGTTCCACCATATTCATCAACTATAATAGCTATATGTGTACGGCTCTTTTGCATCTGCGTGAGCAAATCTATCAATTTCATCGAATGCGGTGCAACTATATGCTTGCGCAACAATTTTTTTAAATTGAATTTCTTTGATTCTACTATTACTTCAAAAAGATCTTTTATATGTATAAAGCCTATAATATTATCAAGAGTTTCTTGATAAATAAGTGTTCTTGTATGAGCGTGTTTTACGATTAGTGCACTTAATTCCTCTAAGGAGGTATCGACCCCAACGGATATAATATCTGACCTTGGGATCATAATATTTTCGAGAGTTTTTTCTGAAAAACTTCCAATATTATTTAGTATCGAACCTTCTGTTGGTAACTCATAATTATCGTTTCTTTCTAATTTTAAGTCTTCTTGTTTAGGAGTTTCTTTTCTCCATAATGATTTTAATTTTGTAAATATACTACTTGTTGATTTATTCACTTTCGTGGGGTCTTCTTTATCTGACGCATTGGGCATATAATGTTATAATTTATATAGTTAATTAATTAATATGGAGATTCAATACCAAAACTATCTAAGATTTCAATCTCAATAGTTTCCATAATTTGCGCTTCCTCATCGTTTTCATGATTGTAACCGATCAAATGTAATATAGCATGAATTAATAAATGTTTAAAATAATCTTGAAAATCAATTGATTTAAGCAAAGCCTCTTCTTTAATGAATTGGTAACTGAATGCTATATCTCCTAAGTACATATACTCCGAACTAACTTCAAATTCAACTATTCTACGCCAATCAATTTCTGTATCCGGAAAAGAAAGTACATTTGTTGCTTTATCCTTGCCTCTAAATTCATTATTTAGAGATTTTATTTTTCTATCATCTGTAAGTAAAATTGATAATTCAACCTCTTGAGCCATAGAAAAATTAGGGTATCTTGACAAAATTCGTTCAACAACTTCTGCAAAATAGTCAGGTTTTAACTCAGAACATTTATTCCACCCCTTGAACTCTTGAGCAATTTCAACAATGATATTCATTAATTATTCCAAAATAATTCATTTGTGCTATTATAAGCATTTTTATTGCAAGGTGTAAATGTCAGAAGGCGGTGACGACGATAAAGATTCCAAAACCGAAGAACCCACCCAGAAAAAACTGGACGATGCAGTAAAAAAGGGACAGGTTGTTAATTCCAAAGAAGTTACAAGCTTTTTAATGTTTTTACTTCTGACACTAGTTGTTATATGGATCCTACCTTCATTAATGGTTTCACTTGGCAATAAACTTAGATTTTTTGTAGAAAATTCTGGCACTCTAACGATAGACCAAGGCGCATTTGGTATTTTAGTACCTAATATTATTAAAAATAGCTTAGTATATTTAAGCCCAATTTTTATTATTGTATTTATTGCTGCTATTTTTTCGTCTTATGCCCAACATGGGGAATTTATTTTCACGAATGAAACTATTCAACCAAAACTCTCTAAAATATCACCAATAAAAGGCTTTGGAAGAATTTTTTCTATGAAAAGTTTTGTAGAATTCTTAAAGGGTATTGCTAAAATTAGCCTCGTCGGCGCCTTCGTTATGATGATAATACTTGCCGATGTAAAAGAGCTAAGTCAATATCAAGAATTATCAGTTGCAGGTATCCTAGATCAGCTATACACAATGATCAAACACATTTTAATTTTGATAACCATTATCATGGCTGCAATTGCTGCTATTGATTATTCTTATCAAAGCTATGAACACCATAAAAGCTTAAAAATGACCAAACAAGAAGTTAAAGATGAATATAAGCAATCTGAAGGTAATCCAGAAATAAAACAAAAAATTAGGCGTTTGCGAAACGAACAATCACAAAAGCGTATCAAAGTCACAGTACCAGAAGCGACAGTGATTATTACTAACCCAGAACATTATGCAATTGCTTTAAAATATGATCCAAATGACGTTGCTGCACCTATATGCATTGCAAAAGGCCTCAATATGATAGCTCAAAATATTAAAGAAATAGCGCGAGAAAATAACATAACTATAGTCGAAAATAAGCCCTTAGCTAGAGCTCTATATAAAGACGTTGGCATAGATCAGGAAATACCAGTTGAGCATTTTGAAGAAGTAGCTAAAATTATCTCTTATGTAATGTCACTTGAAGAACAAGCTAAACAACGAAAATTGAAATAAATACACAAGAAAATATTATGATTACAATTTCTCCATCTATACTTTCTGCAGACTTTTCTAATCTAGCTAAGGAAATACAAACACTAGAAGATTCTGGTGCTGATATGATACACATAGATGTTATGGATGGTCACTTTGTACCAAACTTGACGCTTGGTCCCTTGGTAATCAAATCTTTAAGAAAACACACTACTCTACCATTTGATGTACATTTAATGATAGAGCAACCAGAAAATTATCTAAAAAGCTACGCAGAAGCTGGTGCTGATTTAATTACAATTCATCCAGAATCTACAAAGCATCTATATCGAACTATTACAGAAATTAAAAATTTAGGGGTAAAAGCTGGTATCGCCCTATTACCAACTACACCAATAAATATACTAGATTATGTTATTGATAATATTGATTTAATCTTAGTAATGTCTGTAAACCCTGGCTTTTCTGGTCAAGATTTTATTCCATCTCAACTACATAAAATATCAGAATTAGCTAAAATGATAGCCCAAAAAGATATTTTCTTAGCCGCCGATGGTGGTATAAATAAAGAAACAGCTAAATTATGCTATGAAGCTGGTGCTAACATGCTTATTTCTGGAAAATATATTTTTGAAGGAAATTATAGAACACAGATTGAGTCACTAAAGAAATTTTAAAAATTAATCCATAACAAACATTTTATAGAAATAGAAGAACTAAACTAAATATAGCTTAGTTCTTCTCAACTTCTTTTTTTGCTAACTCTACTAGTTTACGATAATTTAATTTTCCTGTTGCCAAAATTGGTAATTCTTTAATTGTAATAATTACCTTGGGTATATAAAGCTCAGATAATTGACTTTCCTTACAAGTTTTAGCTATTTTATCACGGGTAAGGTCTTTTATATTTGTAAACAAGACTATCTGCTCTCCCCTTTTATCATCTTCAATACAGACTGCTGCATGCACGGAATCTTGATTAGTTGTAGTGACTAAGTCTTCTACCGCTGCAAGAGATACCATTTCTCCTGCTACTTTTGAAAAACGTTTTTCACGATCTAGAATAGTTATATAACCATCACTATCAATAGATACTATATCACCTGTATCATACCAATTTGAACCTAGTTTTTCAACAGTTGGTACTTCTATAACTCCTGGATTTTCTGGCTTAATATAGCCCTGCATAACGTTTGGCCCTCTAACACATAACCGACCACCTTCTGTAATTCCTTCAACTGGTTGTAAAAAATAATCAATCCTTGGTAATAAGCGCCCTACTGTTCCAGGCTTATCATGCATAGGAGTGTTGGCTGCAATAGCAGGAGCTGCTTCTGTAACACCATAGGCCTCAAAAATTCTAATGCCAAATTTATCAATCCATGATTGTCTTGTTTTAGATTTTAATTTTTCTGCGCCAGCTATTACATAACGCAATGAGTAAAAATCGTATGGGTGAGCAAAGGAAGCATAACCAGCAAGGAAAGTATCCGTGCCAAACATAATAGTTGCTCCAATATCATACATAATTTCTGGAATAATACGATAATGCAATGGCGATGGATAAAAGAATGTTTTAACACCGCTTAAAGACATAATCAAAGTAGCCATAAGCCCAAAGCTATGGAACATTGGCAGCGCGTTAAAAGCACAATCATAAGGATTAAAATCAATTCGTGATAAAAGTTGACATCTATTAGCCTGTAAATTTTGATGTGAAAGAGCTACTGCTTTAGGCTTTCCTTCCGTACCAGAAGTAAATAATATTACTGCTGTTTCTAAATCATCACGTTTATGACACAAATTTTCGTAATAACTTTGCGGGA
>TARA_B110000503_G_scaffold102137_1_pt1 | contig 14444 bp, 11 predicted proteins | sample TARA_B110000503 | Tara Oceans TARA_B110000503 (sample SAMEA4397472) | marine metagenome | biome: Polar Biome; feature: [SRF] surface water layer (ENVO:00010504); material: water (ENVO:00002006), including particulate matter (ENVO:01000060) such as... | depth 5 m | reverse complement strand
GACAAACAGACAAACAGACAAACAGAGTGGTCTGAGCATGTATGATTTTACTCGTGTTGCAACACGCGCCCGTGGCGGACCTGCGTCAACTGACCGTTCGACCAGGCAACGCCGCCGTTGACAATCACATGCTGGATGCCAGAGGCGTATTGCCAGGGGCTTTCAAAAGTGGCGTTGTCCTTGATCTCATCGAGGTCGAACAGGGTAATGTCGGCATAGTAACCTTGTTTGAGCAGGCCTCGTTGGTGGATCTGGTAAACCTGAGCTGGCAGTGAGGTCATGCTGCGCACTGCGTCTGGCAGGGTGATGATCTGCTGCTCAAGGACATACTTGCGAATCTTGCGTGGAAAGGTGCCAAACCCTCGAGGGTGCGGAGATCCCTCCAGCCACGGCGGATTCCTGCCGTCAGAGGCTGTCATGTTCCAGGGCGCGCGCATGAATGTCTCCAGATCAGCATCTGACATGTTGAACGAAATAATGCCGGGGCGGCCTTGCAATAGCAAATTGATAGCGGCGGTGATAGCGCCGGTCTCCTTCTGGTCGGCCCAAGCTTGCAGTGTCTGCCCAACAATTGCCGGTGTTTCCGGCGCGCGGCTGAACTGGATACGATCAGCACCGCCGCGTCGGGCCAGGTTTTCCTCCATCGCGGCTTCAAGCTCAGGCCGCTGGTTCAGGTCACTAAATCTTGCAACGGTAGCAGGCCAGCCGCCATCAAAGGCCCATCGCGGCAATAAAGCGGCGTCGAGTGAGGTATGCGAAGCGATGTAGGGGTATTGGTCTGTGTACACCTGAACACCTTCCCGTCGAGCCTGTTCAATATTGCGGGTCAGCACCTCGGCCATGCCCCAGACCGGCGGCCCGAGGGCCTTGATGTGGGTGACGACGACGGGTGCGCCGGTCCGCCGGCCTACATCAATAACTTCTTCGACCGCCGCTACGACGCCAATACTGTAATTGGATTCATCGCGGATATGACTGTTGTATGCGCCTCCATAGATTGCCACCTCTTTCATGATCGCAATGAGTTCATCATTGGCTGCAAAACTACCGGGCGCATAAAAGGTGCCGCTGGATAGCCCAAAGGCGCCGGCCAGCATACCCTGTCGTACTAGGTCCCGCATTCGGCTAAGTTCGCTGTCGGTGGGGCCGCGATCCGCCATGGCCATCACCTGCTTGCGAATCTCTCCATGCGGAAGAAATAGCCCGACGTTAACCCCTGTGCCATGCTCGCGTAGCGTAGCGATCTGGCTGGCTATGTCCGTCGAACCACCACCGTCCGGGTTAATCAACACGGCGGTAATCCCCTGGGAGAGCAGGCCTGGCACGTCGCTGCGCTGCCTGTCGAGCAACGCATCTGCGGTATGGCTGTGAGTATCAATGAATCCCGGTGCCGCATAAAGTTCGGTGCCATCGATCCGTGTGATCGCCATGGCGGTACTATAGTCGCCAATGCCGGCGATGCGATCGCCGGCTATAGCGATATCATTGCGATACCATGGGTTGCCGCTACCATCAATGATCCGGACATTATCAATAACCAGGTCGTATTCAGCAGCGGCGCTCCATGAGGCTTGACAGACCAGCCAGCAAGCCAGCAGCAGGCACGCTCGCTTCACTCGATTAGCCCAGCCTCAAGTAACAGGGTAAGCATAGCTATCTGGATCCCGAGATGGCCGTCCGCGTTCTGCCACCACTCACCCAACGAATGAGCTCCGCCGCCGATACCGCCACGGCTCATAGTAACCGCGGGCACGCCCAGGGAGATTGGTATGTTGGAGTCGGTAGATGATAATTCAAATTCAGGTGTGATGCCGAACGAACGGGTCACGGCGGAGGCCAGTTGCACAAGAGGCTGGCGGATATCGCCCTTGGCTGCCGGTCGCTTGCCGACCTGCTTGATATCAACTGTGAGGGCCGGGCCACTCAGGCGCCCTGCGTTTTCTTCTTCCAATGCCTGTTTGATAGCGGCCTGTAGAACCGCATCTATCGCATCGATCTTGTCCTGCTCGCCGGAGCGCATATCAATCTCAGCCCAGGACTCAAACGGGATTGAGTTGATAGAGGTGCCGCCACCGATGCGGCCTATGTTGTAGCTGGTCTTCTCGCCAACACTGGTTACCGCAGTAGCATTCTGATCGAAAATGGCGATGGCGCGGCCTAGCGCATGATGAGGATTGGCCAGACCGAAGGCCCCCCAGGAATGGCCGCCAGGTCCGTGGAATGTCACGCGATAGCGATGCGAGCCGACGCCACCATAGACAATGCGTTTGGACTCGCCGCCATCAATGGCAATCATGGCGTCAATCTTCCTGGCATCGGCCCTGAACAAGTGCTTTACGCCGCGCAAATCCCCAAGGCCTTCTTCGCCCACGTTGCCAACAAACAAGATATCTGCATCGGTTTGTAGATTGGCGTGTTGCATTGCCTTGAGCATGGTCAGGAGGGTAACCAGGCCTCGAGTATTGTCGCCGATGCCGGGCGCGTAAAGTTTGCCATCGCGTTCTTTTACGGTCACGTCAGTACCTGCAGGGAACACAGTATCCAGGTGCGCTACTACAGCAACCATTCTATCGCTGCTGCGTCCGGGCCGAACGCCGATGGCATTGCCCACTTCGTCTATGTAAACATTGGTTAGTCCTGCTTCTTTGAGCAGTTCGATATAGCGGGCAGCGCGCTTTTCCTCTTTAAAGGACGGGGCCTCAATTTCATTGAGTTCAATTAGCAGGTCATGGGACTCCGGTTCCATCGCCAGTACGTGATCCAGCGCGGTGATCACCGCCGGAACTGCTTTCAGGGATGCGACTGCCTCGTCGTAGCCGGGCGAGGCTGGATGGCCCGGTTCAGCCGACACAGACCCAGCAAGAGTGTAGAGAAATAAGCCAAGCAACATACGATTCATAGTGAGAGACTCAATAACAATGGTTCAGGCAGTCTACGACATTGCTTTGTGCCTTGTCTTGTCTAAGTGGTTCGCATTTTCCTGCCCCAAGCTGCTGCGAAGACACGATGACCGCGAGCCTTTTCGGCTTTAGCATTTACAGGCAGGTGACTGCCGATATATCCTCACGGCTTCGCAATCAGTTCCGTGAGTGGCTTATGTTAAGACCAATCGTTTTCTGTCTCAGTTTCTGTTTCAGCATCGCGGGGGCTTCTGCGTATGCTGACGACCGTGCGGATATCCTTGAATTCCTTGATAGCCGCTACGATCAGACCGCAAGTATCGCTAAACAGATCTGGAACCATGCCGAGGTCGGCTATCAGGAGTATCAGAGCAGCCAGTTACTGCAGGACACTTTGAAAGCCGAGGGCTTCAAGGTTGACGCGGGCGTGGCAGGTATCCCAACGGCTTTTGTCGCCTCGTACGGAAGCGGTGCGCCTGTGATTGCTATCCTGGCCGAGTTCGATGCCTTACCGGGCATCAATCAGAGCGCATCTCCAATTAGGGGTCCCATCGAAGGTAAACCGGCGGGTCACGCCTGTGGCCACAACCTCTTCGGTGCGGGCTCAACCCAGGCGGCTATTGCCTTGGCGCATTGGCTGAAAAGCAATGATAAGCAAGGCACCGTGCGTCTCTATGGTACGCCGGCAGAGGAGGGTGGCAGCGGCAAGGTGTACCTGGTTCGCGAGGGATTGTTCAAGGATGTGGACATAGCCATGCACTGGCACCCTGACGGCGCCAACTCAGCCAACTCACGCACTACACTGGCCAATCGCAGCGCCAAGTTTCGTTTCCGTGGTACTTCCGCCCACGCTGCAGGTGCGCCCGACAAGGCTCGCTCGGCACTGGATGGGGTTGAGGCCATGAACATGATGGCCAATATGATGCGCGAGCACGTACCTCAGCAAACGCGTATGCATTATGTGATCACCGATGGTGGTAACGCGCCCAATGTGGTGCCTGACTTCGCCGAAGTGTTCTACTACCTGCGTCACCCCAGCGCGGCGACGGTTCAGGAGCTCTGGGCGCGCCTGGAAGATGCTGCCCGCGGCGCGGCGTTGGGAACCGGGACTAAAGTGGATTGGGAGATCATCCACGGTAACCATTCTCTTGTTATCAACGAAACCCTGCAGAAGATGATGCATGAAAAGCTGACGCAGGTCGGCGGTATTACCTACAGCCCTGAGGAGCAGAAATTCGCCGAGGAGTTATATGCAACCTTGAATATGCCAAACCGTAAACTAGGCAGCGAAAAAGACATTCAGCCCTATGAGGTGAGTCTTGGCTACGGTTCTACGGACGTGGGCGATGTGTCTATTGCGGTACCGACTGTTGGGCTCCGCACAGCGACCTACGTTCCAGGTACGGCGGGGCACAGTTGGCAGTCGACGGCAGCGGCAGGCATGAGCATTGGCTTCAAGGGCGCTCACATTGCCGCCAAGACCTTAGCTCTGGCAGGTATAGAACTGTTTGAAAATGAGGACTTAAGGCAAGCGGCGCGTCAGGAATTTGATGCCTTCCGTGGTAGCGATTTTGTTTATGAAGCCCTGCTGGGTGATCGCAAGCCCCCTCTGGACTATCGCAACTAGCTGGAGGGCAACTGCCTATGACGCCACCAGACCTCTTGGGGGTCAGAATTATGTTGTGCTCCACCTACTCTTTTTTATTGACAGGGGAGCGAAGCCGGCTTAACTTCTGAGTCGAACTTATCTGTGGCTTCCACAACCGTGGTCTTGTAATTAACGTTTGGCGAAGAACTAGAACCTTGCACACTTGAGTGCTTATAAAAACTTGGGGAATTCATATGCGTAGATTTAGGCTTAAAGCTCTGTCCGCGGGTATCGCGGCAGCGGCAATTGGAGTGTCAGCGCCAGCCTGGTCCGAAGACGAAAGGATCGAAGAGGTTGTTGTGACCGGCTCGTATATCAAACGATCCAGTTTCGAGGGTACTAAGCCTATCCAGGTCATTGATCGGGAATCTATCAAGAGAAGTGGAGCTGCCCAGCCTGTTGACGTCTTGAAAGAATTGACGGCAAACAGCGGCTCTCAGTTCTATAACGAAACAAATAATCGCGCCGGTACCGGCATGTTCAACATCCGTAATTTGGGTCTGGGTTCAACCCTGGCGTTGGTGAACGGCAAGCGGGCTGGTGTTGCGCCCGTGGCGGATGACACAGGGACAGACTTCCTGGACATTAACCAATTTCCACTCTCGATGATCGAGCGAATTGAAGTGCTCACCGATGGTGCCTCTGCGTTGTACGGCTCGCAGGCTGTGGCTGGCGTTGCCAACATCATTACTCGCAAGGGCTTCGAAGGTTTCGAGCTTTCTGGCGGTGTCAGCGACTCTATTATTGACCAGAAGGATCTCAGCCTGGCCTCTGGCGCCCAGTTCGGCAACGGTGGGTTCAACTTCTACGCCACCTACTACGATCAGGGCGATGCCTATCGATCGGATTTTGACTGGCTCAACTATCGCCTGAATCCGACCGATGCGACCTCTCGCTTCCTGGCGGGTGTGGGTTCTCCGGGTACCTACCGTCGAGCCACTCTGAACACCGCAGGTGAGGCAGTACGTGTTTCTGGTGCTAAGGCGTTGCCAGATCCAGACTGCGAAGCAGCCGGCGGCGTTCTGCGAAGCCCAACCGACAGCACCTGTCGCTATCAGTTCGTTGATCAGGTCTCGGTTATCTCTGCAGAAGAACGTGTGCAGGCTTTCACTGAGTTTGACTGGGAATTCAGTGACAAGCTGCGTTATTACGCAGAGGCGTCCTACTCTAACAACATGATTACACGTGCCCAAGGCGGCGCCACTTTTAATACGGGCAGCGCCGGCGGTGGTTTGAGCATTGGGGCTGATCACCCGTTTAACTTCTACGTTGCGGATCCTGATAATGCAAAAAATGCCATCTATATTGGGCCGGAGAATTGGGACGAGGCTGTTCATGGTCCCCAGTCGGTAGCTCTGTATGCGGCGTCTCGACCATTGGGTCGTGAAGTTGCGAATAGTGACATCACCCAGTTTATCAAACGGGAAATGCAGTATGTGCGCATTCTTAACGGTCTTGAGTATGACTTGAGCGACTCTTGGAGCTTAAATGCCTCCTACGGATGGGCCAAGTCGACTCGCACCACCAATGAACCGCATAACTACCGTGCAGATGTGTTCAACGACCTCGTTAAGTCTGGCGAATGGAACCCTTTTGGTACTCGGCTTTCAAACCCGACCCTCGTATCTCCAAGGGACGGTACCAGCGAGGCGGGCAACAGCGACATCACGCTGAAGAAGTTTGACGAAATCAGCTCGTCCAATGCGCGGGTACTGGAGCGAATTATTGACGCAGTTGCCGTCGGTGATCTGTTCGATTTTGGTGGTAACACCGTTCAGGGCGCGTTCGGCTACCAGCATCGTGACGTTGACGTCGAAGTCTACTCAGATTCTCTGAGTGCTGCGGGCGAAGCCAACGAAGCAAGCCTGGCTGGTACCGTCATAGGTGGCCAGAGCGTGTGGGCTTTCTTTGGTGAGGTTATGATTCCAGTGGGTGATGACTTGGAAATCCAGCTGGCGGTACGTCGTGAAGACTACGGCGGCACCATCGGTTCCACTACCGACCCGAAAGTCGCATTAGAATGGCAGCCCCTTGACTGGCTTGGCTTCCGTGGCTCATGGGGTACATCATTCCAGGCGCCTACGGTAAGACAGACCGCTTCAGCGAGCTCGTCAGGCTTCATTGATGATCCCGCATCCGTCGTATCTGGTCAGGGTCTGAGTTGCGTTTCTGCCGGCCTGAACAACAACATCGTGATTGCGGTTCAGGGTTCTCCGGATCTGGCGCCTCAAGAATCCAAAAACTATAACCTGGGGGTTGTATTCCGGTTTGATAATGGTCTGGATATCAGTGCCGACTATTTCAACTTCGAATACACCGACCTGATTGCACAATCAGAAGGTGCCCAGGCGATTGTCAATAACGACTGCGCGGATGACGGTGTACCCAATGATCCTCGCGTGATTCGAGATGGATCTGGTCAGTTGCGTCAGGTGAACACAGAGTTTGTGAACGTCGGCCAGGTGGAAACCTCAGGATTGGACACGACCGTGCGGTACAGCATTGATGCTGGTCCCGGTACCCTCCTGCTGGATGCATCTGCGACCTACGTCTTGAATTTTGACGTGACCAACGACGATGTATCCTTTGATGGCGCTGGCAGCCGTAACTTCTCCAACAACTTCTCAACTCTGCCGGAACTGCGAGCAAATGTGGGTGCGACTTACCTGATGGGTGGACATAGCATCACGGGCAAGTTCCGCTACATTGATGAGTACAAAAACGACCAGAGCAATAATGGTATCGTCGAGGCGTGGGAGGTATTCGATGCGCAGTACACCTACACCATGAATGGTCTGATTGGCGAGGGTGATACTACCCTATCGATCGGTGCGAACAACATTTTTGATGAAGATCCACCCGCGCTGACTCGTCTTGATAGCGATGGCAATCCTCTGCCATACCAGAGTGCCAGTGCCGGCGGCTTGATAACCGATGGCCTGACCGACCGACCTGGGTATGATGACCGTGCCGGTCACGACCTTCGAGGTCGAATCGTGTACGTCAAATTTAGCCAGGGCTTCTAAGTTAGCCAGATGAAACCGAAGGGGCCTAATGGCCCCTTCTTTTTTTAAAAAATGGAAGTAACCCCGCTATGCCTAAGTATATGTTGCGACTGATAGGTTCACTGGCCTGTGTCGTGTTTATTCATCCTGCGATAGGTTCGCAAGCGGTGAATCAGTTAGATTTGGAAGCCTGCCTTGGACTGCCTGGCGATGATATTAAACTTGCCTGTTATCATGCTTTGACCTTGCGAGGAAGGACCGATTCGGCTGAGTCTTTAGAGACTGTATCTTCCACTTTGGCGAATGATCAGCCGACCACTCATGCACCTGCTGTCGCCAGTGCGCCTGCAGCCCAATTCTCAAGTGCGCCGGCGATGCCGCCACAGATCGATGACTATTTTGGTAAGGAGCATCTGAACGCTGTTACAGACAGCGATGAACCCGAGAGTTTTAATCGCTCAGCAACCATCATTAAGGTCGAAAAGCGCAGTTATGGCACCTTGTACTTTTTCATGAATAACGACCAGATCTGGCGGCAGATTGAGCCTCGGTCCTTCCCATACCCGAAGAATCGAACATTCCAGGTTGAACTAGACCAGGGCATGATGGGCGACTATCGGTTGCAGGTAGAAGGTAAGGGCCAGAAGACACGAATTCGGAGGGTCAAGTAATGGCAGAGATCGAACCCGTTGATCTAAGCCAATTTGTGTCCACGTTGTTCAGCACCCTGTTTGTCTGCTATGACTGGGCTGATAACTCGGCGCTCAACCAGGAGCTTGAAGCACTGTTGCTGGAGCTGGAGCAAGGGCAATCCAACAAGAGTGTGAACCGCTCTAATGCCGGTGGCTGGCAGTCAGGCGGCAACCTCATGACGCTGGATCACCCGGCAATTCGCCAGCTCAAGCAGCAGGTCGAAATCTTGACGCATAACCTGACCGATCAGATCATTCGCGACGACGGCAAGCAGCGGGCGTTTCGTCTGGTGATGGATGGCTGGGGAAACATCAACCGTCGGGGCGACTACAACGTCGTGCATATCCACCCCAATTGCATGTGGTCAGGCTGCTACTACATCAATCCGGGTCACCCGGATCCCACTATCCCGCAGAACGGCTTGCTGGAATTGCTGGACCCTCGAGAAGCGGCAAACTACATTCAGATACCCAATACCATCCTCGACGGACGGCAGTTTATCCCCTGTCTGCCTGGGCGCATGCTGATCTGGCCCAGCTGGTTGAAGCACATGGTACATCCCTATCAGGGCGAAGGTGAGCGGATTTCGATCGCATATAACATCAATATCATCGAAGAGCGGCCATAAGTCACTCATGAATACAGTTTTTAGAAACAGTTGTTTGGCGTTGGCATTGGCGTTTACGGCTAATCTGGTCATAGCGAAAGAGCTACCACCCAATATAGTGATGATTGTGGTGGATGACATGCGGTTTGATGAATGGAGCGGCGGTGGTCACTCGTATCTGAAAACGCCTACCATTGACCAGCTGGCGCAGCAGGGCACACGATTTGACAGAGCGTATCACGCAACCCCCTTGTGCTCACCCAATCGCGCTAGCATCCTGACAGGTCAGTATCCCTCTCGGCATGGAATTGTTGATAATGCTTCCAGGAATCAGGCCAGTTTCATGCTGGATTTGTTTCCTAAATATCTTCAGGCCGCCGGTTACAAAACCGCGCATATTGGCAAGTGGCATATGGGTAACAGCCCGGCTCCACGACCCGGTTACGATTACTGGCTGGCAATAGAAGGACAGGGAACAACTTACAATCCGACGCTGTTTGAAAATAACACGCGCATAGAAGCTGAAGGCTACATTACGGATATTTTTACCGACAAGGCCACTGCGTTCATCAAAGCGCAGGCCGATAAAACGCAGGCAGAGCAGCCGTTTTTCCTTTACATCGGCCACAAGGCGATTCACCCGGAAGCCGTGCAGCAAGATGATGGCACAACAGATTTATCGGTGCCAAAGGAGTTCATTCCCGCGGGGCGCCACAGTGGCGCGTATGCTGATGCGGTGTTTGACAGGCGTCCATCCTACTCCTCAAATGCCAGCGCTGACCCGGACAAGCCGGTCATTGCCAACGCCTTCAAGCTGCGTGCGGAAATCCTGGCCAAGGATCCTCGGTGGAAAAGTGCCATGGATCTGGGGGTCTCGGAAGACTCGATCCGCAACCGCGCGGAAATGATGTTGGCGGTGGATGAGAGCCTAGCGCGGATTGTCAGTGAACTGAAAAAACAGGGCATATATGACAACACGGCCATTATCCTCACCAGTGACAACGGCTATTTCTTCGGTGAGCATGGTTTCTCTCTTGAGCGCAGAATGCCCTATGAGGAGTCCGTCAAAGCACCTTTGATCATCAGCTACCCGCAGCTACAGAAGCCGGTGAAGGCCGTAGACGCACTGGTGTTATCTATTGACTTGTCAGCCACTGCGCTGGATCTAGCCGGTATTGATTCGCCCTCGACCATCCAGGGTCAATCACTGGTGCCGCTGATGACGGGAAGAGCGAACGACATAAGACCTGCAGCTCTGATTGAGTATTACAGTAACGAAACGCCTTTTCCCTGGACTGCGCAGCTTGATTATCGGGTCGTTATCTCCGCGGGTCACAAGTACATCAAATGGCTGAGATTTGATGAGGCGGAGCTGTATGACCTGGTCAAGGACCCGTTTGAGCAGAACAATCTGATCGGAATGCCGGCCTACCAGAAGCTCGTTGAGCAAATGCACCGGCAGTTGCAGGACCTGCAACTTGAGGCATTGGGGCTGAAGTAGGGTACGATATTACGCGGGGAGTCGGTGAATAACGTCCTGCTTACGCCCAAGCTCGCAGCACAAACCAAAATACGCCGAGCGCCATCAGCCCCGACGCTGCGACGGCGCGGGCGACTTTGACCGCTACGGGTGGCATGGGCTGGTAGCGTTGCAGCAGTGTCAGGCAGACCACAGTCACTAGCACTATTGCCAGCTGGCCCAGCTCGATGCCCAAGTTGAAGGCCAGCAGTGACAGAGCCAGGCGTGTTGTCGGCAAACCGATTTCAACCAGGCTGCTGGCAAAACCAAAGCCATGAATCAGACCGAACAGAAAGGTCACGGCTGGTACCAGCCGCCATGCCAGGGCTGGTCGTTGTGCACAGGCAAGCAGGTAGCACCCGTAAAAAACCGTAACGCCGATGATGACCAGCGGGCTGGGTCCGGCAGCAAGCAGTGCAGCACTGCTACTGACCAGTAGGCCGGCCACCAGAATCACCGCAGCGTAACGTATCCTGTGTCCCTTGGGGGCGACAATGGCTTCACCTGCGACCAACGCAATGGTCAAGCCGATCAGCGCCTCGATCATGACGCCGTCAAGCGCGACCAGGCCGGTGACGGCAAGTGTCAGTGTCATCGAATGTCCCAGAGTAAAGCCGGTGATCGCCAGTACCAGGGGGCGTAAACCGCTAACGAGCAATAGCACGGTGGCCAGAAAGGCAAGATGATCATAGCCGCCGAGAATGTGCGAAATGCCAAGCTGCCCATAGCGCCAGGGTAGGGTCTGCTCCGGTACCTCAGTGGGGACTAACCAATGGGTGTTCGATGTATCCATGACGCGTTCGGCGACGAAGTTGCCATTAGCATCCACGAGGCGGGCAAAGTGCAGCTGATCCGGCAGGAGGTCATAAAACGCGCGGTTCACCAGGGTGATCTCGCCTTCGGGGCAGCTGGCCTGAAAGCTCATACGCAGAAAATCTTGCTGTTCAGTGACTGTGATTTTTCGCCTTTCACAGGCTGTACCATCGGCAAATAGCTGGTAATGGTTAAGCAGTTTCTGCTGAAAAACCTGCCTCGGCGTTCGCCCATCAAGTAATCCAGGGTCGACAAGCTGGGTCAAGACTGAAAGCCGCAGGCTATAGGCGACTTCAACACCCGTGGGCCCCATTGATAGGGTGCTGTAACTTTCTCCAGTGGTATGGGCGAGAGCCTGCTGTGTCATGCAGGACATAAGGAGCCAGAGTGCAAGCAGCCGGCCGACCCAACGCACTGTTTGAAAGTTCATTGAACCGGCTCGAGTGAATGCCGTTGAATCTGGGCGCGGTCGCGCAGCCATTGCAGGTAGTTAGCAAAGGCATGATGTTCGCGAAAGAATCCGTACTCGATCTCAACCTGGGTGCGTACCGCATCAAATGCCGGTGTGAGGGCATTAGCCCGAGTGACTACTTTGATAAGGTACAGTTGTTGGCTCTGTGGTACTACTGCAGTTTCGCCGGCTGGCAGGGCTGCGGCAGCCGCAATCACGGGGGCGGGTAAGAATCTGTGTAGCGCCGTCAATGACAAGGGCACCGGTGGCAGTGGAGTGGAGTCGGTCAGATACATAGCCAGCGCTGCTGGCAGCGGACTGCTCGTGGTGAAAGCAGCACGGATCTCTGCCAGTGCCGTTACCGGCGTGTCATCTGCGAGCACCAGGCATTCAAGCGTTAGCTGCAAGGGCGTCGTAAAGCGACTGGCCTCCGCGGTAAAAAAGGCGCGCAATTCCTGCTCTGATGCGGGTCGGGCAAGCTGCTCGGAGACAGCGGCATTTCTTGCAGCGACCAGCAGCGCCGTTCGCACATTCGGGTCCAGTCGTGTCAGATTCAACTCTTCAGCGCGCTGAATCAGAAGCTCTTCGTCGACCAGCGCCTCCAGAGATTGACGCAGGGCGTCTGGTGCTGCGCCTCCTGCTGCCAGGCGTTGAATTCGACTTTGATGGTCTGCCTGGCTAATCGGCACCTCATTGACCAGCGCAGCGATATCGTCGGAAAGTGGATAGCTTGGCACCGTCAGCAGGCTGTAGCCTGCGATTACCAGACCAAGCGCCGCACCCGCCGCAAGCATTGCCAGTTCCTTGTCCATCAGGCCCTACCGTCGTGAAGGTGGTATGCCGTAAGGATAGAGCTCGGTCAGGTCGACATTCTCGAAGGTCAGAGCATCCAGTCGAACGGTACCGACAAAATCACCTGGCGCGTCGACGACGAAGATAGATTTTGCATAGCCAGTCTCGTCAAAGCCTCGACGAAAGTGCACACGCGACTTGGTCATTAACACGTCATAGTCGTCAGGGTTGACACCGCCGACTTCATACTGGCTCTTCCAGATAACCTGCTCCAGCGCGGGGGTAATGATCAGCGTGTTGCTATTGCCAAACTGGACGATAGCGATCTTCTCGAAGCCCATGCCCTCACCGAAGTAACGTAGTGCGCCTTTCACCCTGACTGGCTCGCCGCTTGAGTCGGCGGCAAAGCCGCCTACCATCATGTCAAATGCCTCGCCGACTTCGACTTCGTCTTGTATGAGTTTGCGGATAACGTGTTCATCGCGAATGCTACCAAGCAGCACCTTGCTTAATCCCTGCTTGATGACCTCGTCGAGGATGTAGGTTGAATCACCATTTCGATCGCTGTAGTCAGCAAGAACCACGGGCTTGTGGCCTGCCTCTATCGCACGAATCGTCTTGCTCACGGCTTCAGCCGGCATCATGAAGACCTCGCCAAACATACCTTCGCGAGAGCGCCACATGAACTCTTCCATGTCTTCGGCGATGCGGTTTGCCAGCGCCTGGTCGTTGTTGGTCATGACCTGCACCGTGTGGCCGACATCGGGTACGTCAGCCCAGGGAAAGCCAAACGCCACACTGACGAAGACATCAGTTTCTCTGGCTTCCCAGCGTCGCGCTCGCTCCATGATGTCCATAGCAGGGGACTTGCCAGTCCACTGCAACACCGTCGGAGTGATCACCCCCGGCTTGCGGGTTGCGGTGGTGGGGATGTAAGTACCCCTTGCCATTCTCACCAGCGCTCTGGCAGCCCTTGCCCCTTGCACGCTCGTGTCGTAATGCGGGTAGCGCTTGGTAACAAACGCCATGTCGGCCCACTTGAGAAATTCTTCGTCCTCATTAGCGTGCAGATCGAAGGTGGCGACTATCGGTACGGCGCCACCTACCACCTGGCGAACCCTTTTGGCAATTTCGGCCTCTGGGCGTGGTATGCCGCGTACCGCCATGGCACCATGCAAGGCGAGATAGACCCCGTCGACGGGCAGGTTGGCCTTGAGGTCGGTAAGCATCAGGCCCATAAAGTGTTCAAATGTGTCCTGCGTGCTCCAGCTGCGCGAGGAGCCACCGAAAACCCCTTCCGGTGATGTCAGGCCGATAAGCTCGACACCAGAGTATTCGCTCATGGCGGCGCTGAAGCCCTTGACGTATCCGCCTGCCTGCAACACCGCAGCACCCTGGTCGGGCGCTCGAGTCCGGGTCCAGTCTTCAATAGCCACATCGCCACCCGGGCAGAATGTACAGGTTTCGTGCTGAAAGCGCAGCACAGCGATTTTCAGGGGTTTTACGGTCACTTCGGTGGTCGACTTCACGGCGTCACTCGATGACTGACCTGCATCACCGCACCCTGCTAACAGACTCCATAACACCATCCAGAGACCGCCCAATCTGATTTTGCTATTCACCCTATACCCCTTCAACGCTTCGCGATTCAGCACCATTGAAAACATACTACCGTTATTTCAGCAACAGGGTACCGAATTATCATATTGGTGCGCACCTTCAATCCGCGTACGGTAATCACCCCATCCATAACTTGCTGCAAAAGTAGAGGTCGGGCCAGTTTCTTTTTTATTGGGGGGGGTACATCAACTAATGCCATCTTCGCTCGCATAGCCCCTTAACCTCCAACACAAACCCTTGACCTTTTGACAAGTTTAAAAAGCTTAAAAATGTTCGAGCACTCATTACCTATGGGTAGGGGGTGGGGTGGCCTCCTGCCCGGGGGGGATGTCTTCGGGTTTTAAAGCCTAGCAGAGACATGGCTAGGGTGAATAGTTGAGGTTCTTCTGGGCTAGA
>TARA_B110000503_G_C7172899_1_pt1 | contig 14463 bp, 7 predicted proteins | sample TARA_B110000503 | Tara Oceans TARA_B110000503 (sample SAMEA4397472) | marine metagenome | biome: Polar Biome; feature: [SRF] surface water layer (ENVO:00010504); material: water (ENVO:00002006), including particulate matter (ENVO:01000060) such as... | depth 5 m | reverse complement strand
CTCTTTTCTCATGGTTCCCTATTAATAAAAAACGCTAAGTCAATTTAATACTTCAATTTGGAATGAATAACCGTTTAGGAATGATATTATCCTTTTATAATATTTATTGATTTTGTTTCGGGCAAAAGAGAATAGATTTATTTTGCCTATCACAATTAGATAGTTAATTATGAAAAAGAATCGCATCCTTATTGCCTTGTCATTGATCTTTATCTGGTCCAGTACCTCACTTTTTTCTCAACTCAAAGAAGAAATCAAGACAGATACTATCAAAAAGTCAACCAAGGAATTACCACTTGAACCGGAAAGAACGATCTCTTTCACCACCGATATTGGTACTTGGTTATCATTGGACGTTTCTCCTGATGGACAAACGATCGTATTTGATTTAATGGGTGATTTGTATACCCTTCCCATTTTAGGGGGTACAGCCAGTCGCCTTACCTCTGGCCTGCCCTATGATGTCCATCCCAGATTCAGTCCTGATGGCAAATCCATTCTTTTCATTTCAGATAAAAGTGGTTCCGATAATATTTGGATTCGTGATTTAGAAACTGAAAAAGAAAAGCAAATAAGTAAAGAAAATAAACATAATTTTTTCTCAGCCATCTGGACCAATGACGGGAAATATGTGATTGGTGCAAAAGGGAGAAGAAATATTAAATTTCAAATTTACCATATCGATGGAGGGGCTGGAAGTGCATTATTTACTGAGCCCAAGGAATTGAAGGCCATTGATCCGGCATTAAGCCCAGATGGTAAAACTTTGTATTTTTCTCAAAGAAGGAATGCTTGGAGTTACAATGCTCAAGGGCCTCAATACCAGATAGGTACTTATGCTATGACAGATGGAGAAATGAGTACCGTTACTTCCCGATATGGTTCTGCATTCACACCGACGCTTTCTCCTGATGGCAAATGGCTCGTATATGGAAGCAGATTTGAATCTGAAACGGGACTAATTATCCGGAATTTAGCGACCGATGAAGAGAGATGGCTGGCCTATCCTGTTCAAAGAGATGAACAAGAATCTATTGCCGCTTTAGGAGTGTTACCTGGAATGGCCTTCACACCTGATAGTCAAAATTTAGTCACTTCTTACGGGGGGAAAATATATTCGATCAATATAGAGGATAATACCGCTCATTCTATTCCATTCTCTGTCGAGGTCAACTTAGAATTAGGCCCAAAATTATCCTTTAAATACCCTATCGAGGATTCAGAAAAAGCCTCTGTTAACCAAATAAGAGATGCCGTTCCTTCTCCCGATGGCAATAAGTTGGCCTTCACTGCCCTTGATAGATTGTATGTAATGGATTTATCTGCAGGTGTTTCGTCAAGATTGACTTCTCATGATTTCACAGAAGCCCAACCTGTTTGGTCTCCTGATGGAAAATATATCGTGTTCACCTCCTGGAATGAAGGAGGTGGGAATTTGTATAAAGTTGCCGTTTCGGGTAAGCAACAGGTCGTCAGACTCACCCAATCACCAGGCGTTTATACCAAACCAGCATGGTCCTTTCTTTCAGATAGAATTGTTTTTTTAAGCGGGAGTATTCAATCCTATCATGAGTCACCTGGTCCCTATGCAACTCGATCACAAGAAAATCTTCTTTGGATTGCCCCTAATGGAGGAGAAGTTCATTTTATAACACAATCAAAAGGGCGTTCCAATCCTCATTTCAACAAAATAAATGATAGAATTTATCTAAATAGCAATAAAGAGGGATTGATTTCTATTCGCTGGGACGGAACTGATCAAAAGTCACATTTGAAGGTAACTGGAATTGAAACTTACGGCTCTCAAGATGTTTATGAAGATGCTTTCGAGCAAAGTAATGCCAATATTTTACCTTCTGAAATGGACGATGCTATGGAAAGTAGTACTGCATCGAGACCTTCTGAAATAATTATTTCACCAGACGGAACACACGCGCTTGCCAAAATCAATAATGATCTATATCAGGTAACAATACCAGCATATGGGAAAACGCCTTCTATTTCCCTTTCAAATGCGGATAAGGCCGCGTTCCCGGCTGCAAAATTAACCCTCATAGGTGGTGAATTTCCAGCCTGGTCATCGGATAGCAAGAAAGTACATTGGTCTTTAGGGTCAAGTCATTTCATCTATGACCTTGCAGCAGGTAAGGCATTTAAAGACAGTGTAGATATCGAAGTAAAAGAAAAGAACAAGCTTAAAGGTGATTCCAACACTGATTCAACGGCGCTTAAAGTGGATGAAAAAGAGCTTCATAAAGATTTTATAGCTGACGAAATAAGCATTCAGATATCTTATGACAGAGACATTCCTCAAGGCATCATCTTACTTCAGGCAGGCAGACTCATTACCATGGATGGCGACAAAATAATCACCAAGGGAGATATTTTAATTGAAAATAACCGTATAACAGCCATTGGGGAATCGGGGACACTTGACGTTCCAAAGGGAACACATATTATTGATGTGAGTGGTAAAACATTAACTCCTGGATTTATTGATACACATGCACATATGTGGCCAAGATGGGGTTTACACAAGGAAGATGTTTGGATATATGCAGCCAACTTGGCCTATGGAGTAACCACTACTAGAGATCCTCAAACGGCAACCACTGATGTCTTAACCTATGGCGATATGGTTGATGCTGGAGCAATCCCCGGACCTAGAATTTACAGTACAGGTCCTGGTGTTGGTTATTGGGGATATAAGATTGAAAGTCTAGAACATGCCAAAAAAGTGCTAAGGCAATATAGCGATTATTACCACACTAAAAGTATCAAAATGTATTTGGTCGGAAACAGACAGCAACGACAATGGATCATAATGGCTGCAAAAGAGCTTGAATTAATGCCGACAACCGAAGGAGGATTGGATTTCAAATTGAATATGACGCAACTCATGGATGGTTATCCAGGTCATGAGCATTCGCTACCCATTTATCCCATTTATAATGATGTCGTGAAAACCGTTTCCGACGCAAAAATGGCCGTAACACCTACCCTGTTAGTTTCCTATGGTGGTCCATGGGCTGAGAACTATTATTATGCTACAGAAAATGTATGGGGAGATCAGAAAATTCAATTTTTTACTCCTTATGACGAATTGGCTGCTAAATCACGCCGACGGGCTTCTTGGTTTATGGACGATGAACATGTATTCTCGAAGCATGCAATATTTATGAATGAGCTGGTGTTAGCAGATGGTATTGCGGGAATTGGTAGCCATGGGCAATTACAAGGGTTGGGATATCATTGGGAATTATGGTCGGTGGCAAGCGGAGGAATGTCGAATTTAAATGCATTGCGTGTCGCTACTATTTTAGGTGCACAAGCATTAGGTTTGGATGGAGATTTGGGTTCCTTAGCCGTAGGGAAATTGGCGGATATTAATATTTTAAATGAAAATCCACTAGAAAACATTCGTAATAGCAATACCCTACAATACGTCATGAAGAATGGAAGACTTTACAACGCCGATAATCTTGACGAAATTTGGCCTAGAAATAAAAAAGGAATTAACTACAATGACCCAGCGACGCAACCTAAAAATTTACCGGGAATAGCTAAATAGCAAAGATTTAATTACTTATTCATTTTTGAGGGTAGTTACAAAATTGCGTAATGAATCTAACTGGTTTTGTTGATCAACGGTTAAGTCCGACTTTAACAAGTCTTCATTTTCGAGAAGATTCTCGCCATGATAATAAAATTCTTCTCGATTATTCTTGACCCAGAACTTATAAAAATCATTTTTAACTGCATATGCACTATTATTTGAATTAACAGACTCTGAATACAAATAAGACCTATGACTACCAGACGCAGTCAGTAAGGGTAAAAAACTTTGACTATCTTCAAAAGTAGCTTCCCCTCCTATATAATTTAGGATGAATCCAGGTAGATCCAAGCTTTGAATCATGCTATTATCTACCACACCACTTCTGGTGACATTTGGCCCAGAGATGATCATGGGAACTCTTACACCACCTTCATAGAGCGTTCCTTTTCCATGTTCGTCTGAATATCCTCTAAGAAGACTATTTTCGGTACCATTATCACCAATGAATATGAACAAAGTATTCGCTTTGGTTTCTTCATCCATTTGCGTAATCAAGTCATTGATATAATAATCAAGTGCTTCAATACTCGCTAGGTACTTGCCGAAATCGTCACTAAGCGATGCTTGGGTATAAGTGCCCATAGGAGGTATTTCATAAGGGGTATGAGGCGCCACGTGAGTCATCCATAAAAACCAAGGTTGATCTTGCACTGCGATCCAATCGGTGGCAAGTTCAGTGAATTTTTGAGTTGCATAAGTATCCTCTCTATTTACCTGTTTATCAAAAATAAGACTATAATCGGTATAACTTCCTACTGACCCGCCAATTACTCCAGCAAAATAGTCAAATCCAAAACTATAAGGATGGTCCCTAATCGTAGGTTGACCACTTAAATGCCATTTACCAATAATTCCATGCTGATAAGTGTCAGGAAAATCCACATTGATTCTTTGCTGAATAGAACGAGTATTTTCATCCAATTGGTCTCCCGCATTGAGCACCCCAGTTCGAAAACCGTATTGACCCGATATCAGGCCAGCTCGAGTTGGGGAACAAATAGGACTTGCCCATACATTGGTAAAGGAAATTCCAGAGGCCCTTAGACTATCAAGTGTAGGTGTCCTCGCATTCACCTCAAAATCGTTAAACCCTGCCAGCATATCATTACCTATGTCATCCGCTACAATTAATAGAATATTGGAATATGTAATCTGAACTTCACAACCCAATTCATTGACCACCGCTCCCTGAGGCGTATTTTCACATTGATCTAACTCATCAGGAATCCTATCGTTATCTGAATCAATGAATTCAAAAATAACCTCTACGCTCTTATTGGCATCCATTGTGATGGATATCGGATTAGTGTCGCTTATTGCATCACCAGTCCAACCCTTAAAGCGGTAATAAGTGTTGGGCGTTGCGGTAAGTATCACAACCGTTCCAGCATCATAATCCCCACCTGCTGGTGATGCTTCTCCTGCCTCAATGGGTCCATAGGAGATCGTCAATGTGAATTGTTGAATTTCAACCGTAGGTTTATCTTCTTTGCAACCTGCAAAAAAAACTAAAACACCCATAACTAGGCCAAAATATAAATATTTGTATGATATCATTAATGAAAATAAATTAATAGATTAAAGCTTGACAAAATTAATGGTGGAGTTTAACAAAACACCCCGGTCAGTGAGAATATTTGCAGCTTCAGCAGCGTAGTATTACCTATTGAACATAAACTAGCATCTTTCGCTGTGAACTGGTCATTCTTCTATTTTTTTTTAAAAAAAAGGTCACTAAAAAGATTTTACTATCTCGGTTTTAGTCAGATGAAACCATATATTAGCTGACTTAATTAGGGTGATATGAATTTAGGAGAAACTTCATCCTCTATGAAAAGGTCCTTAGGCACTCGATTGATATTTTTGCTAGTAAGTCAAAAAGACACTCAAAAAGTATCAAAAAGAATAAAAATCCTCTGGTCAACAGTTGTCATTTAGCTACAAATAAAGGATTATTTCCACTAGGAAATCAGGCTTATATGTTATCGGACCTTTCACGCTCATTGGTTCATTCAACTCATAACGTCATGGCAAAAAGTAATTTTAGATAAGAAACAAAATAAAAATTAGGAATTTTTTATAATCATCACTGACCCTTGCCAATCCGTTATCGCTATTAACGATTCAGGGATTTTATCAATAAAGTCATTCACTGCCAAGGGAATCCCATCCCAATTGTGGTTATAGTCATGTATGATAATCACCCCTTCTCCACTTAACCTTGGATAAAAAAAGTTCAGCGCTTCAAGCGTTGGAACGTATAAATCAGCATCAAGATGAACCAGTGCGAAAAGTTGATTCTCAAGCCCAAAAGTAGTTTCTGGAAAATACCCTTCTCTAAAAATAATATTTTCATTTCCACCAACATAAAGCCGAACTTGTTCAATATCTGTATCTGCAAAATTGGTAGTTGAATATTTATGATCGGCCTTTTGCTCTTTTTCCAAGTCTCGTTCGTCAAATCCTTTAAAAGTATCGAAAAGAAAGAATGGACGTGTTTGATCCATCAAATGAATCGCTTTTGCCGTATTACCTTGATGTACACCAAGTTCGGCAAAGGCCCCTTTAATCTTATTTCTTTTTAGCCGTTCTATTTGGAACCATAGATTATAAAATCTTACACGATCTCGAAAAGTACGTTCCAATTTGGTTAACCTTGGATCCACTAAGTTATTGGCTATCGCTTGCTCCCATGCAAACGGTTTATTGATTTTGTAAGACCAATGGGATTCCAAATATTGATATCCCAGGAATAACAGCAGCAGGATTAATGCCGAATTGATAATAAAATACCAACTGATATACATAAGCCAATTATAGATGCGAACACAATCTAGTAAAATTACTGAGATCGTTTATACTTTTGAAGCTCCTCGTTGGGTACAATCACAGACGGATTTTCCCACATCTTAGGATCATAAATGAACTCCTTTTTAAACTTCATGAATTTTGGCTCTTCAATATCCTCGAAGGGCTGCTGTTCAAGCAATTGGTCATTAATCACTAATAGTTCCCAAGAACTATTAGTGTCAAAACTCATATCTAAAGCCAACTTCACCTTATTCAGCTCTTTATCAAATAGAAACCTCTTTCCCTTTTTAACCAGGAAGATATTTCTATCAAGCGAAAAAAATTCATTTTTTTCCGCATTTATATACTTCACAAAATATCCCTGAGGTCCTTTTTGATAGATTACTCTTGCGCCTTTATATTTTAGCGAATGACTAACACCAAGTAGGTTGAAATTTTGACTATTTTTCCCTAGCGCATAGTTAAAATCTAATTCCAAGATCGCATAATTATCAACTGAAACATACATTACACCCTCATATAATCCTTTCTCTTTAGGTTGAAATACTATTTTATAAACCCAGGCATTATTGAATAAGGTAAGTTCTTTTGAATAGTTATAATTACGCGGACTCTTGACAAACTCCCAATCCTTGGAATCAATATCTGCAGCAACGGTCATCAGATTCTTAATATCATACTTTAAATATCTAGTCGTCACGAGAAAATAAAGAGAATCTTCCGAATCATTTTGATCCTCTTCCTCCAAGTTTTGATCGTCAGAATCAATTTTTCCAGAAAAAATACCGCTACCAATTTTGTAATAAATATCTTCATCCAATAAGCTATTTTCTATAGCATCAGAGAAACTTTTAAATTTTTCCTTTATTTGTGTTTCAAGATCCTTATTTGAATTTTCCTCCAATGAAATACCCTCTATTGGTACTAATTTTATTGAATCTCCAAAAGAATACTTGTCTATAATGGCATCTTGATATTGGACGATATCATCAGGAATCATCTCAACTATCTTTGCTACCGAATTTTTGTCGATGTTTTCAAAATTAGATTTTTTCAAAATTATCTCATTTTCCTTGTTAAAAGGTGTGGTACTATATCGATGATAAAAAATACGCTGATGATGATTTTTTTTAGGATAGTTTCTACTGAAATTCTTTATAATCAATACCAGAATATCCTTTACTTCTAAGTCTCTCGAATAAATGGGAAGGTCCGATAAGTTAATAGCTGCCGGCTTTAGATAGAGATCACTATCTTTCATTAAAATCGCAACAGGGAAGATTGAAGTCTCATAGCCCATATAGCTCACCAGTAGGGTATCAAAAGAACTTATTTGCGCCAAATCCAATACGTACGCCCCATTTCCATTTGACACGGTTCCATTAGAAAAATCAACCAACGAAATACTAGCATAGGGCAACTTTTCATTGCTTATGGCATCTCGAACCATCCCACGAATTGACCCGTTTTGAGCCCAACTGATGTTCGAGATTATTAAAAATGTAAAGAAAAAAATACCCCTCATAGCTCTTATTTAATCATGTACTATCTCACGAGCGTAGATTCATAGATCTTATTGGATATAACTGATGTAGTCATTTGGGTCCGATACCCACTACAATATGATCTATGCTACCCTCCCTAGAAAAAATTGATGTCGATAAGGCTGCGTTTAATTCAGAACCTTCTATATCCAACACCGCCCCCTTTAAAACAACTTTGATCTTAGAAAATGAAGCTACTTTATAAATGACAGGTACTTGGCAATAAGTAAAGGCTAATTCGTTTTGGGACAAATTTAATTTCTGCACGTTCCCGGTAAGATCAAAATACTCAAAAACCTCATCATTCTTCAGGAATTCTATTTGACGTAATAAAATAGGTTTGAAAGATAGGATTCCTTTCTTAATACCGATACCCAACTCAGCCCATCTATTCAATATATCCTCTTTGACTTGGCCCGTCATACCAGGTTGCTGAACCCCTTTATGTGCCGGCGTATGTGAATAGGGATCTGTTGGAAAGGCACCGTATTGGTTCGGTGATTTATCAATACCAATACCTGCCCTAATCTGATAATAATGATTAATCAGTTTTTTTTGAGTTTGACGATCCTGAGTAGTTATGATAGGCATACTTAATAATACTTCTTGGGTGGCTAACAATAACTTTGAAACCATATGCCAGTAAATACTTCCCAATCCTTCATATCCAAAAAACGTTCCAGATCTTCCAGTAAAGGCCTTATGATGAAACATACTCTCAAAGACTTCTACATAAGAATCGTATTCTCTGGCTACCAAATCCCCATATTCGGTAGCTTTTAACTGCTCAAGAGCTTCTTTTAAATCATTAACATTTTTGAAGGTTCCTGCAAAATGACAGTTACCCTCAATATCTTTTAGGAGCAAATTGAGATGACCATTTCGTATCAATTTCTTTGCAAGAGTTGACTTATCAATGAATACCCTAGGAATTGTATTTTTATCTAAAAAACGAGGCAATAAACGGTCAGGATATAGCATATAACTTGATTGATTCTGCCTATAGATACTGCTTTTATGAAGACCTTCCAAGAGCTCTAAAGACTCCCGAGGATTCAATAATCCTGAGGATAATACTGCCACTTGACCTTCAAGCATTTCATACAGACGATCCACTTTTATCTCTTCCGAATCCATACTTATTAAATTATAAGAATGGTAAAGGCCATCTGCTCTCCTATTTTCCAAAATAGAGTGATCTAAATATTTCATCGTCAAACCTAAAAAACCCATAAGGTCGTTTCTGTCGATTAGGGAAGATCTTAGGTCCCTCTGAGCATATACAGCTTGTCGATAGGAAGCGCCTGATTTCCCTAACTCATCTACAATATCTTTGCGATTTCTATTGGTCAGGGCCACCTTTAGCAATCCTTCATACGTTACCAATATTTGGTTTATCTCATCAAATAGAACCTTTAAAAAGTGATTTACCTCATATTCATGGTGATGTTGCTCTTGGTACAAATCCATTAAAAAAACTACATATCGGCGCATATAATTAAGAGTAACCATCGAGGCGCCATTACCTACTAACGCATTATTAGCATCATTCCATTCGGGTCGTTGTGTATTTAGCCAAATCCCAGCACCAGGAATAAAATTGGTGAGCTTAGTGAGTAAGGTTATGACGAGTTTCTCGGTAAGGTTACATCGAATGGGTGTGTTTTTACTATCCAACACCAGCTTCCCGTCCAAACCCAACAATGTGATACGTTCTGAAATCACTTGCGCCTCAAGGTGATCAAAATGAATCGTATCTTGCGGATTAAAGACAATCTCTTCGTAAGATTTGATCCTATAGGGCACATTTGCATACACATATATCCGCTCGACCAATAACTCTGATAACGTTTGTTGATTATGTGCTTGAGCCAATTCCAGTAGCTTAAGCAAATAAATTATTTGATGATCCCCCCAATACCCGATAAATGACCACGGGTCGTCAGGTTCAATAATCTCCCAATCTATTCCAAGACTTGTTATTTTGTAAGGATTGTAGCCATCAATGGTCGAGGCATTCAAGAATTTAGTAATCATTGAATGTATATAACGAGGGAAAGACCGACCCAATGCTTCCCAATTCTGAAAGATATCTCTCCAATTACCTTCATAATAATGCTTCCTGCTACCATTAGGGTTTTTGGTTTCAATAGAGAATTTATTCCAAGGTCTACTCGGATCTCCATGTCGCCTGCTAAAGAACAAGGGAAGGTATTCAACGCAAATACGAATTAAATCAAGATCATTAGTCCCTCTGACTCGTTCAATCAGTTCATGATTTGATATCCTATCGGGTAATTGAGATAAAAATTTTGATTGAATTTTAGAAACTATCCTATTTGATTGGGCGAGATATCCCTTTAAATCCTTGAGTTCAATATGATATTGATTATCAAATATCCCCCCACGCATGATGTTAAAGAGCACATTGCTGAAATGCCTAGCTACACTTGACTGATCCGATGTGCATTGAAGTCCATCGGACATTCCGACAAGCTTTCGTAGCTCCCTTTGGCCCTGCTTCAAGTCATGTGCTAATTCAGCGATTAATTCATCTTTGGTATTAGATAACCTATAATTTAATCCAACAATGGCCGTGTGGTCTTGGTTTAGTTCTGAAATAACACCCCACTTTTTAGATCCATGTGCTTCTAAAACAATATCCTCCATTAGGAAATAGGCACCAGGCCATGCTCTTAATTCTTGCTCAGGTTCAATGTTCTGACCCAATCGAAAATGATCCAATTGACGACTAGAAATCAATTTAACTTTGGATTCTAAACCATATGACCAAACAGTAGTCGCTTTAAGTGACTCGCTTGGTTCCGCCTTATCGACAATCATCGCACTGAGAAGATACAAACCAAGGCCTGTGGCGAACTCTAACTCATTTTTCTTATAGGCATTGGTAAGGTTGCTACGCTCAAGCTGTAAATTACTAGATATACCATAAGGTAATATATTTTGTATCCCATCCAATACCCTTATGGTGATCCGATCTGTACTAAGATTTTCTAAGTGCGACTTTTTAACGAATCCAAACTTTTCTGAAAACTGCCAAGAATAATGAAAAGTCAAATTTAGGTCTTCATTGACTTCCTCAAAAAGAATCAAATTACCTGTTTCGTTCTTATATAAATTTCTATTAATCCTCCAAATACCTTTCAAATCATCCGAAAAAGGTTCCCATAAATACTTTTCACCATCTTTAAGGACATGAAAAATGCTCTTACTTCCGGTACTGTCGAATCCTTCAGTTATTTTATCATCCGTGTAATAAGGAAACAATGCGGATTGCTCATTTTTTCTACCCGCAGACATCCCCCCCGTACTTGACAAAAACATCCAATGATCAGAATGACTTACCAGACTCATAAAAAAAGATTCCATGAGGTCATAATTCCTGATTTTATAGAGACGTTCCCCATCAATCTGAATGAATTCTCCAACAACGTCTGACGTGTTTTCTAGAAGGTATGCATTTCCAATGCGAAGCTTTTGAATAGGCTCTGACTTCATTGTATTATAAGGGTGAAAACGTTACAATGTAACGCACGCAATTTACAAAATACCCCATAGAGATTATTTATTTGAAGGTAGAAATGATCCAATAAATCGAGTAAAGAACAGCAATAAGGGAGACGACGGCTACGTTCCTGTAAACAAGACCTATTTGAACCTTCATCTAGCGTATTTCAGAGACCCCACGAAAACCGTCTAAAAATCAAACTGTGGACCTTACCTATTGGCAAATAAACGAATTGCGCAGTTATTCTCGGCGCGCAGGATCTACATTTTGGTATTGCCAACTTTTGATCATATCCTCACTATCAAGGAGTTCAAATTTAGGCGTCTCCTTTAAAAAATGACTATCATAATTGACACGTTTTTTATATAACTGCCCTTCTTCTTTGATGATTATATGAATGCCAAATTGCTCAAGTTGACCTATAACCTTATCTTTTGCAGGATCTTTTTCATATTTTGGCAAATTGATAAATTGTTCTTGACTGATCATTAGTTATAGTTATTTTTTAAACATTTAAATGCTTAAAGTGGTTCCAAAAAATTTAAGTCTATAGATACTGATTTTTGAATTACTGTTAAATCGCTATAGACAACATCTTAAAGCCTAATGGCAATAAAATCGCCTTCATTTCCTAAAGTATCTCTCTATAAACCTTTAAGTAATGTCTAATGCGAGCAATATTATCACAAAAGATTACAATTCAAACAACTGCAATTCATCTTTTTAAAAATAAATAATTATTTGTTTTTTCGCTGATTCTTAAACTTGCCTTTCCTTTTTTGCGCTAACGCAACTTCATTGGCCTTAATCAAGGATTTCCAATCATTTTTTGCCTCTAATTCAAGATTTAAAGTTTCCAAATAGGTATCATTATCAATACTGAGCGTTTCTATTTTAGTAGCTAAGTTTTCTTGAATATAGTCAAGTAATTCTCGCTCTTCAGGGCTACAAAAAGAAATGGCCGTTCCTTTATGTGCCGCTCTTCCCGTGCGACCTACTCGATGTACATAAATTTCACTCGATTCTGGTAAATCATAATTTACCACAAAATCTACATTTGGAATATCTACCCCTCGTGCGCTCAAATCAGTAGTAATAAGAATTTTCAATGTTCCTTCTCTAAATTGATTTGATATGTCTTCTCTTTCATTTTGCTCCTTATCACCATGAAGGGTAGCCGATTCAATTTCAACACGATCAAGGGCATTCTTGACACGTTCAGCGCGAACTTTTGTTCGAACAAAAATCAATAATTTAGCAGCTGGATATTTTTTGATAAACGATTCCAGAAAAAATCGTTTGTGATCCATCTCGATAAATGCAACACCATGAGATACATTTTTGGCGACCGTATTACTTGGCGAAATCTGAATTCGTATAGGTCTATTAACCATTGAATAGGCTAATTTCTTTATTTCTCGATCAATGGTTGCAGAAAAAAAGAGGGTTTGTCTTTTTGATGGTAGTTTCTTAATCAGGTCATTGATATCTTTAATGAAGCCAAGATCTAACATATGATCGGCCTCATCGAGGACTAATATTTCCAGTTCATTAAGATTGATGGCTCCTTGACTAATCAGATCAAACATCCTTCCTGGTGTAGCTATAATGACGTCTGCTCCTGCCTGTAATTGTGCTATTTGCTCATCTTGACTTACCCCACCGTATACGCATACAACTCGTACAGCCGTACCTTGCGCAAAAGTTAAAAAGGCTTTGGTCGTTTGAAGGGCCAATTCATGCGTTGGGGCCAAAATCAACGCCTTGGTACCCTTGGTCCTTTTTCGATTTGCAATGACCAAATGAAGTATGGGGATAGCAAAAGCCGCGGTTTTTCCTGTACCCGTTTGTGCTATGGCTAAGACATCCTCTCCATTTAGAATATGGGGTATGGATTTGAATTGAATGTCCGTTGGCTTCTTAAAGCCCTGAGCTTCAATATTATCCTTAATAATAGGATCGATATTATATCTAGAAAATTTCATAGAGATCTATTCAGCAAAGATAGATCATTGGATCACATCAAAGTTATATCCATGTAGATATCCACAGTAAAATACTATTTATGCTCTTTGAGATAATTCATGAAAGAGACTTTTAATTCCAGTCTATACATAAATGTAAACTTTAATATATCAATATGAAGTGTTGATTATTAATAATTTAAAATTTATTTAACTGATTTTAATCTGTTGTAAAATAATCAATTGATCGGATAAGGGTAATGAACTCGCCTGCAAAACAGCGTTCAACAATTCTAACATTTTGTCTGACTTATGAAAAATTAATCCTTTATTAACAGCCATATAGGCATTTTTATAATCACGAAGATTATAAGACTTAATAGCCAAATTGTAGTAGTGCAAACCAATTAATTGATAAAGATCTATTCTTTGAAAATCAGCAAATGAATAAGCCCGATCCGCATTTAAACCGTGATCTAAATAAGAAGTTAGCTTTAACTTTATTTCATTTGGATCTGTGATGAATCCATTCAATGGGTCGGTTGATTCAATCAATAGATCATGTGTGTCTAAAGCTAACTTTAAATAGATATGATGCGGCATTTCAATCAATTCATAATGGTATCCAAAATGATCCAAAATGATGGCGTAATAAGCTGTCGCTGTAAGGCAATTATACCTGCCTCGCTCGACGATATCTGAAAAACTAGTTAACTTTTCATATCGCTTCAAATATTTTTGGTGGACCTTGTAAAATACATACTCTAGAAATTTGGCATCTGTCTTAAACCGCGGCCTTCTTTGCTCTAACTGGGTCATAAATGCCTTAATTTCAGTCTTGTCTTCATCGAAACTAGTCCCATCTCCAATCAAAATCAGGTAATCAAGTACCTCATGACTGATTTGATTGAGATGATCAGAAATGATGGCACGCTCCAATGCAGACTTATTGCCATTACCCACATTATCCATCACTGAAAATGCAAAGCCCCGGGC
>TARA_B110000503_G_scaffold40448_1_pt1 | contig 14464 bp, 15 predicted proteins | sample TARA_B110000503 | Tara Oceans TARA_B110000503 (sample SAMEA4397472) | marine metagenome | biome: Polar Biome; feature: [SRF] surface water layer (ENVO:00010504); material: water (ENVO:00002006), including particulate matter (ENVO:01000060) such as... | depth 5 m | reverse complement strand
ATGCAAGGTATTGGTTTTAGTTTGTATATGGAAATGCTTAACCAAACAGTTGATGCCATGAAAAGAGGTGAAACTCCAAACTTAGACCAACCTCTTCGACGAGGCACCGAAGTTAATTTACACCTACCTGCACTGATACCCGAAAATTATTTACCCGATGTGCACAACCGCTTAGTGATGTATCAGCGTATAGCCAACGCCGAGCACGATGCAGCATTAAAAGAGTTACAAGTGGAAATGATAGATCGTTTTGGCTTACTTCCAGATCAAATAAAAAATCTTTTCCGTCAAAATCGTCTAAAGTTAAAAGCCCAGGCTATTGGTGTTAAACATATTGAAGCTTCCTCAGGCAGTGGCCGCATGGAGTTTGGAAAAGACACCAACATAGACCCTATGGTGCTAGTAAAGTTAGTGCAAACGCAGCCTCGCAACTTTAAGCTTGAGGGCGGAACCAAATTACGGTTTACTTTAGCTATGGAAAAAACAGAAACTCGCTTCCAACGTATGGAAGACCTAATTAAACTATTGAGCTAGGCATGCGATCTAAACACATTTCACATTGGCAATTTTCACATAGCCACCTGTTGACTGCTCTAGTTGCAGCTTTATTAATACTACAACCCCTGCTTGTATTGGCCGCCGACGAGAAGGATGAGACTTGGTATCAAATAGAGGTAATTATCGCCCAACGCACAGATCATCTTCCTACACTAGAATCCTTTCCATTTCAGCCACCCCCAATATCATGGAATCGTGGCCAAACCCTTACTCCTTTTGACCCAGAAACAAGTGACCGAAACTTATTAGAAAATGTTGAATTTGTAACCTTACCCACAGAACAGCTCATTCTTAAAAATGAAGCCCGCATGCTAGAAAAAAATGCCGACTATAAAGTTCTAGTACATCAAAGCTGGCGTCAAATTATTAAGGGCAATAAAACCATTAATTGGGTCAATATTAGAGGGGGTTATGCGTGGGCTGGACATCAACAGCTTGAAGGAAGCTTAGGGTTTAGTAAAGGACGCTTTCTTCATGTTCATAGCGACTTACACTTAAATCAATTTCCCAGCATCCAAAGCGCGAGCAGTCAGCGCGCTAAGCAAAACCTATTGAGTGCTGGGCAAAGTCTAGTGCCCATTGTAGAAACTCGCTATAGTCTGATCCAAAGACGCAAAATGCGCAGTAACGAATTACATTATTTAGACCACCCTAAACTAGTGCTACTGGTTAAAGTTATTCCCTACACCCCCGCTGAGCCTATTCTAGAACCTATTCCAGAGGCTACTTTAGTCATTACTGTAGAAACAGATTCAGTAGCACCTGAAAATGAACCTGCGCTAATAGACCTTACGGTGCCAAGCATCGCTGAGTAAATGCTTGAGGAAGCAATTGGGCCAACAGTTGGTCTAGTTGCACGGTTTCAGAATGAGCTTGAGCCCGCGGATAAACTGGCTGATGTCGATCGTCATGCCAAAAATCCCAATTAAGGGTATTTTCGATAAATTCCTGCGCAAATGTAGGCGCTATTTCCTGACAGCCCAATAAAATCACATCAAGGTAAGACTGCACGATAGGCGCACTCTGCAACCCTTGGTTTTGGTGGTTGTATATATACACCCACACCTGACTATTACTCTCTAACGCTTGGATGCCTGGTAAGTAACCTACCTGAGACAAATCCAATTGAGTTCTTATGTAATGGGTTTCTCGATCATCAAATTTCTCTAGCTCCGATTGAGGCACCTCAAAAAGCACACCATTACAACACGCACCTATCATCGGTCTTGCTGCAACGGCACGCATATTGATCCCCTTCCAGCCTACCCAAGTACGCTCTAACCCCTGCACTCTCACGGCCAACGAATCACCAGCAATACCAGTAATCCGACGGCTAGAACTACTAATTAGACTACCGTAACCAAAAATATAGTGCCGTTGACTCATGCGCTGTTGGCGTCCGTTAACTGCTGAGGCAGCAATTGAATGGTTTGTGTTGGGAACGCAAAATCTGCACCATATTGCGCCACTATGTCGCCAATCAAACCAAGCAACTCCTGCTTAATTTCATGAAATTCAGCCCACGCAGTGGTTTTGGTAAACGTATACACAAAAAAATCGACGCTGTGAGCATTAAAAGTGTTCACATTTACCATCAGTGTTTGCTCAGTATCTATAGCTGTATGAGCCAACAGCATTTCTTTAACCGCTACAGTAATCGCTTGTACTTTTTCTTGGTCTTGGTAGCGTAGACCAAAGGTTTCGTAGAATCGTCGATTATGCATACGCGACGGATTTTCCACAGAAATGCTAGTAAATGTAGCATTAGGCACATAGAGTGGGCGCATATCAAAGGTGCGGATACGGGTGATGCGCCAGCCAATATATTCAACAGTTCCTTCAATCTCTTTATCGGGCGAACGAATCCAATCACCTACAGAAAATTGGCGATCCATATAGATCATCAAGCCACCAAAAAAGTTAGACAACAGGTCCTTGGCAGCAAAACCAATTGCAATACCACCTACTCCACCAAAGGCCAATACACCAGAAATAGAAAAACCAAAATGCTGCATCAGTGCCAAAATGGCAGTAATGATAACTGCCGCCTTAACAAGCTTACCCATCGCCTCTACAGTTGTTTTGTCCCATGCATCTCGGTGCTTGCCCGGGCGAGCTAACATGGCTACAACCACACTCACTAAGCGCATTAAAAACCAAGACACCAAGAAAATGAGCAATGTGTCACGTAAACTCTCTACAAAACTTAAGGTATCTGCATCGAAGGCGTGGCTAACAATACCCACAACCCAGGCCATGCCCACCACCCACACCCCCCAAGCTAAAGGTTTTCGTGCAGCTTCAAGTAATGCGTCATCCCATTCATTTTCAGTTTTTGAAAGCTGTATCGCTAAGCGAGCAAACCCCTTGCGCACTACAAAGTTAAATAACAGCACAGATAGCACCAATAGAAATACTTTACTCAGCAATATCGATTGCGCTGTATTTATCCCTATATTTTCTAACAACTGGTCCATCGTGTACATTAAACTTCTCCTAATATTGGTGCTTGGGCAGCACTGGCCATAACGGGTATGATGTCCACCATAATTTGATCTAAACTGCGGCTGCTAGAGTATTCTCGCTCACAAATAGCCAATAAGGCTTCACTACTGGAAAGGGAAAAAACTAATATTCCTAGCAGGTAATGAAAACGCCAAAAAAACTGCTCATTTGTCATCTCTGGCATATGTTTACGTATCAGTTTCATAAAATACATAAATGAAGCTCCATATTGATAAGTAAGGTGCTTACGAAGGTGTCCTTGGGACTGGCTATAAGCGGTATTTATAAGACGTGCAAACACAGCCAAACTATGGTGATTTTGTTGCGCTACTTGCTGACAAGAACGTGCCAAAATACCCAACAAAATTCGTAATTCTTTCTCATCATCCGCGCTATTAATAGCAGACTTTTTATAAGCACTTAATTGTACCTGAAGATTTTGAGTGAGCGGGTCTAAAAAACGATCTGTTACCGCTTGGATTAAGCCTTTTTTTGAACCAAAATGATAATTTACTGCGGCTAAATTAACCTTAGCTTTAGTGGTAATGGTTCTCAGAGACGTCTCTACAAAACCATGGGCTGCAAACTCAACTTCTGCGGCATCTAAAATACGATCAATGGTAGAACTTGTCATGTTATTTCTTAATGCTGATTATTGTTTTAAACATACGTTTAAAACTAACACGACTATTTAACCCTCGCAAGCCTGATTACGATAAATATCTCCTAGTTCCAACTACTTAGATCGGTTACCATGACCATCTTAATAATACATTAAACTTATTTAATATGCCTATCCAATACCTGAGTCGTAACGTTTGGTTACTGTCAGTATCGCACGCCTTTTCTTTTGCTGGGGCCTCTGTCACTTTTTTTCTAGGCGGCATCATTGGCGCCTTAATGGCACCTTCAATTACCATGGCCACCCTTCCCGTAGCAGCCATGGTAGTAGGTACGGCAATAGGTACAGTACCAGCAGCCATGTTAATGAGTAAAAAAGGACGCAAATTTGGTTTTATTGGTGCTGCAATACTTGCGGCAGGATCTGCTTTAATAGGAGCCACAGCTATATGGCATAGCCTGTTTTGGCTCTATTGTTTCTCATGTTTGAGCTTAGGAACAAGCTACTCCTTTGTTCAACATTACCGTTTTGCAGCAGCCGAAAGCGTGGCAATAGAAGTGGCACCAAAAGCTATATCTGCTATTTTATTGTCAGGTATTGCAGGTGCCTTTTTAGGACCAAATGTTGTTAATTATGCCCATGATTGGATTCCACAACATGCGTTTGTTGGTTCATATCTAGCCTTAGCTGTTTTGGTGATAATACCAGCGATCATCTTATTGGGAATGCAAGCACCTAATCAAGAAACACAAACCACAGAAAATAAGGGCCGAACTATTAAGCAGCTGGCCCAGCAACCCGACTTTATCTTAGCTGTGTTTGCAGCAACAGTGTCATACGCATTAATGGTATTTCTTATGACCGCCACACCTGTAAGCATGCACATTATGGATGGACACAGTATCGACGATACTGGCATTGTGATTCAATGGCATATTGTTGGCATGTTTTTACCTTCTCTATTTATCGGTAAATGGATAACAAATTACGGCCATAGAACCATGATGATAATAGGCATATTTGCTTTAGTAATGTGTATTGGTGTGAGCCAACTGAATCAAACCGTAGCCGGTTATTGGATTAGCCTCTTCACTTTGGGGGTAGGTTGGAACTTTCTATTTGTTAGCAGCACATCCCTACTTATCACCACGTATAAAGAAGAAGAAAAATTCCGCGCCCAAGGGTTTAACGAGCTTATGGTATTTGGTTTTCAAGCCATAGCATCTTTGTCTGCAGGGTGGCTCATAAGTGCCACCAGCTGGAAAGCTATTAATTTAATGAGTCTGCCTGTATTAGGTTTATTGCTAGTGGTTATTTGGTGGAACCATAACCAACTCAAGCAGCGCTAGTAAGCACTTGTCTAGCCCAAGCCACGTCATTTACAAATACTGCGTCAACACCAATTAGTTTTAGCCGTAGCAAGTCATCAGCTTGCTTTACCGTGAACACTCTAATAATTAGATCACGGGCGTGAGCGTCATCCACCAGCTGGACATCAGTAGTTTCTGTGTAGCTGTGTAAAGCGCTAGCGCCCATGTCATGAGCAAATCGTGATAATGACACAGGGCAGGCAGAAATAAGTGGCGCAATATACAGATGAGGCACAATGTCTTTCATCGCCATTAATAAACGATGGTCAAAGGCTGACACACATAATTGAGTTATCTCAAATCCAAAATGGTCCACGGCAAAGTTTATTTCTTCAGCCACCTGAACCACTAAATCAGACGATTTGAGTTCTATATTAACGTCACAACGCCCTGCTACAAGTTCTAACACCTGACGTAAGCTTGGAGGTATTTCTCCATTGCCAATATCTAATTGTTGCCATTGCTGCAAGCTAAGCTGATTAACTTGGCCTGTGCCATTGCTAGTGCGATCTACACTAGCATCATGCATTACAACCACTTCACCCGACATCAAACGCACATCCAGTTCGATACCATCGCATTGCTGTTCCAGCGCTAATTCAAACGCAGCCATAGAATTTTCTGGTGCTAAATCACTAACACCACGGTGGGCAAATAACTGCATTGGGGCAACAACCTAAGCAAATTGAATAGGCGGGTATTGTGCCCTTAAACAAACACCCTGCCAACCTACTTTTTCTTTGGTTCTTCCATGGTAAGTTGTATCATTTTAACGCTACTCCAAACCATGGCAACACTCATCATTATTATACCTAAAAGACTAGGCCACAAAACCTCAAAGCTATAACTATCTAATCCAAACATGTACTTTCTCCTGAATGTTTTTATCAGCATAAAACACAGAGCAAGCTGGCTTATTGATCTACAGCAAACAAACACCTGTTTTCAGTCTGGTTATGACCCTGGTCATATCTGTAGTTATAGTGAATACCTGTCTAATAGGTGAAGTTATTGATACACTAATTTTAACGCAGGTCCGAAGCAACCAAGCTCTATATAAAGCATCCACCTATTAATCTCACATATGACCTATATCAGCAACATGAACCACATGAACAACAGACGCGGCAATAATGATCACAGATAATTCAAACTACGATTATATTATTGTAGGCGCTGGATCAGCAGGCTGTGTTCTTGCAAACCGACTTTCAAAGAACCCAAAAAACAAGGTCTTGCTGTTGGAGGCTGGTGGTAAAGACAACTATATTTGGATTCATATCCCTGTTGGATATCTCTACTGCATGGGCAACCCACGTACAGACTGGGGTTTTAAAACATCAAAACAAAAAGGCTTAAACGATAGAGAAATAGATTACCCACGTGGTCGTGTTTTAGGGGGGTGCTCATCCATCAATGGCATGATTTATATGCGTGGCCAAGCCAATGATTATGATGCTTGGAGTGATATGGGAAATGCCGGCTGGGGCTGGGATGACGTGTTGCCTTATTTTAAAAAATCAGAAGACTATTATGCTGGTGCTGATGACTTCCATGGTGCTGGTGGCGAATGGCGTGTTGATAAGCAACGTTTATCCTGGGAAATTTTGGATGCCTACCGCGATGCCGCCCAACAAGCTGGCATAGATAAAATTGAAGACTTCAACCTTGGAGACAATGAAGGCTCTTCATACTTCCGTGTCAATCAAAAAAATGGTTGGCGTTGGAACACATCTAAAGGGTTTTTACGACCCGTGATGAAGCGAGCTAATTTAAAAGTAATCACCCAGGCCCAAGTACAGCGAGTTATATTTGAAGACAAACAAGCCTGTGGCGTAGACGTTACGGTTAATGGTAAATCTATCACCTACCGCACTCATTCTACAAACGCTAGTAAGAGCACCAATGGCGAAGTAATCCTTTGTGCAGGGGCTATTGGTTCACCACAAATTCTAGAACTATCCGGTATTGGCAACCCTACTTACTTAACTAAAGCAGGTATCGGTGTTGTTCATCAATCCAATGAAGTTGGCGAAAACCTACAAGATCACCTGCAATTGCGCGTTGCCTTTAAGGTTGAGAATGTAAAAACTCTAAATCAACGCGCTGGAACCTTACTAGGCCGTATAGGCATCGCGCTTGAATACATATTAAAGCGCAAAGGACCTATGTCTATGGCGCCCAGTCAGCTTGGCATATTCGCTAAATCTAGCCCTAACGTAAAGACTGCTGATTTAGAGTTCCACGTTCAACCATTGTCTTTAGACAAGTTTGGTGATCCATTACACCCCTTCCCTGCGTTTACGGCCAGTATCGTTCCATTACGCCCACAAAGCCGTGGATCAAGCCACATCAACTCTTCCAACCCGTTGGCACACCCTGTCATCAACCCCAACTACCTAAGTACCGAAGCGGATAAAAAGGTTGCCATACGCGCCATAAGATTAGCCCGTAAAATCATCGAGCAACCCGTGATGAGGAAGTACAGCCCCAGTGAAATAACGCCAGGTAAAGCGTATCAATCAGATGTTGATTTAGCCAAAGTTATTGGTGAAATTGGCACTACCATATTCCACCCTGTTGGCACCTGCCGTATGGGCCCAGACGCTGAAGCAGTTGTTGGCATAGACCTACGGGTCAATGGTGTTAGCGGCTTACGTGTTGTAGACGCATCCATTATGCCAACCATCACATCTGGCAATACCAACTCCCCAACTATTATGATTGCAGAGAAGGCCGCCGATATGATTTTACAGGCTTGAAAAACACCGGAGCCAACTTCAGAGCACCATTGAATGAATAGTCTCGTATTTTTCTTAAATTCAATCAGCGATTTGTCAGAGCAGAACGTTGCATTAATAGCTTCATTTTTTGTAGCTGACCAGCTAAAAAAGGGAGACTACTTTGTTCGTGAGGGTGTGTACGCAAACGACATTGCTTTCTTGCAACGAGGTGCAGTAAGAGCCTTTTATACCAACAAGAACGGAAAGGAGTATAACAAGACTTTTTTTGTTGCTCCCGCGATCATCGGTTCGTACGTATCACTCATCAGCAAAGAGAAAAACAGTCTGCCACAGCAGGCCTTAAGCGACTGTATAATTTGGCGAATGAAGTACCACGAACTAGAGCGTTTATCTGACAATAATTATGAGTTAGAGCGGCTTCGTAGGTGTATTGCCGAACGTTTTTTTGTGGGTAATGAGAAAAAACAGCTTGAAATGGCTTTAATGGATGCGACAGAACGTTATTTGATTTTCAAAGAAGAACACCCCGGCTTAAAAGATTTAATTCCCCAGTACCATATTGCATCTTACTTAGGTATCAGCCCTACCCAGCTTAGCCGAATTCGTAAGAACCTTAGTTAAATTTGGTCTGACATTTACATATGTAAATGCTTTTGCCTGTGTAACCGTCCATTCTTGTGCAACTCAATTAACTCGATGAGCACAGACCATGCACCTTTCCTATTTTACCAAGCTATTTTTGATTGCTTCAGTATGGAACCTTACCGGAGCCGGCTTCGGCTTCTTTAACACCATAGGAACTAAGTAAACATGAATTTTATCATCAAACATTTCAAATGGGTCATGTTGGTATCAGGCATACTGACATTCACGATGTTCTATGGGTTGTTCGCACCACAAGCTGCGCTGGCTTCGATGTTCGGCGTTTCATTCAACGGCACGCTTGAGAATATCGTTATTAGAAGTTGGTCTGCCTTGGTGGGGCTCGTGGGAGCAATTTTAATTTATGGCTTTTTTAGCCAAAAAAACCGTGTATTTTCAATCTTTGTAGCTGCCTTTAGCAAAGTTGTATTTGTGTCCCTAGTATTGTTATATGGGCAAGAATTTATGGCTAAAGTTGCGCCTGCAATAGCAATGGATTGTATTGTGATAATCCTATCAGGTGTTTATCTATGTGCAGTGCGAATGTGCACACCCACTGCCTAATAAGACGCTAAAGCACATAGGATTACAACCTGTAGACCTTGCCATTGGCCAGGAGTTATCGTCTAATCCCAACATGGTTTAGACGGTGACCTTCCCACGAAGGACCTTCACCTCAATAGTTCATGCCCACGCCTATACCTATGCTAGGCATTCACAAAAAAAATCAAGGTGACGTCATATAAGCAGCCGTTTTGCTACTGGTGTCATAAAGAAGAGGTATACATGAAAATAGTCGTATCAGAATTATCTTTGCGCGATAGAAAAGGGTGGGAAGGCCTTTATTATGGTTATGCTAAATTTTATCAAGTGCCTATGGATCAGGAAATACTTGATACCGTTTGGTCGTGGATTTTCGATAAAGACCAGGCATTTTACGCACTCGTTGCGAAAGATGATTCTGGCAATTGCCTAGGCTTAATGCATTACAAAGCAATGCCATCGCCACTTAGAGGGAAATTGGTTGGTTTTCTTGATGATCTTTTTATTAAACCAGAACATCGAGGCAAAGGCATTGTAGATGCTTTGTACAAAGCATTAAATGACTCAGCTTTAGATAAAGGTTGGCCATATGTTCGCTGGATAACAGCGGAAAACAATTATAGAGGGCGTGGTGTTTATGACAAGCTATCAGACAAGACTCACTGGGTCACATACCAAATGCCCATAAAGTAGACATACTAGTAAATAGAAATGGTCATCACATTACAAGGTGGATCCAACGGTGATTTTGCTACCCGTAATTTAAACCTAATGTAGGTTTTAGGTCTCCACACAAAGTGATACATTAACCCAAAAGATGATGTGTATTTTTTGGTTACCCCATCATTTAATCTAACGGTAAAAACCAACTAGGTCAGTTTCATACTAGCGTTGGTATTACCTAAGTGCTGTAATGTGTAACACTAACGAAATAAGCTACATTAACTGAGCAAGCTTCTTGAACCTTACAGTACAATTGTCTAATCATGTGGAAACTTTGTCATCATGCCTATAAACAAGCCATTAAATACATCATCAAGTCACACAATTTGGCTTAAAAACCCCCTTGCCATATTGGCCAACAATGCCGAAGGCGGTGTAGTAATTAAGGGGCAAAAAATAATAGAGCTAGTACCCCAAGGAAAACAACCTACATGCAGTTTCGATGAAGTAATGGAATGTGGTGACTTGGTCGTCTTGCCAGGTTTAATCAACGGTCACCACCACTTTTATCAAACCCTTACTCGTGCATTGCCACAGGCTCTGAACAAACCACTGTTCGGCTGGCTTACCAGTCTTTACCCTGTATGGGCTGGGTTAGAGCCAGACATGCTATATCAGGCCACACGCTTAGCTTTAGCAGAGTTGTTACTATCTGGTTGTACTACTGCTGCAGACCACCACTACTTGTTTCCTGAAGCCCTAACTGAGGCGATGGACATACAGGCAGAAGCGGCTGCAAGCATTGGCATACGAATGACCATGACCCGAGGCTCCATGAGTTTAGGAGTAGATGATGGCGGCTTACCTCCACAAAGCACTGTGCAACAAGAAGATATCATCTTGGCCGATAGCGAGCGCGTTATTAAGCGCTATCACGACGCCAGCGAAGGTAGTATGTTGCAAGTGGCTTTAGCGCCTTGTTCACCTTTTTCCGTAACTCCTGAATTGATGCGTAACTCTGCAATCCTGGCTGCTGACCAGAAGGTAATGTTGCACACACACTTAGCCGAAACCATTGACGAAGAGAACTTTTGTTTACAGCGCTTTGGCTTACGCACCGTTGATTACCTGGAAAGCGTAGGCTGGCTTGGCCCACAAACATGGCTAGCTCATGGCATTCACTTTAACGCCGATGAAATTAAACGCTTAGGTGTGGCAGGTACGGGAATTTGCCACTGCCCTACTTCCAACATGATGCTGTCCTCTGGCATAGCTCCAGTACAAGAGCTAGAAGCTGCCGGCTGCCCTGTAGGTTTAGGTGTTGATGGGTCGGCGTCTAACGATGGCTCTAATATGATTCAAGAAGTACGCCAAGCATTATATTTACAACGCTTAAAGTACGGTGCTCATGTCAGTCACTTTGATGCATACCGCTGGGCCACGCAAGGCAGCGCAAAGATGTTAGGTCGTGCCGACATAGGGTCGTTAGAAGTCGGGAAGCAAGCAGACATCGCATGCTTTAAACTAGATGAAATGCGCTTTAGTGGTAGTCACGACCCATTAGCCGCCCTATTACTATGTGGTGCTCAAAAAGCAGAACACGTTATGGTTGCTGGCCAATGGCGTGTTAAAAAAGGTGTTATCGAAGGTTTAGACGTGGGCCCTTTGTTGCAACAACATGGTGCGGCAGCCCGTGCTTTAGTAGCAAAAATCTAACGAGGCAAAAAGATAAGTGATGCCATGCTAGAAAAAAGACTCTAATCGATTACTTACCAAATTTTTTATCAACATCCTGATCAGGATCTTGGCCTATACTGTGGCCAAACAAAAACAAAAACATACCAATAAACATGGTGCTAAACAGACCAATGGTCAGGTATATATCCCACCCAAAACCACAAGACTCACGGCCCATGACACCGTTAACTATTTGTAGATAACGTTCACCACAGTAACCTTTAGCTAAACCTTCAGACACTAACATAGTGGCCCGCTCTACCAGCATTAAACCACCGCTGGCAATCAGTAGCCCTAAAGCAATCCTTTTAATCATGTTGGTTGTCCAAATAGAAAGATAACAACCTAATTCTAACATCTCATTCCATTATTGGCAGGCATAAAAAAAGCCAGTCCGATGAAAATGCTCTTTTCAGCAGACTGGCTTTTTTTTGGAACAGGTTGCTAGAACCGGTATTAACCCTTAATGATGTTGTGTTCTGGGCCGAATGGGAACTTAGTGATGTTCTCAGCGCCTTCTTCACCAACTACTAGGATATCATGCTCGCGGTAACCACCAGCGCCTGCCATACCTTCTGGCAACATGATCATTGGCTCAATAGAAACCACCATGCCTGGCTCAAGCACTGTGTCTACGTCTTCACGGAACTCAAGGCCCGCTTCACGGCCATAATAGTGGCTTAACGTACCAAACGAGTGGCCGTAACCAAAGGTGCGGTGTTGTAGCACATCGTGCTCAGCAAAGATTTCGTTAAGCTCGTGAGCCACGTCACTGCACTTCACGCCTGGCTTCACTAGCTCTAGGCCACGACGATGTACCTTACAGTTAATCTCCCACAATTCTAAATGACGGTCGCTAGCATGCTCAGAGAACAACGTACGCTCAAGCGCTGTGTAGTAACCTGCAATCATTGGGAAACAGTTAAGGCTAAGGATATCACCGGCTTCAATCTTGCGGCTAGTTACTGGGTTGTGGGCACCGTCAGTGTTCATACCCGACTGGAACCAAACCCAAGTGTCCATCAACTCTCCATCTGGGAAAGTTTTAGCAATTTCACGAATCATGGCTTGAGTACCAGCTAAGGCTACTTCGTACTCAGGAACACCTACACCAATAGCGTCACGAATGGCAGCACCACCGATGTCACCAATACGTGAACCGTGCTTAATTACTTCAATTTCTTCAGCAGACTTAATCATGCGCATCTGCATGGTTGGCACACCGATATCGGTGAACTCAGAACCAGGGAAGGTTTGCTTTACAATGTCCATAGTAGCAAGAGGCATGTGATCGTATTCAACAGCAATGCGGCTACCTGGCTTGATTAGGTTCTTAAGGGCAACAAAGAAGTTACCTTTTTGCCAATCAGTGTAAACCACATTATCACCCAACTGGTTACGACGGAATGGCTGACCACCGTCGATGTTAGCAGTAACAGTAGTAAAGTTGTCTTGAGTTACAACCAAACCGTAGTCACGACCAAAACGGCAGTAAACAAAGTCTGAGAAGTAGTTAATGTTGTGGTAAGAAGTCATCACCACCGCATCCACATTAGCTGAAGCCATGTGAGCACGTAACTTAGCAAGACGGTTAGCCAATTCTTGTGTTGTAAACGTTGCTACAACTTTTTGGCCATTTGGAATTTCAATGGTACGAGGCATGTTGGTTGGGCTAAATTCTTTCATGGCATTCACCTATTGGTTACACTGATAGTAATTAATATATTAGCCTGCTAGAAAACCAACTAGAGGCAACAGAAAACGAATGCATTCTAGTTTTTATATTGCCATTAGTAAAATCAATAAATTAAATTACATCATTAATTATATTTATAATTTATATAAATATTTAAAGACAACTTCCTACCATTGGTAACTATATTAAAGGGCGACTAAATACTTACTCGAGAATAACTTCCAAAAGCTTAAGCGTTCAATAAAACTGCAGTAAGTCTTTCTATCAAATCAAAATATTGCAATATGTGCCAAAATTAGCGATATTGTGCATTATTCTGAACACAATCAAGCAGAGACTTTTTACATGGCCAAGAACAAGCTTATCGGCGATCCCTCTATTATCTCTATGTACGCCAATCAGTTTAGTTTTTTGGCGCGTCCACTGACCCGCGATATGTCACAAGGTTTTGATGCCGCTGTTGTGGGTTTACCATTTGACTTGGCGACTACAGGCCGAGCAGGTACACGTTCTGGCCCCAATGCAGTTAGGCAGGCAAGTAGTAATGTGGGCTGGGAAGGAAGGCGTTGGCCGTGGGCTTTTGATGCCTTTAAGTATCTTAAAGTGGCTGATTATGGTGATTTAGATTTTATTCCCGGCAACCCAGAAGACCTTAATCGTGAGATAGAACAACACGCCGAGAATATTATTTCGGCTGGCACTCAAATGTTAAGCATTGGTGGTGACCATTATGTAGCCTTGCCACTACTTAGAGCTCACGCTAAGCATTACGGAAAAATGGCGTTAGTGCATTTTGACGCTCATACAGACACCTATCCTAACGATACAGAAATTGATCATGGGAGCATGTTTTACCATGCCCCTAAACAAGGTTTAATAGACCCAGACCATTCGATACAAGTAGGCATCCGTACAGAATACAGACCAGACAACCATGAATTTGAAGTAATTGATGCAGCACAAGCTAATGACATGAGCGCCAACGATATCGTAGCTTCAATTATCCAAAGAGTCGGCAACCTTCCTGTTTACTTAACCTTTGATATTGATTGCTTAGATCCTGCTTATGCGCCAGGTACCGGTACGCCAGTAGTGGGAGGGCTAACCACAGATAAAGCCTTGAAAATCATCCGAGGTTTAAAAGATGTGAATATTGTGGGATGTGACTTAGTGGAAGTAAATCCAGCTTATGATCATGCTGAAATAACAGCCTTAGCCGGCGCAACCATACTGCTTGAGTTCTTATATTTATTGGCCCACAAAAAACATCAAGCAAGCCTATAACATGCACACCTCAACTAAGAGTTATTTCAACCAAGGGTTATGACCTTTAGGCTCTACTTTTTGAACCTTAGTTTCAACTGCTTTAGGGGCTGGCTCAATT
>TARA_B110000503_G_scaffold44205_1_pt1 | contig 14483 bp, 8 predicted proteins | sample TARA_B110000503 | Tara Oceans TARA_B110000503 (sample SAMEA4397472) | marine metagenome | biome: Polar Biome; feature: [SRF] surface water layer (ENVO:00010504); material: water (ENVO:00002006), including particulate matter (ENVO:01000060) such as... | depth 5 m | reverse complement strand
ATAATATATCTATTAGGGTATTTAGTGCCCCTCTGTACTGCTACTACATTGACTACTGCTACATCTTTTATAATTCTGTCATTGGTGCCTTTTTTTACCAAATCACTTTGGTAGAAAACCTCTAAACAATTATTGCAGGCAGCAGATGTGGCTTCAAAATTCTTTTTTATCCACCTTCTAGCCGCTCCAATTCCTGTTTTATTAGATAGGGTATCTGACAGGGTGTGGCGGGTGCCAAAATTTACAAGTGTAGTAATGTCCTGCTCTATTCTCTGGGCCGATACCTGCTCAATAATATTGTATATATCTTCTGACGTTTGTGCTTTCAAAACTGCCGATGACGCGCAAAACACAAGTATAAATAGTAGGGAAGTAATCAATAATTTTTTCATAAGGGTAGTTTTAGTGGGTTACAAGTAATGAATTTAAAATAGGCTTAGAAAGCTCTTTTAGTTGTTTTAATAAAGCTGTAATATGCTCATGAGTTGTTTTAGGGTTCATGACAGTTACCCTTAGGAAGTGCACTCCTTTTAGCTTTGTTTGTACAATATAGAAATCTCCATGCCTTACTAGGGCTGTTCTGAGTTGTTCATTAAGTGAATTGAGCTGCGCAGCATCTAAACCATCTGCCAGTAGCCTAAAGCAAACAATGTTGGTCTGGGGCACTAAGGCCAACTCAAAGCCTGGTTCTTCATTTACTATTTGTGCAAAAGTTTTACCCAAGTCATAGAGGTGGGTTACAAAGGCGTCAAATACCTCTGGTCCGTATTGGTGTAAGAGGGTGAACCAGTGAATAGACATCATATTTTTTGTGCATTCAAAGGTGCGTTTGGCCATGTTATACCAGTCTTCATGGTCTGTTTCACTGAGCAAATAGTCTGCTTTTTGGCTAAAAGTCTGATAGCTATGGCTTCCATCTTTAAAGAGTAGTGCTGTGGTGAGAGAAGGCATCATCATCATTTTATGACCGTCTATAGCCACGGAATCTGCCCGCTCAATACCCGCTAAATCTGCGGCGTATTTTTTAGAGTAAATAGCAGCACCTCCGTGAGCAGCGTCTACGTGAAACCACAAATGGTGTTTTTCTGCAAAAGTGGCCATATCTGATAGTGGGTCTATAATTCCTGTAGCGGTAGATGGAGCACTCCCTACTATAGCAAAAATTTGTATGCCTCTGGCCAATGCTTCTGCATAGGCAGCTTCTAATTTATTAGTATCTAGTGAATAAGTATTTGTAGCAGCTACCTTAATAATTCCTTGATCTCCAAGCCCCATAATTCTAGCCGCTCTGTCTACACAATAGTGCGCTTCTTCACTCACCATGATTCCAAGGGGTTTATCATGTCCGTTTTTCCATACACCAGAGGCTACTTTTACACTTCTAGCAGCCAGTAGGGCAGTGAGGTTGGCCAGCGTTCCTCCAGAGGTTAAATAGCCTCTTGCAGTTTGGTCAAAACCTAGTTGGGTGCACAATTGGTTGGTAACAATAAGTTCTAAGGCCGTATTAGACATGCCCATTTCATAAACAGCAGAGCCATTGTTAAAGAGTCCAGATATTAGAGAGGTTAGTGCATTGGTTGGGTTGGTAGGCGCTACTTGGTGCCCCATATATTTTGGATTGTGCACATGAATAGAGCGGTCCATAATATCTTTAGTAAGGCTGTGAAAGTCATTGTCTTTTGGGTAATTTTCCCAGAACAATTTTTCTGCTTCTGGATCCTTAAAAGCAATGGTTTTGCTCTCTTGCTTTTCAGAATCAATTAAGTGATCTGCCAAAGTGTCTATTAATTGGTGGCCTTGTTTTCTAAAATTTTCTGCGTTGTAAACTTTTTCTAATAAGGGGTTTTTCATAAGATTTTATAAAGTTTACTAATTTAATTTAATTGCACTTAAATGACGTCTATATTTTAAAAAAAGCGTCGCCCTTTTGGGCGACGCTTTTTTTAACAATAATTAAATTTTAATTTAATCAAAAGTATATCCATTATCTGCTGCCACCTTGTCTGCAATGAGGTTGGTTAGTGCAACAATATTTGGATAGTTAGTATACTTTGTAAAACGCTTAAGGCCCATAAGCATAAGGCGCTGCTCATCTCCTTCTGTAAAAGAAATAACCGCTTCTTTCCCACTAGACTGAACAATTTCTACGGCTCTGTATAAATAGAGCTGTGTCATTGCAATCTGAGTTTTTTGAGCGTCTGCTCCAAAGCGCTTTGCATTTTTCTCTGTTCTAAGTAGGGTAGATTCCGCCATGTAGATTTCAATAAGTATATCTGCAGAAGCCATTAGTAGTTGCTGATGAGATTCTAAGTCTGCACCAAATTTTTGTACTGCAGATCCGGCCACCATTAAAAATACTTTTTTAAGCCTTTTTATAAGGTCCTTTTCTTCTGCAAATAAGGCGCTGTAGTCTGGAGCGTCAAAAGAGGGGATTCCCATAAGCTCTTCTCCCACAGCAGTTGCTGGGCCTAAAAGATCTACATGTCCTTTCATTCCTTTTTTAATAAGCATTCCAACGGCTAGCATTCTGTTAATCTCATTGGTTCCTTCATATATTCTAGAAATACGAGCATCTCTCCAGGCAGACTCCATGGGTGTGTCTGCACTAAAGCCCATACCTCCAAATATTTGAATACCCTCATCTGCACAAGATTGTACATCTTCTGAAACAGCTACTTTTAAAATAGAACACTCAATGGCGTATTCTTCTACTCCCTTGAGTTCTGCTTCTTGGTGGCTGCTCCCAGCTGCTTCTCTAAGTGAAATTCTATCTTCTATATTTTTAGCAGCTCTGTAAGAAGCAGATTCATCTGCGTAACAATTAGTCACCATAGCGGCTATTTTAGTTTTAATAGCGCCAAATTTCACAATAGGGGTTTTAAATTGTACGCGTTCATTGGCGTAATTTACCGCTTCTTTTATAATCCTTCTTTGGGCATCTAAACAGGCTGCTGCTAACTTAATACGTCCAACGTTTAAAGCGTTCATAGCAATCTTAAACCCATTCCCTCTTTCTGAAAGCATATTGTCTACAGCCACCTTAGTCTCTGAAAAGAATACCTGACGGGTAGAAGAAGAATGAATTCCTAATTTTTTTTCTTCATCTCCCATACTGATGCCATTTGTAGAGTCATTCTCAACAATAAAACCAGTAATATTTTTATCATCTCCAATTCTAGCAAATACAATAAACATATTGCAGAAGCCGGCATTGGAAATCCACATTTTTTGTCCGGTAATTAAATAGTGACTTCCATCTTCTGAAAGAACTGCCTTGGTTTTTCCAGAATTGGCATCTGAGCCAGCTCCAGGTTCTGTAAGGCAATAGGCACCAAACCATTCACCAGTAGCAAGTTTGGGCACATATTTTTGCTTTTGTGCCTCAGTTCCATAGAGGGTAATAGGCAGTGTCCCAATTCCTGTATGGGCACCAAATGCAGTACTAAAAGAGCCTGTGGCACCAGATATATAGTCGCAAACTAGCATGGTAGAAACAAATCCCATTCCTAAACCACCGTATTGTTCAGGAACTGATACTCCTAAAAGACCCATATCCCCTGCTTTTCTCATACAGCTTTCTGTAAAGGCATAGTCTTTCTTCTCAAATTTTTCCCAATGCGCCCATAGTTCTCTATCTACAAATTCTTTGGTGCTGTCACGCATCATTTTTTGCTCTTCACTTAGGTCTTCAAGTGTGAAAACATCTTCGCAGGCGGTCTCTTTAACCAGAAACTGCCCGCCGCGTAACAATTCATTTTGTTCTGTTGCAATCATAATATGATGTTTAAAATATTTTTAGTTTAAAAATTCAAAAATTCCAGCAGCACCCTGTCCTGTTCCAACACACATGGTTACCATTCCATACTTACCTTGCATTTTTCTGTCTCTCATTTCTGAGAATAATTGAACAGATAATTTAGCTCCTGTACAACCTAATGGATGTCCTAATGCAATGGCTCCTCCGTTTACATTAATAATATCTGGATTTAGGTCTAAGGTTCTAATTACCGCCAAAGACTGAGAAGCAAAAGCTTCATTAAGTTCAATAAGTTCAATATCTTCTTGCTTAAGACCTGCTTGTTTAAGTACCTTAGGAATGGCTTTTATAGGTCCAATTCCCATAATTCTTGGTGGTACTCCAGCCGCTGCATAATTAACCATTCTGGCAATAGGCTCTAAGTTTAATTCTTTTACCATCTCTTCACTCATTACAAGCACAAAGGCCGCTCCGTCGCTCATTTGTGAAGAGTTTCCCGCAGTCACACTACCATCTGCGGCAAAAACAGGTCTAAGACCAGAGAGGGCTATAATATTGGTGCCTTTCCTTGGCCCCTCATCTTCAGTAATTGTATATGATTTAGTGGCTTTTTTTCCTGTGGCGTCTACATAGGTCTCCTCAATTTGAATGGGTACAATTTGGTCTTTAAATTTACCATCGGCTTGGGCTTTTAAGGCCTTTTCATGAGAGCCAAATGCAAAGGCGTCTTGGTCTTCTCTAGAAACTTTATATTCATTGGCTACCGCTTCTGCCGTAAGGCCCATGCCCCAATAATAATCTTCATGACCATCTTTGGCAAGTTTGTAATCTGGTGTAGGTTTATAGCCACCCATAGGGATAAAGCTCATACTTTCTGCACCGCCTGCAATAATACAGTCTGCCATTCCAGATTGAATTTTAGCTGTGGCCATTCCTATGGTTTCTATACCGGAGGCGCAATAGCGGTTTACTGTAACTCCTGGAACATCTTCTATTTTTAAACCCATAAGTGAAATGAGTCTAGCCATATTAAGCCCTTGTTCTGCTTCTGGCATGGCATTTCCTACCATGACATCGTCAATTCTAGTTTTGTCTAACTGAGGCAATTCCTCAAACATATGTGCCAGTGTTTCTGCGGCCAATTCGTCTGGCCTTTTAAACCTAAAAACTCCTTTAGGGGCTTTGCCAACTGCTGTTCTATATGCCTTCACTATATATGCTGTTTTCATATGTCTATTTTTAATTTCTTAAGGGTTTTCCTACTTTTAGCATGTGTTGTATACGCTCTAATGTTTTTCTTTCCGTACAAAGAGACAAGAAGGCTTCTCTCTCTAAGTCTAGCAAATACTGTTCGCTTACTAGGGTGGGTTCAGATAAATCACCCCCTGCCATTACATAGGCCAATTTATTTGCAATTTTTTGGTCGTGCTCTGAAATGTATTTACCCGCCTGCATAGCGTCTGTTCCTACTAAAAACATACCTAAGGCTTGTTTTCCAAGTACCTTAATATCTTTCCTTTTAGCTGGCTGAGAATAACCAGATTCTGCTAAGAGTTTGGCGTATGCTTTTGCAGTAGCAATCTGTCTGTCTTTATTTACCACTATAACATCTTTTCCTTTTTGTAAAATTCCGTTGTCAAAAGCTTCATAGGCAGAGGTGGCCACTTTTGCCGTTCCAATAGTCAGGAAATATTCTTGAAGTACATTGAGCTCTACATCATTCTTTTTAAAGGTGTCAGAGGCTCTAAGGGTCATTTCTTTGGTCCCACCCCCACCCGGGATCACTCCAATACCAAATTCTACTAGTCCAATATAAGTTTCTGCTGCTGCTACTACCATGTCTGCATGAAGAGATAGCTCACAGCCCCCACCAAAGGTCATGCCGTGTGGGGCTGCCACAGTTGGTATGGCAGAGTACCTCATGCGCATCATGGTGTCTTGAAACATTTTAACAGCCATATTAAGCTCATCGTATTCCTGCTCAACGGCCATCATAAAAATCATGCCAATATTAGCTCCTACAGAAAAGTTAGGCCCTTGGTTTCCAATGACCAAGCCTTGAAAGCTTTTTTCTGCAATGTCTACTGCTGTATTTATTCCCTGCAGTTCGTTTCCACCAATGGTGTTCATTTTTGAGCGGAATTCTAGATTTAAAATACCATCTCCAATGTCGTGCAACACCACCCCAGAATTTTTATAGACCTCAGGTTTTTCTCTAATATTATCTAGGATAATAAAAGCATCCTGTCCTGGTTTTTTCTCTGTAGTTTTTTTAGAAATTTCATAATAGTAAGTAGCACCTTCTTTTACAGAATAAAAACTATTTATCCCTACTGTTGCCATTTCGTTTACCCAAGGGGCTACTTTTTGGCCTATCCCTTCAGCCAACTCAATGCCTTTTTCTAAGCCAATGGCGTCCCAGATTTCAAAAGGTCCATGCTCCCATCCAAAGCCAGCTTTCATGGCATCGTCAATTTTATAAAGGCTATCAGAAATTTCTGGAATTCTATGAGACACATAGGCAAATAATGAACCAAAAGATTGTCTGTAAAAATCGCCTGCTTTATCACTTCCACTCACTAGTATCTTAAACCTATCTACTACCTTGTCTATGGTTTTTGTTAGTTCAAGAGTGGCAAATGTGGCTCTTTTGTTAGACCTGTACTCTAAAGTGTTTAAATCTAATGTGAGAATTTCTGAGCTGCCATTGGCCCCTTTTTCTTTTTTGTAAAACCCCTGGCCTGACTTGCTTCCCAACCACTTGTTTTCCATCATTTTTTCTACAAAATCTGGTAGGACAAAAAGTCCATGTTGTTCATCTGAAGGACAGTTATCTCTAATTCCGTTGGCTACGTGTACCAAAGTGTCTAATCCCACTACGTCTACCGTTCTAAAAGTAGCAGATTTGGGCCTGCCTATCACGGGACCTGTTAATTTGTCTACTTCCTCTATAGTCATGCCCATTTTCTTAACGGTATGGAACAAACTTTGAATACTAAAGATACCCACTCTGTTTCCTATAAAGGCTGGGGTATCTTTTGCTAATACAGATGTCTTTCCTAAAAATTGTTCTCCGTAATTATTTAAAAAGTCTAATACGTCTTTCTTGGTGTTTGGACCTGGAATAATTTCAAATAAGTTTAGGTACCTGGCTGGGTTAAAGAAATGCGTCCCACAAAAATGTGCCTGAAAATCTTCTGAGCGCCCTTCACTCATAAAGTGAATAGGAATCCCAGAGGTATTGGAAGTAATAAGGGTACCTGGTTTTCTATATCTTTCAATAGATTCAAAGACTTGTTTTTTAATGTCTAAACGCTCTACTACTACCTCTATAATCCAGTCTACCTCTGAGATTTTAAACAGGTCATCTTCTAAATTTCCAGTGGTAATTCTCTGAGCAAATTTTTGATCGTAAATGGGAGAAGGTTTAGATTTTAAAGAGGATGCTAAGGCTTCATTAACCAATCTATTTTTTACGCGAGTGTCAGATAAATTAAGGCCCGCTTTTTCTTCTTTTTCATTGAGTGATCTTGGAACAATATCTAATAGGAGTACTTCTATCCCAATATTGGCAAAATGGCAAGCAATACCGCTTCCCATAATACCAGATCCAATCACTGCAACTTTTCTAATGTGTTTGTTCATATCTTATGCCTTAATAGGGTTTTCAACTTGATAGATTTCTTTGTAACTAATAAGTTTATTAATACAGTCAGTCACTTCAAAAAAAGCTTTTAACTGCGCCTTACTGAGATTTTTTTGTACTACTTCATTAAATTGTAATACCACTTCCTTAGAAATGCTTCTTTTTTCTAATCCTGCCGCTGTCAGGTGAATTAAAACTCCTCTCCCGTCATTTGGATTGGGTTTACGCTCAATGAAACTTCTCTCTTCTAAGGTTTTTAAAATTCTAGATAAACTAGTAGCCTCTATTCCCATTTTTGGCCCTAGCGCAGTAGAGGGTGTTCCTGTTTTTGGATCTATACTCAAGAGTGTGAAACCCATGGTCATAGTAGTGCCAAAGTTTCTGGCTTCTTCATTGTACATTTTAGTTACCGCCTGCCAAGTGGTTCTCAATGTGTAGTCTATGGTTTGTTCTTTATTCAAAATAATGTGGATTATGATTCTCAAATATAACAAAATATACTATGCATGCATAATATATTTTGTTATATTTTTTCATAAAAAAAGCCCAGCGATGGCTGGGCTTATATAAATTAAATACTAAATGGATTTAGCTTCTATATATGTTTTCATATAAATCTATGTATAATTCCTTCACTATTTTTCTTTTGAGTTTCATAGTAGGAGTGAGGTGCCCACCATCTATACCCCAGACATCTGGTGTGAGTCTAAACTGTTTCACTTTTTCCCATTTTGCAAATTGCTCATTGGCTTTTGCTACCTCTTTTTCTATCCTTTCTATTACTTTTTCATTTTTTATTAGGGCTTCATTAGAAGTAAATGTGAGTCCTTTTTTAGTTCCCCACTCTCTTATGAAATCAAAATTAGGTTGTATAAGGGCTGCTGGCATTCTTTCTCCTTCACCCACCACCATTACTTGATCAATAAATCTAGATTGCTTAAGCCTATTCTCTAGTAACTGGGGGGCTACGTATTTACCACCAGAGGTTTTGAACATTTCTTTTTTTCTATCTGTAATTTTTAAGAAACCATCTGCATCTATTTCACCAATATCTCCAGTATGGAAATATCCGTTAACAATGACCTCTGCCGTTTTTTCAGGTTCTTTATAGTATCCTAACATGACCTGAGGTCCTTTTACACATATTTCCCCATCTTTTTCTATTTTAACCTCAGTTTCAGCTATAAGTTTCCCCACTGTTCCAATTCTAAAGTTGCCATTTCTTATGTCGTTAACAGAAACCACAGGAGAGGTTTCAGTAAGTCCATAGCCTTCCATTACCCCCATTTCTGCTGCATTAAAAACTCTGGCTAGCCTGGGTTGTAAGGCAGCACTTCCAGAGGCTATTAAATCTAAATTACCCCCTAAAGCTTCTTTCCATTTACTGAAAATTAGTTTTCTGGCAATTGCTAGTTTTTTCTCATACCACCAACCATTTTCTCCGTAAGGGGCATAGTTTAAACCTACTTCTACAGCCCAGAAGAAGATTATTTTCTTAATACCAGTGAGGGCACCCCCTTTAGCTATAATACTGTCATATACTTTTTCTAACAACCTAGGTACTGCAGTCATGACATTTGGCTTGTGCTCTTTTAGGTTGTCACTTATTTTCTCCATGCTTTCTGCAAAGTAAACACTTACCCCTGAGTACTGGTATAGATACATAATAACCCTCTCATATATGTGGCACACTGGCAAAAAGCTCAAGGCTTTTGCCTTTCCTATTACCAAGGGCAAACGCTCTGCAGCAAACAAGGTGTTACTCACTATATTGCGGTGACTTAGCATGACCCCTTTAGGCTTGCCAGTAGTTCCAGAAGTATATATAATGGTAGCCAAATCTGAGGGTTTTACTAATTCTTTCGCAGTCTCTACATCTTTTTGGTTTGAAACATTAGCCCCAAGGGTCAAAACTTCTTCCCAATTTTTAACTCCTGAAATTTGGTCAAATGAGTAGACCTCTTTTAGTTTGGTGTTTCCTTGAACAGATTTAACCTTGGCAAATACCATTTCACAAGAGACAAAGCAATAAGTAGCCTCAGAGTGGTTTAGCACATATTGGTAATCTTCTTCAGAAATGGTAGGGTAAATAGGCACATTTTGTGCGCCAATTTGTAAAACACCTATATCTAAAATGTTCCATTCTGTTCTATTGGTCAGTGAAATTACAGCAATTTTATCATGAGGCTTTACACCCATTCTAAGGAGCCCTCTACTTATAGCATTGGATTTATCTATATATTCTTGGGTTGAGGTAGCTTCCCATATCCCATTTTTTTTACTTACAAATGCTTTTTCAAGTGGGCTGTTTTCTAGCTGATGGGCTGGAAAGTCAAAAAGTCTGCTAATTTCTTTCATATATTTTTTTCTGTCTTGAAAATTAATGAAAGAAAGTGGTTTTAAAAAATGGGAATCATAAAAAAACACACTATTATTTATAAATTTCTTAAATGATTATGAATTTTGGTTTAAAATCCAGTCCCTAGCATTGGTGAAAGCAATGATCCAGGGAGACACCGCATGGGATGAGTTGGTAGGGTAGTGGGCCCAGTTCCATGGAAATATAGAACGTTCTATATGGGGCATAGTCACTAAGTGACGTCCACAATCACTGGCTAGTATAGCCGTGTTATAATCACTTCCGTTAGGGTTTGACGGATAGGCATCATAGGCATAGGTTCCTACAATTTGGTAGGCATTTTTCTCTAAGGGTAATTTAAATTTTCCTTCTCCGTGAGAAATCCAAACCCCTAAAGTGGTTCCTGCCATATTAGAAAGCATAACGCTTTTATTTGTAGCAATGGTGACAGAAGTAAAATGGCTCTCGTGCTTTTGAGAGTCATTATAAGTGAGCTTTCCATGTGTGTGGTGGTCTGGGTTAATCAGTTCTAATTCCATAAACAGCTGACAGCCATTACATATTCCTACAGAGAGTGTATCCGGTCTGTCAAAAAAGTTTTGAATGGCTTTTCTAGCATTTTCATTGTATTTAATAGCACCTGCCCAACCTTTTGCAGAGCCCAATACATCTGAGTTTGAAAAGCCTCCTACAGCTCCAATAAATTGAATATCTTCCAGGGTTTCACGACCACTCATCAGGTCTGTCATATGAATATCCTTCACCTCAAAGCCAGCTAAATACATGGCATTGGCCATTTCTCTCTCAGAATTACTTCCTTTCTCTCTTAGAATGGCAGCCTTAGGTCTAGCGCCTTGTAATAAAGGTATTTTTCCAGAAAAAACAGCTGGGAATTTGAAGCGTAAGGGTTGTTTTTTAAAGTTATCAAAACGGACCTCTGACAAGTTTTTGGCGGTCTGTTTGGCGTCTAGTAGGGCAGAGGTACGTGCCCAAGTATCTCTTAAAGAGGCAATGGGAAGGCCTATATTTACAGCGCTATTTTTAATTTCTAAAGTAGGCTTGTTTTGTGTGTAACCAATATGAAAATAACCAATACCAGCACTGCTCAATATATTTAAGTTAGCGTCTTTTTTTAATTGCACCACCACTCCTGCATTTTCTGCAAATAGTAATTTAATAGTATCAGTTTCTCCCAGCTTGCTCAGATTTATTTTAGCACCTAAATCTAAATCTGCAAAACACATTTCTAAAAGTGTGGTAATAAGACCTCCAGAGCCAATATCGTGCCCCGCCACAATATCACCCTTTACAATCATATCTTGTAAGGCATTGAAAGCCTTTAAAACAAAGTCTGGGTCTTTAATATCTGGCGCTATATCTCCAATACTATTTAGAGTCTGGGCAAAGGAAGAACCCCCTAGCTGAAAGTTGTCTTGAGAGAAATTAATATAATAAAGTGCACCACCGTCTTTTTGTAATACAGGCTCTACTATTTTTTTAATATCTGAACAATGGCCTACAGCCGATATAATAACCGTACCAGGTGCTATCACATCTCCGTCTGGATATCGTTGTTTCATAGAAAGAGAGTCTTTACCTGTAGGAATATTAATTCCTAATGCTATAGCAAAATCAGACACGGCTTCTACCGCTTCATATAGGCGTGCGTCTTCTCCTATATTGTTGCAAGGCCACATCCAATTGGCAGAAAGGGAAACAGCTTTTATACCGCCTTGAAGTGGTGCCCAAACTAGGTTGGTTAAAGATTCTGTAATGGCATTTCTGCTTCCGGCTGCTGCATGAATAAGTCCTGCCATTGGGCTGTGACCCATGGCTGTAGCTACGCCTTCTTTCCCTTTAAAGTCTAAGGCCATAACACCACAGTTGTTTAAAGGGAGTTGTAATGGCCCTACACATTGTTGTTTGGCTACTTTCCCTCCCACACAGCGGTCTACTTTGTTGGTGAGCCAATCTTTAGAGCCTACAGCTTCTAGTTGAAGTACCTGATCTAAATACTCTTGAAATTTTTCTAAGCTATATTCTGGAGCTGCGTAAAGCCTGTTTATTTTCTTGTCCTGCATGACTGTTTTAGGAGCACTACCAAACATGTCTTCTAAGGCTAAATCCATAGGACGTTCTCCAGTGATTTTAGACACAAAAGAGAAACGGTGGTCTCCACTTACTTCTCCAACAGTATACATAGGGGCCCGCTCTCTATCTGCAATATCTTGGAGTAGCTTGATATCTTTTGCTCCAATTACCAGTCCCATTCTTTCCTGAGACTCATTGCCAATAATCTCTTTGGCAGATAGGGTTGGATCTCCTAGGGGTAAGGCATCTAAATTAATGTGTCCCCCTGTGTCTTCTACCAATTCTGAAAGACAGTTTAAGTGGCCTCCAGCTCCATGGTCATGAATAGAGACTATGGGGTTATAGTCAGATTCCACCATACCTCTAATGGCATTAGCAGCTCTCTTTTGCATTTCTGGATTGGATCTTTGAATGGCATTGAGCTCAATTACTGAGCCAAAAGCTCCTGTGTCTGCACTAGAAACAGCGGCACCACCCATACCAATTCTGTAATTATCTCCTCCAAGGAGAACAATTTTATCTCCTTCTTTGGGAGTATCTTTTATAGCCTGGTCTGCGGTGCCGTATCCCACCCCCCCTGCTTGCATAATAACCTTGTCATAACCCAATCTTCTGCCAGCCTCTGAGTGCTCAAAGGTGAGTACAGAACCATTAATAAGGGGTTGTCCAAATTTGTTTCCAAAATCAGAAGCACCATTAGACGCTTTTATTAAAATATCTATTGGATTTTGATAGAGCCAAGGCCTTTCTGGCATATTGGGTGTAAAGCCTTTTTCTTTGTGAATTCTAGAATAAGGTGTCATATAGACAGCAGTTCCAGCTAAGGGTAAAGAGCCTTTTCCTCCAGCTAAACGGTCTCTAATTTCACCACCAGAACCTGTAGCAGCACCGTTAAAAGGCTCAACAGTAGTAGGAAAGTTATGGGTTTCTGCTTTTAAAGAAAGTACAGATTCTATTTCTTTTTCTTTATAAAAACTTGCAATGTCTGCCCTTTGTGGGGCAAATTGGGTGATTTTTGGACCTTTTACAAAGGCTACATTGTCTTTATAAGCAGAAACTACCGTGTTTGGATGGGTGGCAGTGGTTTTTTTTATTAGCTTAAATAGAGAAACCGGCATAGTTTGATTGTCAATTACAAAATCTCCATTAAAAATTTTATGTCTGCAGTGCTCAGAGTTTACTTGGCTAAAACCAAATATTTCTGCATCTGTAAGTTTTCTCCCCATTTTAATAGCTACTCCTTCTAAGTAAGTCACTTCTTCGTCAGATAGTGCCAAACCTTCTGATTTGTTGTATGCCCTTACATCATCAATATTAAGTATCGCTTGTGGTTTAGTATCTACTTTAAATACATCTTGGTCTAAGTTTTGGTATGCAGCAGAAAGCATGGGGTCAAAATTCTTATATTTATTTAACGTTGCTTTAAATTCTTCTATTCTAATAACTCCAGAAACTCCCATATTCTGAGTAATTTCTGTGGCGTTGGTACTCCAAGGAGTAATCATGGCTGCTCTAGGACCAATAAAAAAGGCGTCTACAGACGCCGTATTAATTTTTGGAACTCCTCCAAATAACCAAGATAATTTCTCAATATCATCAGTAGAAAAGTCAGCATTGGATTGTACTGCGAATATTGTGGAGCTAAGGGTTCCAAAAAAGTAAATCATATGGCGCGCTATTAAAATAATAAAGCGCAAATTTAAACATTTATGTGGGAAAATACCATCCAGATTATAAACACTTATGAGCCTATATTGTTAAAAACCTCAATAGAAAATCATAACTATTAAGGATGAGAATATATTTGTATATTATAAGAGTTTAAATAAAACTAAGATGTATCTAAATCCTCTAAAAAATTTAAGCCATCTAGCAACTACTACAAAAATATCATCCAAAGTAATTACCGAAAACTTAAAAGATTAAACCTATAATGAAATAAGTTTTTCTAATGGTGTTTAATTAATAAATAAACTTTGTTTAATTACATTTGTATTTAATTAAACGAAAAGTAATGATGGACATTTTAAAAGAAGCAACAATCTTTGAAAATGCCAAAATGAGCCATATGACTTCTAGCGATAGAGTATTAGCTTCTAGAAACGCAAAACGACTTATTTTAGCAATTAACGAGATTTATAAAATAACAAAGGCGTCAACCCTAATGGATGTGATGAAGCGTCTAACGGCTAAGAAAAAGAGAATCGATATTCGATTAAAAGGAAGGCCTGATTCAGGAATATGAGCATGATGATAGGTAAGAGAATATATAAAATCTTGTTATAACAAACTCTCAAACCAGTATGTCAGTTTTTAAAGGACATAAAACATTTCATTTTTTTTCTTGTTTATTTAATATTATTTCATGTATTTAGTTTTAAATAATTTAATTAAACTCCTAAAATGTTCTTTGAACCAAAAACGCTACTAATATTTTTATGTTTTGTCTCTAGTTTATTCATAAATGCTCAAAACACTCAGCAAGCCATTACTATTGATAACTTATTAGCGCTTAATAAAGTCTCTGATGTACAAATTAGTCCTGATGGAAAATGGGTGGCTTACACTGTTTTAGAAAACGATATAAAGAAAGATAAAAGTTTAAAGAGACTTTATAAAATTGCTATAAC